>ERZ773004.1760-NODE-1760-length-10020-cov-2.432213_pt1 | contig 10020 bp, 9 predicted proteins | sample MGYA00580667_ERZ773004 | MGnify/ENA primary metagenome ERZ773004 (study PRJEB29015, sample SAMEA2737963) | human oral metagenome | biome: human oral; feature: human-associated habitat; material: dental | place: China | collected 2123 ... | reverse complement strand
TGGAGGATAATACCTTTCACATATGGGTATTGACGGTATATTAGTTTTTAACGTCTAGATTTCATGTCAATAAAAACGTTGGGGTGTGTGAAAATCTACACACCCCAACGTTTTATTTTTTGCACTCGGTCAAGCACCACAAAAAATTACTGAGTATGCCGAGGCTTTTGCCCTTCTTCGCGTGCGAAGGGAACCTTATCGCCCGCAAGCTGGGCGAGAATATCGGCAGTAATGGTTTCCGCGCACAAACCAACATCTTCCAGGATTTCCTCACGTGACGCATGCGGTATAAATTCTGCCGGTAAGCCGAGCTCACTCAACGCCGTATCCACGCCAGCCGCACGCATCTCTTGGCGAATGCGTGAACCCACACCGCCCGCGCGCACACCATCTTCGAGAGTCACAACGATGCGGTGGTCTCGTGCAAAATCCACCACCGAATGCGGAACCGGCATAACCCATCGCGGATCAATCACCGTCGAATGAATGCCCTGCTCGGCAAGGCGCTCAGACACTTCGAGCGCTACCCGTGCCATAGCGCCAACGGCAACAAACAGCACATCGCGCTGCCCAGTTTCAGGATGCGGCCGCCCGGTGCGGGTCAGCACATCCACCCCGTCAGAGCGGCGTTCCAGGGCAGTAATATCTTCACCCACCGACCCCTTTGGGTACCTGACAACGGTCGGTGCATCATCAATAGCGACGGCTTCACGAAGCGCTTCACGAAGAGTCGCAGCATCGCGTGGAGCGGCCAAGTTTAACCCAGGAATAAACTGCAGAAGCGATAAGTCCCACATGCCGTGGTGACTTGCGCCGTCAGGTCCAGTAATACCGGAGCGGTCAAGAACCAGAGTCACGCCCGCCTTGTGAAGGGCAACATCCATCAAGAGCTGATCGAAGCCGCGGTTTAAGAAGGTCGCATAGAGCGCTACCACAGGATGCATACCGCCGTATGCCAAGCCCGCACTCATCGCAACGGCGTGCTGTTCTGCGATACCAACATCAATGACTCTGTTCGGATGCGCTTGCGCGAATTCACGTAGGCCAACAGGGATGAGCATGGCACCGGTAATGCCCACAATGTCTTCGCGTTCATCCGCGATCTGTTTGATCTCACGACCGAAAACACTCGTCCATGACTCTTCAGTGCTGGTTGAGACAGGCTTACCGGTAAGAGGATCAATCCGTCCTACCGCATGGAATTGATCATCATCATTCGCACGTGCCGGAGCGTAGCCGTGTCCTTTCTCCGTAATAGCGTGCACAATCACCGGGCCGCCGTAGTTCTTAGCGGCACGCAAGGCGGTCTCAACAGCTTCTTGATCGTGCCCATCAATTGGACCAACATATTTCATGCCGAGATCTTCAAAAATACCCTTGGGGACCACAACGTCCTTAATACCGACCTTCATGCCGTGCAGCCCCCGGTAAATCATCTGCCCCAGCGGCCCACCACGCTGCAGACCACGGCGCATAGCATCAAGTGCCCGATCGTATCGATGGTCAAGACGCATACGGTCAACCTGCTGCTGCACCTCGTGCTTAAGTGCCGTCAGCTGGTTAGCAAAACCGCCAATAGTAGGCGCATACGATCGACCATTGTCATTGACTACAATAACGACTTTACGACTACGGTCGGCAGCGATATTATTCACGGCTTCCCAGGCCATGCCTCCGGTCAACGCACCATCACCGATTAAAACCACCGTATAGCGGTCATTTTCTCCGTTGAGAGCGTAGGCGCGTGAAATACCATCAGCCCAGGAAATTGATGATGAAGCGTGCGAGGACTGAATAATATCGTGTTCAGACTCGTCACGATCCGGGTACCCCGACAACCCGCCCTTTTGGCGCAGGGTGTCAAAGGCGTGACGACCGGTCACCAGCTTGTGTACATAGGACTGATGCCCTGTATCAAAGAGAATAGAATCGTGGGGCGAATCAAAAATACGGTGGATACCAAGAGTCAGCTCAACAACGCCAAGATTGGGGCCTAAATGACCACCCGTTGCAGAAACATTCGTTACGATAAACTGACGGATCTCTTCAGCGAGTTCACGCAGCTGCTCGTAGCTGAGGGGGCGCAAATCCCGAGGTTCACGAATATCGGACAAGAACCCTGAGGATTCCTTGTTCGCCTCGTTCTCAGCAGACATACACTCTCCTTCTGCACAGTTGAGGTCAACAATGTACCTCTAGGTCTAACAGTTAAATTCTAACGGGTTAGGTTATATATACCCATTTGAAGGTTGTCGAAAAAAGTCATGGTTACCGTGTTCACCATCTTAGGTACATACAGTTTTGCTGTCTCTACGGGAATTTACTTATGACGTTTTGACAGACGCGCCGGACGAATACGCGCAGGCGCACGGTGAAAAAGAGCGAGCGTCTCAACATGATGCGTATTAGGGTACATATCAAATGCCCGTACCTGTACGAGATCCCAGCCTAGTTCACGCAAAATAGCTGTATCGCGTCCCAAGGCTGCAGGATCACATGCCACATATAGAATGCGCCCGGGTTTGAGTTCGTTGAGGCGTTCCAAAACTTTGCGGTTTGCCCCTTCACGAGATGGGTCAAGTACCACGGCATCCGGGGTAGGTATCTGGCCAAGGCTATGTGCTGCTTTAAGATCTTGAAGGCTTTGTGCAACGTCTCCGCGAATAACCTCAACACGGGTTTCCTTGGAGTTATCGCTTCGGGAAGGACCATCCGGCGCGAAGTTGGAACGCGCATCGCGGTGTGTTACCGGGGAACCTTCAACGCTGATAACCGTTCCTTCTGATCCGACAGCATCCGCAAGCGCTGCTGTAAATAGCCCAGCACCGGCGTATAGGTCGAGGGCGCATTCGCCCAATGTTGGGCGGAGCATGGTTAACATGGTTCCCATGAGAGTTGAGGGGGCACAGCGGTGAATCTGCCAGAAGCCACCTGCGGAGACCTGATAGCTGAACCTTCGCGGACCAAAACTTACTTCTTCGGTTACGGAACGTAACCCACCGCCAAGGAGTATATCTCCCTGACGCACACGCCGATAAGGGCTATGCACGCTGGGCTGCCCCGAACGCTTGCTCGGTTTTGCTTTCGATCCGCTATAGGGAGTGAAGAAAAGCGAGATTTTACGCTTAGCAAGCTCGCCCCAAAGCTGGATGCACTGCCTTTCAATCTCTTTGGCGACGTGGGTTGTCTCAAACCGGGGGTCAACCATGAATTGGAGCAGAATACGTCCGCGTGAAGACAGTGTTGCTTCCAGTTCTCGAACGCCCCGCAGGTTGAGCTTGTGAAGTTCTAGATCACGTAATTCGCGTGCCACGAGGGGAAAATCAACGACGGGTACCGGCTGCGAGCTGTGGTAGGGGTACATGCCGATGCGCCAATACGTGGTACCGTCTTCAATGCTTTTAGCGGTGGTGTACCGTATACGAGATCGCCAGGAGAGGTCGCCTTCGACGAGGTCTCGATTAGGCATAGACTCAACGATAAGGTTTGTTAAGAGTGGTGATTCTAGAGGGATGCCGCCTAGGCGATGAAGCTGAGTTCGTACGATCTCGGCTTTGTAACGCCGTTGTTCAGAGGGTTCTAGGTGTCCATATTCCATCCCACCAAGAAGCTCTGCTATGCCGGTGAGTTTCTGACGTTCTTCGGGGGTTTTGAGGGCATCTGCCTGTGCCCAGGGATGCTTACGGCGCACTGGTGCAGGCACTTTGACGGCTACAACATCTGCAAAGTAGAAACGGTTTTTGGGGCCTATTGCGGTAATCCGAACTTGGGCTTCTTCACCCACTACACCGTGCCGTACGAAAACGACCCCGGCGTGCGTACGTGCAACGAGTGCACCTCCGTGGGCGGGTGTCTCACAGGTTACCTGGATTAGATCGCCTATAGTGTACCCCTGCTCCGAGGTAACGTTATCCGCACCGGAGTCACGTACTGTGCTGGTTTCAGGGGTGTTCACGCGTCTTCTCCTTACAGAATTCTGATGTGAAGCATTCTACACCGCTTATTTTTAAATAACCGTTCAACCCTGCCATAAGCATGAGAAAATCTCAAGGGTTCTCATGGAATATCACGTTTTTTCTGTGTGGGTTGAGCCCCGATACATCGTATCGTTTTTATGGGAGTGAACGGAGGTATCAATGTCCTCGGTATCGATGGACGTTGCATTCTCATGAATGCTCCAAGGAACAGTCACAAGAATAACATTAGGTTCTTGCTCTAAAACTTTCTTAAGCTGTTTGACAGTTCGCGGATGAATGAGGCGCTGCCACCAATGTTCCGGAACAAACTCTGGAATGTAAACGGCAATAACATCCCGCGATGTATTGTTCTGAATACGGCGCACATAGTTATGTACGGCTTGGACGGTATCGCGGTAGGGTGAGTCAATCACCGAGAGTCGTACAGGAATCCGCATGCGATCCCAGCGAGTCTTCACATCGTCAAGAGTGGCCTGGTCGTTATTAACGGTCAGAGCTTCCAGCGTTGAAGGATGGGATGCGCGCGCATAGGCTAGGGCACGAAGCACAGGTTTGTTGAGGTCCTTCGTGTAAACAATGGCGTGCACCCGTGAAGGCAGCGAGGATAGATCGGCGGTTTCTAGATCTTCATATGGTATTTCTGCTGCTTTGATGACGGCATCGTAGTGTTTACGGGTTATCATCATGCCCCCGAACAAGGTAGCGATTATAAGAAGCGAAAGCCAGGCACCTGCCATGAACTTAGTGACGACAACAGTAATGAGTACAGCGGCGGTCACGATAACCCCGATGATACTGACGGCTAGGTCACGGATCAGGTGTCGGCGCGAAGTAAATGCCAGTGTAATGCGCAGTTTTCGGATGCGGTAGCTCACTACCGATCCCTGAGTGAGCAGCATCGAGAGGAACATACCCACGAGATAGAGCTGAATGAGCGAGAAAATATCCGAGCCAAAAAGCAGCGTTAGACATGTTGCCATAACAGCCAGCAGGAGAACCCCGTTACGGTAGAGGCCCACAGAGTTGATGCTCCGTAGCTGAACTGGCAGATACCTGCGGTCAGCGAGAGCAGATGAACTCAACGGAAAACCAATAAAAGCTGTAAAAGATGCTATGGTCAGCACTGCAACGGTGGCAAAAACAAGCAGCTGAGGTATGAGCGGGGCGCCATCATAGATAGCGAGTGCTATCTGATAGAGCGCGGGTTTCTGATGGAAGAATTCGCCTGGCGCGCGCCCCTCAATCAACAAATATTGTGTGGTGTCATGCACCATAGTAACGCCGGTAACTTGGGCTATGTAAAGTATGCTGACGAGAAGCACACCCGTTATGGTACCCATAATCATGAGGGTGAGGGCGGCATTATGTTTTTTGGGGCGCCGGAAGAAACGCACGGAGTTTGAGATCGTGGAAACTCCGGAGAGCGCAACGGCACCCGCTGAAAAAGACCGTGAGATCAAGAAGAAGAACGCTATGCCAATCAGCTGTGAATCGACGTTTTCGGGGAGTACCGAGTAGTTTGCCGATTCTGCTTTAGCAAGCACACCCATCCAGGATTTTATAATTCCAATGCACAGCGTAACGCCTAGGATCGCGAGGAAAATATAGAGCGGCCAGTGTGCTATCTTTCCCATGAGTTGTAGACCGCGCAGAGACACTACGGTCAAAATAATGATGAGCAGTATTGCGATGGCGCTGCGATGTTCTTGTAATTCTGGGTAGAGTGCCACTAGGAATGTTGCCGCCGACGACATGGAAACGGCAACCGTAAGCACGAAATCAAGAAGTACCGAGGCCCCCAAAATAACGGCGGGTGTACTAGTTCAAAATCGCCTTCGGCAGCGACCTGATTAATGTTGTATCGGTAGGTTCCTACGATCATAAGACCTACGACGGCGACCGCTAACCCAACCCAAGGGGCATAGACAATGGCTGCGTTACCAGCAACGGCGAGCATCAGAATAATCTCGTCGGCGGCGTATGCGACAGATGAAATACCGTCAGAGCCGAAAAGGGGTAGGGCAAAACGCTTAGGCAGCGACATGGCCGCTACTTGACGCGAATCTACCGGCTTACCGGTGAAGGCGCTGCGAATTTTTTCCCAACGATATTTCACAGGTTTAAGGCTATCCGCCTGCGGGGTAAAGCTCAATTTTATTTGCCGCGTGTTTCGCAGGTCATCGGGCGTTTAGTGGTCTTACTCGGTACACTTAACAGGAAAACCGGTCGTCTGTTGAGGAGGAAAGCACATGCCCCATTTCGTCATTATGGGTTCTGGTCGTGTGGGAGTTATGCTTGCCCGTACTCTAGAGGCTTCGGGGCATACGGTAGCCGTTATCGATCAAGATGAGCGAGCTTTCCAGCCCTTGCGTAAAGGGTTCAGCGGGCAGTTGGTGACCGGTGTCGGTTTTGACCAAGAAACGCTCAAACAGGCGGGTATTTCGGACGCGTACGCTTTTGCTGCTGTATCTTCGGGAGATAATTCAAATATTATTGCCGCCCGCGTGGCGCGTGAGACTTTCAAAGTAAAAAATGTTGTTGCCCGAGTCTACGACCCAAATCGCGCCGAATTCTTTCAGCGTCTAGGTATTCCCACGGTAGCCGCCGTTCGGTGGTCAACGGATCAGGTGCTTCGTCGTCTGCTACCGGAGCAGGCACTCAAGGGTGATTTTCGGGAGCCATCGGGCAGGCTCATGCTTACTGAGATTCCACTGCATGAACAATGGGCAGGTCATGCACTCGTGGATATTGAGCGTGCTGCCGGGGTGCGCATCGCCTACATTACCCGATTCGGTGAAGGCATGCTTCCACGCCCAGATACCGCCTATCAGCAGGGAGATACCGTACACATTATGATGCGCACGGACGATATTAACGAAGTCTCTCGGATTCTTTCGCGGTCGCCTCGTACTGATGAAGACGTCGAGTACAGTACCGATCCCCGGCTGGATTGGTTCCATGCGAAGCCGATAGACCCGGCACAGCACCCCGGCGATCGCCGTCGCCCGAAAGCATAAGGAGCTTATAACATGAAGGTACTTATTGTTGGGGCCGGTTCCGTGGGAGCATCTATCGCTAAGGAGCTCAAGGCGAATGGGCACACGGTCACTATTATTGATTCCAAGCCTGAGATGAAAAAACGTACCGACCTGCCGGGGGTGCGCTGGCATATTGGTGACGCCTGTGAGCTATCTGTTTTGCGCCAGGTTCACCCGAATACCGCTGATGTGATTGTTGCCGCCACCGGTGACGACAAAGTTAATCTGATGGTATCTCTACTGTGCCGCAGCGAGTTTGGTGTACAACGCACTGTAGCGCGTGTGAATAATCCCCGGAATGAGTGGCTTTTCGATGATGCCTGGGGCGTGGATGTGGCAGTTTCCACTCCGCGTTTGATGACGGCTCTCGTGGAGGAAGCCGTCGAGGTGGGCGATGTGGTACGTCTGCTTACGCTTCAGGCCGGCGGGGCGACGTTGGCGGCGTATACGGTACCGCTCGATCATCCTGTGATTGGCTACAGGATAGACCATGTGCAATGGCCAACCGATACGGTACTCACCGCCATCTTGCGCGATGGTGTTCCGGTTGCCCCTTCCGCCGATGTTGTTATTGAGGGTGGCGACGAACTTTTCTTCATCACAACGCTTGACGGAGAAGACCAAATTCGGGCGCTCTTCGCCTAGATTATCTCTCTCCCCTCCTAGAGAACCAACGAAAACGAGCTATTTCTCAGCTGAAACGCGCGAAATATAGGAGCGGGTTATAGCGTCCTTTTGCTTACGCAGGTCGTTTGTCTTCTGAGTCTACAACAATATGTGCCCAGCGGCACTTACCTATGATGTTTCAGCCGGATCAGATACTCGCCACGCCAGCCAGATACCCGCCGCGTACAGAGGCAGCCCCATAACGATGCGCATAGCACCTAAGACTTCGGTAGCGTTCATATAGTAAAGCGGTATTTGGATCGCAAGTCGCAACAGCAAGACAGTCGCCATAATCCACGTTGCCAGCTTATAGGCTTTCAAACGTTCGGGTTTCTGTCGCCAGGTAAGCTGCTCTCCTCTGATATACCCGAAAATGAGCCCCGCCAGAGGCCAACCCACGATAATCGAAGCTATGAACGCAACACTGTAAATGCCGTTCGTCCAAAAACCCGGCAAATAGTAGTCGGCAGCGTTCCCTGTGCGAAAAGCAGTGAAAGCACAAATTGCAACACCCACAATACCCGAAACCGCAGGTATGAGTTTACTGCGCTGTATAAGGCGCAGCACGGTAAAAATACCTGCAGCTGCCACCGCGATAACTAATGCCAAGTTTAAATCTTTGGTGACCGTGAAGAAGATAAGGAAGAGTAATGAAGGCAGAGAGGTTTCTACGAGTCCACGCCACCCGCCAATTGCATGGAGCACATCCACATGACCTGACTCTGTGCGGCGAATATTGCTTCCTAAAGAAGTACTTAGGCTCTTACCTAATGACTCTTGCCCCGATATCGAGTTTGTCTCTGCACTCTGGGCGCCGTCAGAGGCATACTGGTTATTCGAATGCTGAGGGTCATGTGGAGTATTAACCACGTCGAGGATCCTTTTCTAAGAAGTATTGGGGAACAATCTCGTATCGGGGGTTGTACATCACGGGCGGGTACGTGTGCGTTGAGATAACCCCAGAGCACCGCAGCAGGCACCCCGCCAGTAAACCAGGAACTACACGCTGCCCGTGCCAAATAAGGGTTACTCTTTCTCCTACAGAAAACGGCGGACGTGAGGGGAACCGCACTTCTAAGCTCTCCGTCATGGGGTTCTTCCCCAGAACTGATTGTTGGTCTCCATCAGAAATAACGGTCTCAGCATTCTGCGAGTCTTCCTGCTCATCGTCAAAGTCTTCGCCAGGAGGCTCAACAATGGGCATACCAATCAGAGCTAGAGGACTGGCCCATTGAAGCGGTTTTGACTTCGCCACGATAAGTTCTGCTTGGTAGAGCGGTTTATCGTGAACAGCAGGAATCCAAACCTGATCGATACGGCCAGCTAGGCGAACACGAAAACGTTCGGGGTACTCCGTCTCAACTTGAGAAGAAGTCCCCGAACCGGGTGCAGCGTGGCTGTTATCTATGCGTGGCATTACCCAATCTCTGTAATCTCGGGACCGCGACGAGGCATTGGGCGTAGTTCGCGTTTATCCTCGTTCTTCTTTTTCTTCGTTTCAGTCTCTCGACTACTCACCTGCTCCTCAGGTTCCTGCTCTTCATCATCTGAGTCGTCTAAGGTATATATCTGTTCCGGCATCGTCATGGGTAATAGCTCACGTGGCGGGCGGGGGTCGTCGCCACGATTGACAATAGCGGTACGGAAGACCTCTTCAATCGCTTCAGCAGCTTCTTCATTGCCTAGAACGGCCTCGCCAGAAATAACACCGCGTAAGAACCAACGCGGGCCATCGACGCCAACGAATCGTGCGATGCGCTCCCCTCGTTTCCCGTCCTCAGTCGTAGCGGGAAGGCGGGTTAGCATCTCGGCGCCGAACTCGCCCGTATACATTTCGGCGGTTCCACCCTGCGATGCTACAGACTCGGCAAGATCATGCCGAATATCATCCCATATGCCAGTACTACGAGGCGCTGCGAACGCCTGAATCTGGAGGGTTCCACCAGCACGAATACAGGTTGCGGCAATTACAGCTCCCGTACCTTCGTCCATCTCAAGACGCAGATTTAGGCCGTCAAGCATCTTAATATATAGAGCACCAAGGTCGATGTATTCTTCGGTATCATCAACCTCACCAATATCGTGGGGGCCTTCAGAACGGTCGTAGATAACTACCTCGGGCTCTTCATCATCACGATCGACCTTGTTAAGGCTGGACTTAGACTTAGCTTTGGTTAGCTCAGCATCTTCTTTATTGGAGTCTTTAGAAGTAACCTTAGTAGTTTTCTCTTCTGCTTTCTTACGCTCATCGTCAGAGCTTTTCTTGCCAAAACCAAACACTGAATATCCCTTACTGGTAGATGTTAGTGCGTCTCATATTGTATGCAGATATTGTATAT
>ERZ773004.1758-NODE-1758-length-10038-cov-11.185415_pt1 | contig 10038 bp, 6 predicted proteins | sample MGYA00580667_ERZ773004 | MGnify/ENA primary metagenome ERZ773004 (study PRJEB29015, sample SAMEA2737963) | human oral metagenome | biome: human oral; feature: human-associated habitat; material: dental | place: China | collected 2123 ... | reverse complement strand
CGGCGGGCTGGCGCGAGCGGGTGGGCCTCCACTCATGGCACATCATCATGATTCACGCCTTCCTCTTCGGTGGCGGCTACGGCGGAGAGGCCGTCGCCGTGGCCCGCCAGTACCTGTGAGCTGATGCCGGCCAGGACATCGCGCCCATTTTGTCCGCCTGGGACGACTTTGAAACCGACTACGAGAAGAGCCCTCCGCGTTTGTGCAGGTCAGGGCAATTTGCCTGCGCGTCGACCACCGGAGACGACGTCAAAGTCGTCCCTTGTGGACACTTTTCGGGCTGCGAGGCCCCGTAGGCTGGTCGAGTGAGACCTCGACAACGCCAACAGCGCCTGGTGCGCGGGGTTGTGTATGTCCTCGTCCTGTTGGTGGTCATCGGCTTGATCCTGACGATGGCCAGCTCAGCGCTGGCCGCCCCCGCGAACCTGACGGCCCCGGCAGGAGCAGCAGGACCGGCGCCCTTCGGCTCAGCGGCAGAACCCCCCGCCGTGACGGATTCCGGATCGGTGACTTCCTCCGGCACCCCGCACGCCGATCAGTCCTCGCGGCCGGAACCAGTGGTCGTCCTGGGTACCGACAACCTCACCTGGGCGGACATCCAGGCCCGGGCCGCCGACACCGCCGACACCGGCGCCAACGCCGCCGATGTCGGCTCGGCCGCCGCCCATCTGCTGGCCTTCGCCTCCACCAATGAGGCGGTCAACCTGGCCGTACGCACCCCGGCAGACCGCACCTGTCCCACCGACGGCTGGCTCACTCTGGGCAAGGGCGCCCGAGCGAGCGCCATCGAACCGGCCGCTTCCTGCGCCGGCCCCACCGCCGCCATCCCCAACGATGCCTCCCCCCTCGTGCGGGCACTCGGGCGCGACGTCTCGATCCGGACCGTCGGCCCCGGCACTCAGCTCACCACTGGCACCCCCGGGAGCTCACTGGATACCGATGTCTCCTTGACGCCTTCCCTGCCCGACGCCCTGTCCTCCGGAGCCGACCTCGCCATCATCGACACCGGTCGTGACATCTCCACCGACGCCGAACGGATCACCGCCCTCGACGCGGCCCTGCGCACGGTTCAGGAGCAGGCGCGCCCCGGCACTCGCATCGTCATCGCCTCCGTGGCCGACAACGAGGACCCCGGCCCCCAGATAGCGGTTCTGCCATCGGGAACGACCAGCGCTCGCGGCACCTCCGGCGGGCTCATCGTCGGGACCTCAACACACCAGCCCGGCCTGGCCCAGCTGACGGACCTCGCCCCGACGCTGACGACCGCCCTCACCGGCCACAGCGACCCGGCCTTCGACGGCCAGGCATTGGACCTGCCCGCCAGCGGCAGCACGACCAGCACCACCGACCTCGCCACCGCGCACGACACCGCCCATATCTCCTGGCTCGCCTACGACGCCCTGCACGCCCGCGCCTCTCAGCGGACAGTGATCCCGGCCGGTGTTCTGCTCATGGGGTCGACCGCGGTGCTGCTGGCCTGGGCCGCCGCCGTGCTGCGCGAGACAAGGGCGGAGCGGCGCAAAGTGGTGCGGCGCCGAGTCACCCGGGTGGCCATCTGCCTGAGTGCGCTGCCGACGGCGCTGTTGCTGGTCAACGCCATCCCCTGGTGGAGCGCAGGGGCGCGGGGCGATTCTCCCTCGGCGTGGGTACCGGGCGCCGCTTTTACCATGACCGCGGCGATCGCGATCGGCGTCTTGGCCCTGGCCGCCGGAATCATGGCGCCGGTGCACCGGTGGTGCACCCGTTCCGCGGCCTCATCGGCTCCCTCCTCCAACGCACGCGCAACCGCACCGCGGCGGGGAGGGACCGCAGATCCCGTCCCCTCCCCGCCCAGCCGGACAACCCTGCTGGCGCTGCTGGTCGCAGCGGCGATCCCACTGGCCTGGCTGGCGGATGCCGCCGCGGGGGCGCACCTGGCCTTCAACAATCCGCTGGGCATGAACGCAGTGGTGGCGGGCCGTTTCTACGGGATCTCCAACACGGCCTTCGCGCTGGCGGCCGGGGCGCTCGTCGTCGTCATCGCCGGGGCATGGGACGCCCTGGGCCGTAGCCGCAGCACCGCCCTGGTTCTGACGGGCCTGCTGGGCGGTGCGGCGCTGGTTGTCGACGGCGCCCCCCAGTTGGGGGCGGACGTGGGCGGCGCCCTGACCCTGGTGCCAACGCTGGCCTTCCTCGGTGCGGGCCTGGCGGGTCTGCGTCTGAACTGGCGGCACTGGCTGGTCATCGGGGCGACGACGGTCCTGGTCGTCGGCGGCTTCGCAGTCGTCGACCTCATCCGGCCGGGCGGGCCCACGCACCTGGGGCGCTTCGCCCGTCAAGTGGCCGACGGCTCCGCCATCGGCGTGCTGGGACGCAAGGCGTACGCACTGGTCGGTCCCTTCGTGTCGAAGCCGGTCATGGCGGCGGCCCTGGCCTGCACGCTCGCGCTGGTCGTCGTGGCCGTCTGGTGGGGGCGCGGGCAGGTGCGGGCCTGGCACGCCGGCACCAGCCCGTACGCCTGGCTCGCCCCCGCCACCGGTGGAGGCACCACGGCGGCACTGCGGGCGCTGGGGGTTCTGACGGTCGTGTCGGTGCTGGTCAACGACTCCGGCGTCACGATGGCGGGATTCATCTTCGCCGCCGCCGCACCCGCTCTGCTGGCGCTGACACTGAACAGGAGTGATTCGGCCCCGCTGCCCCACGACTCCTCACTCCCGGATCCCGCTCGAGCGCAGTACCGGGGCAACGCTCACGACGATGGTCCGGGGAGCCCCCGGAAGGCACGTCAGTCGCCAGCCGCCTCCGGCGCATCGGCCTCCGAATCGCCGGCATCGTGAGGGCTCCCGGTCGGATCGACGTCGTCGTCGACCTTGTGGGGTAGCGGCACGGCGCGGTAGGCGAAGAAGTGGTCCTGCTCGGCGGCCGCCTTCTCGAAGACGCCCCGCTGCACCCGGTGACGGCGCAGCTTCCGCCGGGTCACAGCCCGCAGGACGTCCTTGTACTGGGCGGCCCGGTGCATCGTGCCTGCCCGGTCATTGCCGGTGACGCGATGGGTGATGTCGCAGGGAACCTCGATGACCGAGAGCCCGGCCACCAGCACGTCGATCGTCAGGCCGACTTCGACACCCCAGCCGTCGGCCAGGGGAACGGCCTTCTCGTAGGCCTCACGGCTCAGACATCGTTGGCCGGACAGCGGTGCCACGGGCGACCACCCGGTGGCGAGCGAGATGGCCCGCCTGGCCGCGCGCACCACCCGTCCGCGCCCGCCGGCCCCGGCCTGCTTGGGCGGGACCGCGATAGACATGTCGGCGACGCCGTCGACGACCGGGGGCACCAGCTCGGCGCAGGAAGCGGCCGAGTCCCCCAGATCGGCGTCGATGAACAGCAGCAGCCGGGCGGGCCCGTCGACGTAGTCGCGCATCGCGACTACGGAGGCCCCGGTCTCCATGGCGGAGGCCTTCCCGCGGGAAACGGAGTGGCGGACCGTCACAGCGCCGGCAGCACGAGCGTGGTCCTGAGTTCCGTCGGTCGAGCCGTCGTCGACGACGATGACGAGGTCCACCCGCGGGATGGAGCGGCAGGCCCGAACAGTGGTGGCGATGCGCTCGGCCTCGTCCTTGGCGGGGATGACCACGGCAACGCGCTGGTCGGGGCGCTTGGTGGGACTCACACCACCAGGGTATCCAGACTCGCGGTCTCCGGCAGACTCCTGAGCGCCCCGTTGTCGTTCTCCTTTTTTGTGATGCCCGTCAAATCCACCGATTTGACACGGTTAAGTGCGGGATTTCGCGACTCCCAACGGACCAGGCGTTCACCGACGACGCTCCGGGAGCATCCCGCCCACCGCCGCGACACGCCGACGCCAGCTCACCAACGCCGGGGAAGCGACCTATGGTCAGGCCTTCCCCAGCGATTTTGTGTCAAACCTTCAGCATGGGACAACGGTCCCCGGAGAAACCGACAAATATTGCAGTAAAGCAACACATTTCCTGATAGAAAGGCTAAGATCGCCTGTTTCGGCATGTCACACCCGGTTCTCGTGGCACAGTGAAGCCATGGAGCCCGTCAACGGAGCCGGGTTCCGCTGACGCACCACGCGTCCTTCTGTGTGCCGGGGCGACGCCCCCTGCCGCCCCGGCACGCCTTGGCCCCTCTGTGACCGCGCCGCCGGCGCGGATCTCGTCCATCCATGTTTGCGCAGGCAGCACCGGTTCCCCATCCTTCGCCAGACGAGGACCCCGGAGACTTCGCGCGGGCGCCCCGCGGGTCACGGAGGAGGAGACATCCAGGGCCCGGCCGACGAACGACCGGGCCCCTTTTGCATTCTTCGTACAGGTCAGTGCAAGGCGCTTGCGAGGAGATCGAGCCCCACGCTCCCTAGGTCGATACCCCTGTTGTGGAAGGCCCGCAGGTCCAGCCGACCGCCCTCGGCACGGGCTTGCTCCTGGGCGCTGCGCCGACCGGCCTGCCAGACCCGCTCGCCCACGGCGTAGGTCAGCGGTTGGGCCGGCCATCCCAGGTGCCGCGAGACCTCGAAGCGCAGGCGCCCCTCGGAGATCACGGTGTGGTGGCGCAGCACGGCGGTCACGGTGGCTCGGTTCCACTCCCGGCTCGCGCCGGGAAGAGCCGCGACGTCGTCGGGCACGGGCAGCCGGGAGTGCACGCCCAGATCCACCAGTACCCGGGCCAAGCGCCAGCGGCGTGCTGCCAGGCGGCCGAAGCGGTCCTCAGGCGTGGGCATGAGCCCGAGCTCGTCGGCGAGGGACTCTGCGTACAGACCCCAGCCCTCGTCGCAGCCGGCCACTGAGCCGAGATAGCGCTGCCAGGCGGTCAGCCGGGTGCTGGTGGCGTGCGCGCCGACGTGGACATGGTGCCCGGGAACCGACTCGTGCAGAACCGTGGTCCGCTCCATCCATGGCCACACCAGCCGTTCGCCGTCGGCCAGGTACCTCAGGACCACGCCGGGCCGGCGCTCTCCGCCGGTGCCGCGCGGCTCCTCATAGCGAACGACGCCGGCTCCGGATTCGCCCAGGCGCACCCGGGGGCGGCCCAGACCATCGGGCGGGTCAAGGACCCGTCCGACGACGACATCCCAGGCCTCATCGGCCACCTCCTGCGCCCAGATGGTGTAGTCCTGAGGGCGCAAGGCCTGGGTCGGGTCAGCGCGCAGATGCCGGTTAAGACTGTGGGCGTTGGCGCCGGGACCGAGGATGTCGACGGCGATGGCGTCCTGCTCGGCGATGACCCGGGCCAGCTCCTCGGTTGCCCAGGCATAGGTCTCCTCGGGATCCACCCGGGTCCCCAGGACCCGGCGCATCCACAAGGCGTGGCGCCTACGGCCGACCCCCTCGGCCTGGGGGGCGCGTGGGGAGAGCGTGGTGCGCAGGTGCGAGGCGAAGTCCAGGGCGGCGCGGCGGGCGGCGATGTCAGCTTCCTGGAGCTGGACGTGCAGGGTGGCCGGCAGATCCTCGGGCAGACCCCGAGTACGGCGGCTGGCGAGATCGCGCGCCTGACCGGCGACGACATCGACCTGACTGAGCGGGGCAATGGCACCGGCCTCGGCGGAGGCGGCCAGGGAGGCAGCCAGTCCCTCCAGAGCGGCGGGCAGCGCCTCCAGGCGTGTGCGGTGCAGGTTCCAGGCGTCCTCCCACTTGGCCTCGGCCTCGGCGAGGTCGGCCTCCTCCGAACCGGCCCGGTCAGGGGCCTCGGGGGGCCGGTGCAGCTGACGGGCGATCTGCTGGAAGGGGGAGGAGAGGAAACCGAGGTTCCCGCCCTCTTCACCGGCGGAGATGAACTGGATGGAGGTCTCCAGACGCTCCAGGAGGTGGCGGCGCAGGAGCTCGTCGGAGCCGGTCGAGCGGTCGACGGCGGCCACGCGGTGGCGCAGGGAGCGTTCGGCACTGAGGCGCTCGGCCAGGCCCGCGGGCGAGTAGTCGGGCAGAATGGCTCCGCCGGGCAGGCCGGTGCGGGCGGCCGCCTCGGGGTCGTGGGCGCACAGGAGCATGGCGTACTCGTCAGCAAGGTCGCGCAGGACCACACCGGCAGCGGCGGTCTCCGAGGGGGAGCGGACGGAGGAGCGGGCAGTGGCCTGGGCAGAGGTGTGGGCGGAGGGGGCGGTGGAAGCAGCCGCATCCACGTCGCGCACGCTCAGGGGGGCGCCGGCCGTGCTGACAGGATGCCAGGTTCCGGAGCTCGGATGCTGCGGGTAGACCGGTGGCCGTTCGGGCGGTCCGGTACTGACCGGGCTGGTGGTGGGCGCAGGAGCGGCGTCCGCGCCGCCGGTCCAAGCACCCTGCTCGTGAAGGTCGGAGAGTGGCGCAGTGGCACCTGGTTGAGAGCGGTTCGCGGGATCAGTAGTCATGACAACAGGCCTTTCGCTTCACTCGCCGCATGGCGGGCGGGCCCGGCGGCGACGCTGCCGTCCCACTAGGGTGCCAGGAACTGGAACAAAGGTCCATAGGCGTCATGGTTCTGACAGCGAATGAAATCGAATAAATCAAGTGGGGCTCCGTGCCGCCCGGGCGGCAGGGACTGGGAACTGGCGGATAGCAGGACCCCGACTGATGAGGCTCAACGACGAGCCGGAGCAAGGTCCCTCGGCGGCGGGCTCAGGAACCCGCGGTTCCCCTCGCCCCTCCGGCCGACACGGACGCCCGGGGGCGTCAGCGGATGATCAGCGGATAGTCAGTGGATAGTCACTGAATGGCGGTCGACGGGCATCGATGGCGCCGGCTGGACGGACCGACAGGAGCGCAGGGGGCTGACGCGCATCGGCATCGACCGCGGTGCGGAGCCGCAAGCGGTACGCGTCATCAGCGCTCCTTTCATGCCGGACGAGCCGGGACTTGTCGACGCAAGGCGTTCGTCGTGCTGTGATGGACTTGAGATGATTCAAGGCCTCCTCGGCAGGGGTGTCAAGACCCCCGCCCAGAGGTTCACCCATACCGATATTCGCGCAGGTCAGGGGTGTTCTCAACGGCTGCCGGATGTCGTTGCGATAGCACCGTTGGTAACGTTAACAAGGGGGTCGTCAAACCATCTTCGCACCAGCCCCTTCAACCTCGGATCGACCACATAGTGGTCACTCTCGGTTGACATCGACGACCACCCACCACGACTACGACGGGCAGCACCTTGTCAAAAGCAGCATCACAGCCACAGAACATGTGATGCACCAACCTTGCGTCACAGACGCCAAGATAAGACGCGCGAACCGACGCCACCAACAGCACCGAACAGAGCGAAAACATACTCACAACGTCTGCCGACGTTTAGCCAACGCATCAAGCCAGTCTATGAGATCTGGAATCTGGGAACAATTACGATTCGGCCATACATTGGAGCTCCCAAATGAGGCGCTAAGCGTCCGCTCCCGCTTCACAGCCCGATCGGTCATCAGCAACAAATCAGCAGGAAGTGGTTTACCTTTGGCGTAACCACTCACATGGCCCTTCAGCTCATTCACTGCCGCTTTTGCATTAGAGCAACGTGGCGAGTCAACATAGTGCAGAAGCAACCAGTACTCAATACAGGGCCTCGTCACAGCAACACGATGAAACTTATCGTTTTTCCGTAACCAATTCTTAAGCTGAGATACATGTGCAACATTCTCATCTGCATCGCAGATTATCCACACACCCTCACCAATATCGTCTGTCTTAGATCGCCGCTGAACGGTCTCGATAAGGTTTCGCAATGAGGTCTCATGACTAGCCCCCCAGAACACCGGAACAACATGCTCTTGATAGCGCTCCTCCACCAGTTTACGCACATACTGTTCCTCAGTTTTTCCCTCCACACAAAACACGACTCTCGCCTTGGGCATACGAATTCCGACACCAGTTCTTCCTCGCCGCTGAGGTGGCCGTCTTTTTACTTTCCCCATCTTCATTTAGATTCGAGGAACGCCACCGAGGCGACCAGAGGTATAGAGTCCAAGGATATCAGCATCCTTACGAACCCCTTTACGAGAGTATTCCGACATTCTTGCCAACCGAGTCTGACCGTTTAGCTTATCTGCTAACCACATCTCATCACGGCGCAGCAAAGGAATCTGCATTAGCCTAAGCTCATGAGTAGTGAAAACCAACTGCCTGCGGTCATCGGCATTCAAGCCATCCAGAAATGCTCGAACAAGCTTCTCCGTCAGGAGGGGGTGCATCGAATTCTCTAACTCATCCACAATGAAGACTCCTCTCGAAGACCCCTCAGCTAGCTGGAACAGCATTGGAAGAAGATGCATAAACCGCGCCGTTCCATCAGATTCCTCAGACAACGTAAGAGTGAATCTTTCCTTCGACTCGCCATCGGCCCCCGGCTCAGACTCGTGCACTGTAACAAGACGCTGCGCACGCAACGACCCACTGGCATCAAGAGAGAGAAGGCCATACTCGCCATACTGCCCATACAATACAAGCGTCTCATTGTCGACAGACAAGCGATCCTCGATCTCTTGAACCTTATTGGGCGGCAGGACAGCACCAACAGGAAGATCCTCGAGGTCAATCTTGGAAATACCTGTATCTGCAGCACTCAATCCATGATTCATGGCGTCAGCAAAGAGTTCATCGGCTGCAATTCGCGCAGGCAGCATAATGAAGTTGGAACGAGGGCCAATAATTTTAAGCTGCTCAGAAAACCACCGCCAAGCCTGATCGATTAACTTAGGCCCATCACCCAAGTCCCCCAAAAAACCTAGCACAGTTTGATTAGAGGTCAGCAACCGCTTGATCGCCATAGAAGTCAGATCTTCTTCAAGATCGCCGAAGAACTCAACCCGATTGCCCTCGCGTTCAAAGAGCACTTCTTCATCCTTGGAACGCAGACGCATCAAGGACTCCCTGTGAATCTGATGACGATCGGCAGTCAGCTCGTAATAAAAGACCCAATCCCGTCTCCGACCAGGAGAATCATTCGGAGCAGCCACCACGAACTCCACACCAAAAGAGGTTGCTTCCCCTTTCCCTTTGAGCTTATGTGGCACCACTGGGAGCGGATCTCCTTTCGATCGCCTTTCAGTAACAAGCACTTGCAACACAGCAAGTCCCTCGACAAGCGCTGATTTACCTGCCGCATTGGCACCATAAATTGCCGCTACCGGCAGAAGACGCGAACGTCCAACGCGAGCAAGGCGCTCACCGTGGCGCCGCTCATTAGTTGAGTTCATGGAAAACTCAATGGGATCATAGATGGATTTCCAGTTGGACAGCATTAGATATCGGAGCACACGAACTCACCTCTCATCGCAACTTGTTATGTTTGCGCATGTCGCAGCGATCTTGCATTAAGTGTAGAGGGAAGAGCGAGGATCGTCCAGTCGACGTCAACTCCACTCGAGACTCACGAGCACCAACCACACACCCTTTGACAGATAGGTGAATTATGTTAACCTACTTGATGTGAAGATAGACCGACGCAGCACGGACACCCGTCAACGACTCATCGACACCACCCTGGACCTCATCGATGTCCACGGATGGAGCGAAGTGACGCTGGGCGGCGTGGCCCACGCCTGCGGGGTGACCACGCCCGCCTGCTACAAGCACTTCCCGTCCAAGACGAGTCTCTTCGAGGCCGCGGCGCGCCAGCTGTCCACCTCGTTGGGCGAGCGCGCGGGCGCCCTGGTCCGGGAGGACCCGATCGAGTCGCTCGTCGGCATCGGATCACTCCTGGTGGATCTGGCCGCCGAGCGCCCCCGGCTCTTCGAGTTCAACCAGGTCAGTCCCGCGGCCATCGCCGCGCTCGACCGGTTGGATGAGCACCCGCTGCTGGCACTGACCCGCGGCGAGGTGGAGCGCCTGGCCGCGCAGCGGGGAACCGATCCGGAACCGCTTCACCTCCTGGTGTGGTCCTGCCTGCAGGGCTACACCCAGCTCATCGCCGTCGGCGCCACCACCGCCGACGCCACCTTCATCCGCGCAGCCCTGCGCGCCATCGTCACGATTGGAGACAGCTGATGACCACCAAGAAAACTTCCAAGAAGACGGGCGAGCGCACCCTCATCGTCTACGCCCACCCCTACGACGGCTCCTTCAACCACGCCGTGCTCGAGGCCGCCAC
>ERZ773004.1756-NODE-1756-length-10044-cov-11.957954_pt1 | contig 10044 bp, 10 predicted proteins | sample MGYA00580667_ERZ773004 | MGnify/ENA primary metagenome ERZ773004 (study PRJEB29015, sample SAMEA2737963) | human oral metagenome | biome: human oral; feature: human-associated habitat; material: dental | place: China | collected 2123 ... | reverse complement strand
CAGCGTATTTCCTGCCTTGTCGCTCTGGCGCGGGCTGGAAGAGCCGCTGCTCGACGAGCGCGTCGCGGCGCTCTTCTCCTCTTGCCATGAGCGGCAGGCGGAAGGGATTTTGCAGCTTGACCTCGAAGCTATGGAGGATGCCGCACATCTCGTCCTTTTTCTGATGGGGCGGGAGGAAGGATTCGATCTGCATCGAATCGCATGGGACGGCGGCCACAGCGGAAAGGGAGGCGCATAGCGCATGAATGATACCGAAAAGAAAGAGCGCAAGGTGCAGCGCGCGTATCGCCAGCTCGGCAATATCGCGCGCCTATACGACGGCATGATGACGAATACGAGTTGGGCGGGGCGCTTTGCCATCCGCTGGCTCTGGGGCTTCGCCTCCTATCCGGAGTTTCTGGCGATGGCGTATCGCGGACTCCCCGCAGATTTTCGCGGCAGGCTGCTCGAAGTTCCCGTCGGCACGGGCGTGCTGTCGTTTCCACATTATGAGAAGATCAAGGAGGCGCAGATCACCTGCCTCGACGCTTCGGAGACGATGCTGGAGGCGGCGAAAAAGCACGCGGCAAGATTTTCGCTCGGCGCGGTTGACTTTGCGCTCGGCGATGTCGGCGATTTGCAGTATGCGGATGAAACTTTTGATTTCGTATTGTCCGTCAACGGCTTTCACGCCTTTCCCGAGAAGGAGAAGGCGTACCGTGAGACGGAGCGCGTCCTGAAGCGCGGCGGCATATTTTCCGGCTCGATGTATGTGCGCGGCAAGAGCCGGCGCACCGATTTCTTCGTCAAGCAGTTCTGCGAGCGGCGCGGCTTCTTCTCGCCGCCCTACGAGACGGAGGAGAGCCTGCGGGCAAGGCTTCAGGCGATGTACGGCGAGGTCGACATCATGACGATCGGCTCGTTCGCAGGCTTTCGTTGCAAGAAGATTTAAGTTGTTTTCATGAGGAGTGTTGAATCAATGGCTGATGAAATGGCATGGAAGAATCTCGGTCCCAATCCATCGCGCAAGGAGATCCTTGCATGCTGGAATCCCGAGGACGCGGGCTTTTGGGAGAAGTATGGCAAGCGCATCGCGACGCAGAATCTCTACACATCGACTTGGGCGCTCGTCCTGAGCTTCGTTGCGTGGACGCTCTGGGCGACGATCGCGGCGAAGCTCAAGTTTATCGGCTTCAACTTCTCGGACGATCAGATCTTCACGCTCGCGGCGCTGCCCGGCCTCGTCGGCGCGACGGGGCGCCTGTTTTACACGTATCTGCCGGGGTTGATCGGCGGCAGGAACTCCACTCTCATCACGACGGCGCTGCTTCTGTTGCCGCTCTTCGGTTTGGGCCGCGCTCTGCAGGATCCCACAACGCCGTATGAGACGTTCGTCCTTCTCGTGTCTTTCATCGGCATTGCGGGCGCAAACTTCTCCGCTTCGATGGCGAATATCGGCTTCTTCTTCCCCAAGGCGAACAAGGGATTCGCGCTCGGCATCAATGCGGGCATCGGCAATCTCGGCGTATCGCTCATCTATCTGACAGCGCCGATTCTCTTGGGCTGGAATCTCTCCTCGCTCTTCGGCGAGGGCGTGCCGGGTCCTGACGGCATGATGTACGTGCAGAATGTCTGCTACTTCTGGACGATTCCGACGGCTCTGACGCTCGTCCTCGTCTGGCTCTTCATGGACAATTTGCCGCTGCCGAAGCAAAGCCCCAAGAGCATGATGTCCATCTTCGGCAACAAGCATACGTGGCTCATGTGCTGGATTTACACCTGCGGCTTCGGCTCTTTCATTGGCTTTTCGGCGGCGCTCGGGCTGCTCGTCGCAAAGGAATTCCCCGAGATGCCCTTTTCTTACGCCGCTTTCCTCGGCCCCTTCATCGGCGCGGGCATCCGTCCCGTCGGCGGCCTTCTGGCGGACAAGATGAACAGCGGTTCGCGCGTCACTCTCATCTCGCTCTTCGTCATGCTCGGCGCGAGCTTCCTCGTGCTCTTCGGCGTGGAGGCGCATCGCTTCCCCGTGTTCTTCGGCGCATTCCTGCTGCTCTTCTTGACGACGGGCTTCATCAACGGCGCTTCCTTCCGCATGATTCCCTACATCTTCAACAATCCGTTCCACTCCTCGCTCGTCACGGGCTTCACGGCGGCGATCGCGGCGTACGGCGCATTCCTCATCCCGAAGATCTTTGGCTGGGCATACGGAACACAGGGCAGCGTTATTCCTGCATTCTACATTCTCATCGCCTTCACTGTTCTGACCATCATCATCACATGGTTCTTCTACGCACGCAAGGGCTCAGGCATCAAGTGCTGAGTGATCTTTGACGCACATACTGACCGCCATTTTTGGCGGTCCTTTTTTTGCCCTCGCCTCTCCCATGCATCAGTATTTTACGCAGCCAAAGTCTATGTTATAATAGCGTCATCAAAGAGAAATAGGGAGACAAGGAAGGGAGTATCCTACTGTGGGGCGCAAAGAAATTCGAAATATGGCGGACGATGACAACAAGACACTCAACTACAAAATGAAGCTCCTGCTGGACATTGGACAGGCGCTGATGGAGAACGGTGCCGACTGTGCACGCGTCATCCGCGATATGAAACGCGCGGCAGTCCACCTGCGCATCCCTGCTGAAAACATCCAATCCCACATTACCTACACAACGCTTATGCTGAACGTCTGCGACGACGAACGCTCCTTTACGCAGTTCCGCAAGTGCATGAAACACGGCGTGAACCTCGCCGTTCTCGCCGCCGTGAGCAAACTCACCTGGCGCATCCTGCGCGGCAACACGCCCATCGCTGCCACCGAGAACGCCATCGCACGCATCCGTGCACGTGCACTCTGCTACCCGCATTGGGGCATCGCGCTCGGAGCTGCCGTCGGCTCGGGCGGCTCGTGCAAACTGTTCGGCGGGAGCTGGGAAGAGTCTCTCGTCGCCACCATTGCGGCACTCATGGGCTTCATCGCACATCGCCTCAGCAACAAATATGCTTTCAATCCCTACGCCTGCGCCATGATTACTGGATTTGTCGCCACCATATTTGCGTGGGCCATCCCCGCTGCACTTGGACTTGGTACACTGTGGTACGCGCTCGTTGCGTGCACCATCTTCCTCATGCCCGGACTGCCGTCCATCAATGCGGCAAGTGACGTACTGAACCGTTTCACCACATCGGGCATGACGCGCGCCATGGATACCATGCTTATCATCGGCGGCATGACCTTCGGCATTGCCTTTGCCATTCTTATCGCCGGTGTGGGAAACATCTCCGATGTCCATATCCAGCCCTCAGATACCTACCTCAATCAGGCAATCGCGGCCGCTCTTGCTGCCGGCGGATTCTCCGTCATGTTCAACACCCCGAAGAGGCTGCTCGCCATCGTCGCCGTCGAAGGCATCGTCACTATGCTCATCCGCAACGTTCTCATGCTCGAATTCGGACAGCCACAGGCACTCGGCTCCTTCGTGGCGGCGGCCTTCGTCGGCATCGCGGCGCTCAAGGTCATCCATATCGTCCACACGCCAAACACCCTTCTCATCATCCCGCCAGTTATCCCGCTCATCCCCTGTGTCCTCCTCTATCGTCTCCTCTTCGCCGTCCTCCACATCCAGACCATCTCCGTCGAGGAACTGCTCGAGGCGCTGCGCTTCGGCGTCAACGGTGTCACCATCATCCTCGCCGTCGTTGTCGGCGTCTCCATCCCGAACATCTTCATCCAGCGGCGCATCGAACACCAGCAGCAGCGTGAGATCGACGAGATCATCAGAGCGCGTGCGGCAGAAAGGTGAGCATACGAAGAGGGCATGTCTCCCGCATAGGGAAAACCATGCCCTCTTTTCATATTCCGCAGGAACTATTCGCCCTGCACACGATTCACATAGTCAATGATGAGATCAACCGCCTGTTCCAGCGGAATACGGCTTGTATTGATGACAAGATCAAAATTCTGCGGATCTCCCCACTTTTTGCCCGTATAGAAGGCATAGTAGTTGCTGCGCTTCTCCTCGATCTCATTGAGCTGCTTAAGACTCATACCGCCATAATGTGTACCGGCACGCCTTGTACGGAACGCATCATCCGCACAGATGAAAAAGGAATAGACCTCCGGCTGCCCCGCAAGGACGATCTCAGCGCATCGACCAAGGAACACCGCCCCATTTCCCTCGGCAGCAATCGAACGAATAATATGCGCCTGTTCCTTGTAGAGCGTATTATACGCGGGAACTGTGTCGAGTTGGGCTGTACTGATTGCCCCGAGGCTCGCTTTTGGCACCTCATAGGAACGGCTCAAAACATCCTCAAGACGATCACCTGCGCCAAGGCTCTCTGCCGCCATAGCAACGACCGTGCGGTCATAACGCTTAACCCCCATCTTCTCCGAAAGGAGTCGAGAGATTTGACGGCCGCCGCTGCCGTACTGGCGACTAATGGTAATAACAGTATTCTTCTTCATGTGCATTACCTCCTCATTCTCTATACATCCTATTATAACGATTTCTTATCTCATACGCAATAAGATTATACATAATCGTCGGACAGTTCTGCGGCAACTGGAATCAGATGAACAAAGGATAGAACTCAGCCGATCACTGTCCTGACAACACGCATCATATTGCCATGGGCAATCTTTTCAAGATCTGCATCACTATACCCACGTGCACCCAGCACGGCAAACAGCGCCGGAATATCTGCTGCGCTTTCAAGCCCCTCTGTCACCACATCACTCGATGTAAAGGAATCCAGCGTATCCGACGTAAGATAATCACAGAAATCAAATCCACAGGCAATATGATCGATGCCGACAAGTGCACGGATATGATCCACGTGATCGGCAAGGCACTCGACACTCGGTGCATCGGCATCGATAAACTCCGCGTCCATTCCTCCCACGCCGCCGCGCCGATCCCCGCCCATGGGTCGCCGTGCCCCGAAGACGCACTCAACCGCACCGAATAATCTCCCCGCGCGGGTGCGGGTCATCACCGGACGGCGATGACCGTCACAGCCCCCGCCGGACGCGTATGCCTACTATGCGGTCATGCCCCCCTCGCCCCCACGGCCGCCGCAACGGTCCGTGCGCCCGCCATCGCAATGGTCCGTGCGCCCGCCGTCGTCGACGCCGACCCGCCGCTCCCGCGTCGATTCGAGACGGCAGGGCGCCGACTCTGAGGCATCGGGCGGGCGCCGGGCATCGGGCGGGCGCCGGGCATCGGGCAGACGGGTGCGGCGCCGTCGACTCGTCCTGGTCGCGCCCTGGAAGCTCGCGCGCGCCGTCGTGCTCCTCGTGGTCCTCGTCGCCCTCGTCGGTTTCGCGACGCACAAGTGGGTCGACCGCGGCAGGGACGCCCGGGCGATGGCCACCGCCCCCGCCGCGGCGCAGACCCTCCCGGAGACCCCGGCATCCGCCTCCGCCACGGCATCCGCCTCCGCCCTCGCGACAGTCGCCAGTCCCGCCCCGACACCCACCGCCACGGCGACTGCCGGGCCCACGCAGGCCCCCGCCCCGCGCGTCGACGAGCAGGGCTTCTCCCACAGCGACGCCGTCGGCGACGGCACCTGGACGATCGCCGACCCGGTGGCCCCGTCCCAGCCCGGCGCCGCCACGGTCTACCGCTACGTGCTGCGCGTCGAGGGCGGCACGAGCGTGGATGCCGCGGCCGCCGCCGCCGTCATCGAGAGCGTCCTCAACGACGACCGCGGTTGGCGCGGCACGGAGGGGGTCTCCTTCGAGCAGGTGGGCGACCCCGCCGCGGCGGACTTCACCCTGTCCATCGCCACGCCGACGACGACGGACGCGCTGTGCGCCCCGCTGGAGACGACCGGCATGTGGAACTGCCGCAATGGGACCAACGTCGTCCTCAACTCCGACCGTTGGACCTACGGCTCCCCCACCTTCTCCAGCGTCGACGCCTACCACGTCTACGAGATCAACCACGAGGTCGGCCACTTCCTCGGGCACGAGCACGAGTACTGCGCAGGCGCCGGTCTCACCTCGCCCGTCATGGCGCAGCAGAGCCGCACCCGCGAGGGCGGCTGCACGGAGAACGGCTGGCCCACCAGGGACAACCAGGCCCCCTGAGGCGGCGGGGGCCCCGGCCAACGCGTGTCATTTCCGCTGGTTTCGCGGGCTGCTGAGTCGGTGGATCTCCGCGATCGAAGCGCCGAGCACCATTGTCAGGCATGCGTCGATCAGGAACCCGCCCGCCCACCAGTGCTCGCTGCTACGGGACCACAGCGCCGATATGACGTTCCAGCCGCTGAGCGAGACCGCCAGGGCGATCCCGGCGAGCACGGCACTGGTGATGGCCGTGCCGATCTTCCCCCGGCCCAGGGAAAGGCTCAGGGCGACGGCGGTTCCGATGATGGCCAGGATGAGCCCGACCATGGTGGTCGACTCCATGAGGCTGATGATGATCTGGTAGTTCTCGTGGTACGTCAGCGGTCCCTTCCGGAAGGATGTCGACCCGCGGATGATCAGGGTGAGCATCGTGGCGAGCAGCCATCCCACAGCCGTGAGCGAAGCCGCCCACGACAGGTCGTTGACCTCGGAGTCCGGAGGATCCGGGGTGAGGTCGGTCCGGTCGCTCGACGGCCTCGACGGCGTGGGCGAGAAGCGTCCGTCGGCGTGGCGGTCGGGGTTCACCTGTTCAGGTTCAGGGCTGGGCCGGGACATGCCCTGATTCTGGCAGTGCGCGGTGTCGGTGGCCAGTGGCTCCGACGCCGCGCGTGCGGTTGCGGCCGCCGGTGGTCGGCTGGTGACCGATCGGTGGTGGATCGGTGCGGCCGGCCGGCGGTCGTCCGGCGGTCGTCCGCCGACGCGTCGAGTTATCCACAGGCTGTGCAGTTTCCGCCGGTCTCGCGTGTCGTTTCCGCCGGTTTCGCGGGTCACTTCCGCCGGCTCCGGCGCGGGTGCTGCCTTGAGTGTGGTTTCGCCAGCTTTTATGGTGATCTTCCGCCGGTTCCGGCGCGGGCGCTGCGCTGACCGGGGCCAGCGCAGCCGCGTCATAGGCCTTGAGTCGGAGGCGCGGGTGGCCGGACTGCCGTACGATGCGCGGACCACTGTGCCCCGACTGAAGGTTTCCTGTGACAACCGCCAACCCCGATATCCTCGCCCGAGACTCTCAATGTGCTCCGGCGTCCCGCCGATCCAGGCTGCTCGCCTGGGGCGTTCACGCCCTGACGATGTCCGGCCTGGTCTTCGCCAGCCTCGCCATGCTCTCCGTCATTCATGACGAGATCCGTTGGATGTGGCTATGGCTCGCCCTGGCCATGATCGTCGACGGCGTCGACGGCACCTGCGCCCGCCGCGCCCGCGTCAAGGAGGTCATCCCCTGGTTCGACGGCGGAGTCCTCGACATCCTCATCGACTACCTCACCTGGACCTTCATCCCGGCGCTGTTCATATACCTGCGACTGCCCATGGGGCCCAAGCCCGTCGCCGGCGCCCTCATGATCCTGGTGCTGGTCTCCTCCACGTTCTGCTACGCCAATGAGGGCGAGAAGTCGACTGACAACTACTTCGTCGGCTTCCCGGCGGCCTGGAACATCGTCGCCGTCATGATGTGGGTGCTCGCCCTGCCCGGCTGGCTCAATATCGCGCTGACCATTCTGCTGTCGGTGCTGACCCTCGTGCCCACCCACTACGTCCATCCGGCCCGCGTCACGCGCTTCCGCGCGTTCAATATCGCGGCCGTCGGCGTGTGGCTCGTGGGCACCGTGTGGCTCGTCGTCATCCACCCGGACCTTCCCACCGCGATCCAGCCGGACCGTCCCATCGCGGCCCTGGTCATGTCGGTGGGCGGCGGGGTCTGGCTCCTCGTGGCCGGAGCCCTGAGGACGATCCGCGGAGTCGACACCCCGGGCTGAGCCGGACTCGGGAGCGGGCCGGCCGGCTGAGCCCCGTCCCCGGGCGCGGACGCACCCGACGCGATGCGCCGGTCCGCCGCGCCGCCCACGGACCCTGTCCCCGGGCGCGGACGCACCCGACGGGGCCGCCCAGTCGGGTTCGACCGGGAACGGGTCGTTCGCCTGCCCGCCGTCCTGAGCGGGCCCCGGGGCCGCGCCCGAGCCCGCCGGGCCGGTTCTCAGGACGGCGCCGCCTCCTCCAGCCCCCGCACGATCACCCGGTCGCGCCACCAGCGCGCGGCCTCCAGGCCCGCGCTGCCCACGATCATGGCCACGACGATCGCCAGCACCCCCGGCGGGGAGTCGCGCCCGTGGATCCAGAAGTAGACGTAGGGGGCGAGGAAGGTGAACAGCGTCGTCGCCAGGCCCACCAGCCGCCACCGCAGTCGACGGCCCGCCACCATCTCGACAATGCCCCAGGTGTAGGGGATCGCGGTGAGGATGTCGATGAGCCACAGCACCCACCACCGGCCGCGGAAGCCGGGCACGAAGACCACCGGCAGCGCCCGCAGCGAGGAGTAGATGAAGACGACGATGTAGGCCAGGGCCACCGGGTTGCGCGCCAGGCGGATGGTGGCCGCGCGCTCCATGACGGCCACGCCCGCCGCGCGCAGCGCCGCGATCGCCCGGTGCGGGCAACGCAGCGTGTCCACACCCTCCAGGACTTTCCGCAGGTAGCCGCGGGAGGCCTCGGAGCGCTCGGCCAGGGACAGGACGAGCTCGAGCGGACTGATGGCGATGACGGCGGTGCCATCGGGTCCGTCTGCGCCATCGGACCCGACCCCGCCGTCGGGCCGGGGACCGAGGGAGACGACGTGGACGAGGTCCTCGCCCAGAACGGCGGAGATCCGTCCGGGGGCGTCCCGGTCCACCTCGCACAGCCACAGCCTCACCCCGTGCTCCAGGGCGTGCTCGAGGCTGTGGCCCAGGCGCCAGCCGACGTCGTCGGGGGTCAGCAGATCGGCGGTGGTGGTGGAGGCGAGATCGGACAGGACCGGCGGGACCGCCACCTGGCGGGCGCTCAGGTCCCCGCAACGGGCCACTCCCGCCAGGTCGCGGATCCGCGCGGCGTCGAGGGGGTGACTGCGGGCCTGCGGGTGGTCGAGCACGGACCGCGCGGTCAGGAGCCGGGTGAACGGGGCGGGGCGAGGCGGGGGCACGGGGGCAGCCTGTCAGATGGCGGTCGGTCGTGTCGCGTCGTGGCGGCGGGAGGAGGGTCAGGGGCGGGCGAGGATCTCGCCGTGGACGACGACGTACCAGCCGTCGGGCGCCGCGGCCCACTGCCGCCAGGCCGCCGCCATCTCCTCCAGCTCCGCCGCGCTCGTCAGCCCCAGCTCGAGCGCCCGCGGCCCGAAGGAGGTCAGGCACCGCTCCGCCCAGGTCCCGCCCCACCACGAGCGCAGTTCGGGCGTGGCGTAGCACCAGGTCGAGGCCGAGGGCTCCACCTCCCGCAGCCCCGCGGCCCGCGCCCAGGACAGCAGGCGGCTGCCGGCGTCGGGCTCGCCCCCGTTGGCCCGGGCCGTCGCCATGTAGACCTCCCGCCAGCGCTCCAGGGCGGGGGGCTGCGGGAACCAGGCCTTGGCCGAGTACACCGAGTCGCGCGCCGCCACGATCCCGCCCGGCCGGGTCACCCGTGCCATCTCGCGCAGCGCCGCCACCGGGTCGGCCACGTGCTGGAGCACCTGATGGGCGTGGACGACGTCGAAGCTGCCGTCCGCGAAGGGCAGGGCGTGCACGTCCCCGCGCACGAGCTCGACGGCGTCGGCCAGGCCGCGCCCGCGCAGGGTGGCCCGCGCCGCGTCGATCGCCGCCGGGGCGCCGTCGTCCCTGCGGCGCCCCGCGAAGGCCCTCCGGGACCGCAGGCCGCCACGGAGCCGGCCCCGCACCTGACGAGGAGGACCTCCATAACGCCCCGGGCCGACCACATCCACCACCTCCCGCTGATCCATGACCGCCGCAGGGATATCGCTTACTACGCTCCTTCGTGCCTTACTACGCTCCTCTTAGCCGTACAGAAAGGAACAAAGGAGCGTAGCAAGCGATGGCGCGCTCGCGTTGACGCCGCCGGGCTCACTGCGCCGCCTGCTGCTCGGCCCAGCGGCCGAGGCCCTCGCCCTGGATCGCGGCGGCGATCAGGTCGGGGAAGGC
>ERZ773004.1754-NODE-1754-length-10058-cov-5.496551_pt1 | contig 10058 bp, 3 predicted proteins | sample MGYA00580667_ERZ773004 | MGnify/ENA primary metagenome ERZ773004 (study PRJEB29015, sample SAMEA2737963) | human oral metagenome | biome: human oral; feature: human-associated habitat; material: dental | place: China | collected 2123 ... | reverse complement strand
CAAAGTAGTGTTTGTAAGCTAATTCTGTTCCTACTTCTGGTTTTACAGAAATATAGTCATTTTGTTTTACATCTAATTTTATTTCTCCAGATTTTTCTCTAATCTTAGATATTCTTCCATATTCTAGTCCTAATGCTGCATATGGTCTTAATGAGAATGATTCGCTTAATCTAAATTCTTTTCCTACTTCGTTTTTAATTCCTACTCCATAGTTATAGTATCTAGATTTTGCATGGAATACTTCATCTACTACTAAGAATCTTCTGTCCATTTTATTACGTCCTGCAAAAACTTCTCCAGATATTGTCCAATTTAAACTATTGTTATCATCAAATGGTACTGATTTATATAATCCAACTTTAGCTTGTAATTGTTCTTCTTTTGAGTTTCCAATATCTCTAAATTTAATTTTATTATGAACTATACCTGAATACCATCCAATACCTCTTCCTAACTTAATATCTTCATTTTCATGAACATAAGCTACACCTTGAGCATGGTATTTATAGTCTATAACTCCTGCTGTTTCTGTCTTGTATTCTCCTCTAGTTCCAAATGTTTTTAATTTATTTGAATCTTTAGAAGCTGTTTGCCATTTACTTCTTAAATAATCAAACTCTTTATCTAAGATATTTCCTGTTGCTTGTACTCTTTGTTGTACATTTGCATATTGGTGTCCCATCATTTCATCATATGCTTGGAATAATAAAGTTTCTTCATTGTTTCCTATTCCATTTAATTTTTGGAATACTTTATTTTCTCTTGTTCCAAGAGCTTCAACTCCATATCTTTGTTCTAATCCATCTGCAAAGTTATATGTATTTCTATCTGCTGCCCATTCTGTATATGGAACCTTTGCCATATATAGATTTGTAACTTTTCCTGTTGCTGGATCTAAAGTTGGAGTTGTTATCCAAGTTAATGAACCTGAATAGATATCCCATTTTGATACTCCACTTGACAATATTGCGTTGTTATATGGATCTAGTATCTTATTATCACTTACTTGAATATATTTACTTGTTGTACTTTGCGCTGCTTCTGTTCCAATTATTAAATCTGCTTCTGATGTTAGATTTCCTAATCCTGTAATTGATTTAGTATAGTCTTTTCCTGATGTGTTTACATATAGTCCTATACTATTTGCTGATACAGTTATTGGATTTCTAGCTGCTGTTTTCACAACTGTTGGTGTTACTGTTACTCCATTAGCCGTTATTGTTGCAGTTGATGCTCCTGCTGGTGCATTTATTGCTATTGTTCCTAACACTTTAGTTGTTGGAGTTGAGTTTAAAGAATCTGTTTCTTTTGAACCTGCTCCTGATACTGTTATTGTTCCATAGTTAGCTATTGTTCCACCTTTTAATAGAGCACCTTTACTTGTTGTTCCAGAAATATTAATTACTCCGTTATTTGTTAGTGTTGAACCTGAACCTAGAACAACTCCAGTTACATTTGATAATCCACTAGCACCTGTTCTTATTGAACCATTATTTATTGCTTTTGCTCCTTCTTCTACATAGATACCAGTAGTATTACTAGCATTTAAAACAATATCATTTTGGTTTGTAACAGTAGTTCCATTTCCTGCTCCATACATACCTATACTATATTCTCCATTTACATTGATAGTACCACTATTTTCTATTGCTCCTGTTGTTGGAGCTGTTGTCTTATCTCCTATATATCCTGCTGCCATACCTACACTGAACAATTCATTTGATACATCTGATGCTCCTACTGTTATTGTTCCACTATTTCTTCCTGTTCCTCCATTAACCATGTACATTCCTAAGTTTCCAACTCCATTTGAAAAATCTATATTTCCTGAGTTATTTGCTTGACTAGAAGAATATATTCCATAGTTCTTTCCTGTAGTTCCAGTTGAAGTTATATTTGTACTATTAGTTATAGTGTTTGCTTTATCATTTGAATAAATATATACTCCATTATTTGATAAAGTCGCACTTCCTCCTGTACTTGTTATATTATTTCCTGTTCCAACATTTACAAATCCAAATGATGTATCTCCTAAGTTAAATGTTGCTCCTGTACTTGTTATTGTTTGTCCACTTCCTACTGTGTATACTCCTACTGATTCATTTGATGAACCTGTTGTGATTGAACCAGAAACATTTACATTTCCATTCTTTGAATATAGACCTATAGATCCATTTCCTACTGTTACGTTTCCAGTATTATCTTCTTCAAACCCATACATTCCTACTGAATTATCTCCTACTGTTATATCCCCAGCATTTTGTAATGGATTTGTTCCAGTTGAACTTGCATTTGTATACATAGCTACATTTGGATTACTCATTGAAGCTGAATTTCCTAATGTAATGTTTCCATTATTTACAGTATTATATGATACTCCATTTTGTGCAAGTTTTGCAAACATTCCTACATTCTTATCTCCAGTACTTGTAATGCTTCCTGTTGATGAGTTTTCAAATGTAACAGATCCTGTAATATTTCCTGGCTCATAAGTTAATCCTACTGAATCATCTCCATTTAATGTAATTGATCCTGCATTTGCTAGTCCTGTTGTAGTATTATTAACAGTTGTTATATTTCCAGCATTATCTTTTTCTACATCAGAATAATAAATACCTGTAGATGAACCACCTGTTGTGATACTTCCTGTATTAGAAATTTCTGTATTATTTAATGCATAGATTCCAGATGAAGAATTTCCTACTGTAATTCCATTTGTATTATTTATAATGCCATTTTTAGTATATATTCCTGCTGAATTTGCTCCAGATAAATTTATAGTTCCATTATTTGTCAATGTTACAGCTGATTTTGGAGTTGTATCATTTTCTTGCGCTATAGCTATTTGACCACTCTTAGTACCTGTTATTGTATTATTATTAGTTATAGATGAACTTGAAATTTCCATTAAGTTGTATCCATCATTTGTGTTATCTAAATTTACTGCTTGGTCAACATTCAAATGGCTATGATATAGCATAAATGTTCTATAACTTCCTGCTCCTGTTATATTTGGTCTTTCACTAGCTGATAGTCCACTAAATAAGTTTGAGGCAGAAGTATTAGATAGATCCATATTTACTCTTTCTGTTAAGAATAATCTTGAGCCTTGATTCATTGTTAAATTTAAATTACCTAATGTGCTTGTTGAACCATTTCCAAAACTATTTCTTGCCCAAGTTGCAACATTTGTTGGATTTAGTTGAGTATAAGTTCCAACTGACCCTAACGTTCCTCCACCTGTATAATAGAAAGCTGTTCCACGAGTTGCTGCCTTACTTCCACCTTCAACAGTCGCATTTACTGTTCCATTTAATAGAATATTTCCACTTGGTGTATAGAACATCAATGCTCCCTTATTAGTTCCTGTTCCTGCTACTACTGTACTTGTTCCTCCATTATTACCTACAGAGATTGTTCCTCCATCTGTAAAGAAGTTTACCCCACTATCATAAGCTGATATATTTGCTGAGTTCATTGCTAGTGATCCTGCTGAATAAACTCCTACTGAATTATCTCCTGCTACATCTGCTGTTACATCAAGTCCTCCTGTTAAATTAGAACCAGAAGTAACTACTAATGCTGCTGAACCTCTATTAGTATTTGCACCTGATGATGTTCCATTAATTCCTGATGCTCCTTTTACTGTTAATGTTCCACCTGTTGCATTTACATTAGAGCCTCCATCTACAATTAATCCATAAGCTGCATCTCCATCTACTGTTGTATCTCCATCATATGTTAATGAGCTTCCATTATTTGCATATACTCCATTTGATTCTTCTCCTGTTACATCTACCTTTGCACCAGAAGCTATTGTACTTCCTGTTCCAGCATCTAAATAGTATCCTGTACTCTTATTTCCTGTTAAAGCTACTGTACCAGAATTTAAATTGATATTTGAACCATTTGCTCCATAAGCGCCTATTGTTTCATCACCTGTTAAAGTAATATCTCCTCCATTATTTATAGTACTTCCACTTCCTGATGAATAAGCCCCTATTCCATATTGTCCATTAACTGTTATTTTTCCTGTATTATTTACTGTTCCTACATTTGCAATAGCACCTATACTACGGTTTGCAGAAGTTGAAGCTCCAAGTGTAACATTTCCACTATTTGTTATATTACCATTATTAATAGCATATACTCCAACATTTCCTGTTCCATTAGTTAAAGTGATATCTCCCTTATTATCTACTGTTCCTGCTGAGAATATACCAAAGTTTGAACCATTACTTCCTGTTGAAGTTATCTTTGTATTACTTGTTATATTTCCTGCTGTATCACTTGAATAAATAAATACTCCATTATCAGTTAATGTCCCTGTTCCACCTGATATATTTAAAGTGTTTCCACTTCCTGTATTTACAAAACCATATGAGTTATCACCTATATTATATGTAGCATCTGTACTTGTTACAGTTTGCCCACTTCCTGTTGTAAATACTGCTGTTGCATTTGCATCTCCTACTGTTATTTTTGGAGTTGTACTGCTACCTCCTATATTTACAGCTCCTCCTTGTGAATATATTCCTATACCACTGTTTCCTGCTGTAATTTCCCCAGTTGTATCTTCTTCATATCCATACATTCCTATACCAGTATCTCCTACTGTTATCTTTCCTGTATTTGTCAATAGATTTGTTCCTGTTGAACTTGCATCTGTATACATTCCTACTCCATTTGCTCCAAGACTAATAGTATCAGAGTTTAAAGTAGTATATTGTACTGAGTTAGCATCTTTTGATGCAAACATTCCTGTTCCTTTTGATGCTGTACTGATTATTTTTCCTGCATTTTCAAAAGTTGTAGCAGATGTTAAATTAGGTTTATAGCTCATACCTATACCATTATCTCCAGCAAGAGTAATCGTTCCCTTATTTTCAAGACCAGTTGTTGTATAGTCTTCTGCATATATTGCTGTTGAGCCTTGTCCTACTGTAATCTCTCCACTATTTTCTATATCAGTATCTCCAGCTCCTTTATTTTTTCCATAGATAGCAGTTCCTGTATCTCCTATTGTGATATTTGCTCCAGCTGAATTCTTTATCTTACCATTACTTGCATACATAGCAAGTGAATTTGTACCTGTTAATTCTATAGTCTTATTATTTATTAAATTAACCCAAGCTAAAGTATCAGTATTTTCTTGTGCTATTAAATTTACATTATTATCACTTGTACTCAATGTAGTATCATTGATAACAGATGAATTTGATAAGGCTATTCCTCTAAATTGAGCATAAGTTGTTCCAGCATCTGCTGTTAATTTACTCTTATATAGTAAGTAGTCGTTATATTCATGTGTACCAGTTTTATCTACTATATTAAGTCCGGTAATAGAACTACCTGTAAGTGCTGATAAATCAGATTCAGCATAAGATGCAACTGCAACATTAGAATTTTTAAACATATTTAAAGTTAAATTACTTAGATTATTAAATCCTGATATACTACCTATTCCTGTAAATGTAGTATAACTTACAGTACTAGGTGTTGAAGCAGGAGGTATATAAAAACCTGTTCCATCAGTAGCTATATTAGCAGTAGTTGCAGATTTAAAATCTACAATTCCTCCATTTGAACTTTTTATAAATGCTAGTGAATTAGCACCAGTATTTATTGTAGCACCATTAAGATTTATTGTACCTTTATCAGCAAAAACATTTATTGCACCATTTTTAGCATCAATGGTTCCTCCGTTTGCATTAATTGTTCCTCCAACAGTTCCTCCTGTATATAGAGCTATTCCAGATTTTCCATCTGCTGTAATACTTCCTGCTGCTGCTGTTATAGTCCCTTCTAGTGATGCTGCTCCAACTGCTCCTTTTCCTGTTACAGTAACTGTTTTATTATTTATAACCTTAGCATTAGCTCCACCTGCAACCAATCCTTTTACAGAATCTGCTGTCATAGTTATTGTTCCATTATTTGTTGCTGTTCCATCAGTTCCATAAATTCCTGTTGTATCATCAGCAGTACCTTGAATTTTTGCTCCATTAGCTATTGTTAAATTTCCATTAGTTCCACTATTAAATGCTCCTACACTACTTTGTCCACTTATATTGATTTCACTACCACTATTAGATGTAAAGGTACCTGTATTATATACTCCAGCTCCCGATGTTCCACTGAAATTTATTTTACCATTATTTATACCTTCATCATCAACATCTATCGCCATTCCTAAGCTTTTATTTCCACCAATATTTAATTCACCATTATTTTTAGCTATCGCTTTTTTAGCATCTGCCCCTGCAAAGTTACCTGCTGTCATTCCATAAAATTCATTTGCAGTAGTTGAAGTAATCTTTTTTCCTGAAGCCAATGTTACTTTTCCATCATGACCTGCTTGCATCAGTGAATTTTGAATTCCTGTTGCACCAACAGTAATATCCTTATCAAGTATTACTTCATGAATATCACTTCTTATTAGCGCTCCACCTATTGCAGTAGTTCCAAAATTAAATGTTGTCCCTAACTTTGTTGCATTCAATGTTATAGCATTTGTGTTTAATCCTGCTGCTGTATCTGAATTTCTTAAAAATCCAACATTATTCTTTCCATCTACTGTTACTTGCATATTAACAAGGTTAGAAATAGGATCTCCTGATGTTTTTCCTTGTGCTATTGAGTATCCAACATTACTATTACCATTTAAAGTTATTACCCCATTTGAACCATCAACTGTTCCCATTGCATCATAATAATTAGAAGTTCCAGAATAATATTTTTGTCTATATCCATAGTTAGAATCTCCATCTATAGTAATAGTTCCTACCTTCACAGTTCCATTAGGTCCTTCATTATTTGAACCTGTTACATAGTACCCATAGTCAAAACCTACACTATTTGTTGCTGTCTTACTTATAATTATTTTTCCCATATTATTAGTTTGAGGTGCTTTTGCAAATTTATAAAATGCAGGAATTCCAAAATATTCAGTATCTAACATCATTCCTATCATATTTTGTCCAGTACCTAATGTTATTGTTCCTCTATTCTCAACAATAGATGCTACCTGGTTAACAGGAGTATATCCTCCTCCCCCACCTCCATTTAATAATTGGTGCTCTATTCCAACTACTGAACTTCCACCATTACTATTTAAAGTTACATTTCCCTGAAAACTAAATGTTTTATCCCCTGGAGTTTCATAATAATCATAAGGGTTTACACTTACAAATAATATATTATGCCCTGCTGTTGAATTTAAAACATAATTTCCTGTCATAGTAACATCCATAGGAACTACATGGCTAAATACAGCATTCATATTATATGGAGTTGTATCTCCAGCTGTTATTGTTCCTGCTGGTGCTGTAGCATGTGGTGATTTACCAGGTGGCAAAGTTAATGAAGCTAAATTTTTAGGATCATATGCTATTGAACCTGTAGCAAGAACTGAGCTACTATTTGATACATTAAAAGTAGCTGTTCCTGTAGCTTTGTATTCAGCAAAATTCATCAAATGTATACCTTGTGTTCCATGTATCATCGCCTGTCTATCTTGTCCAAAACCTCCTGCCTGAAAAGTTATAGTTGGAGGTGTACTTAAAGTTATTGTTGGTGCCGTTGGAGCTGTTATTGTTGGCGTAACAGGTGAAAAACTCAAAGTACCAGGTAAATTTGGTATATTAGGACTTGGTGCATTAACTACTGGTGCAGTAACTGTTGGTACCACTGCTGTTACCGTTACAGCTGCTGGGGGTGCAATATTTATTGTAGGTGTATTAAAACTTATTGCCTCTGGTTGTTCAGGTGCTATTGGATTTTTATCTGCTATATTTATTGCACCTTTTACAACTTGTTTTGGTCTTACTCCTGCACTTACATCAAAACCTACTATTGGTTCTTGTACTTCCCTACCTCTTACTAATCCATATCCTCTAAGAACTCCATCTCTATTATTACTACTTGCTGATCTGAAATTAGAAGAAGTTGGAAGTGAAGAATAATTCTTACTTATGGGTGATATATTTCTTTCATAAATATTATCACTTCTTGTTAATATTCCTTCATAAGGATATTTTTCAGTCTTATCTCCTCTACCTTTATATGCACCATTCCATTTGTCATACATATAATTGGCTCCAAATTGCCATGAAGACCAAGGTGATTTTACTACTTGATCCCCTTGTTCCATCAATTGAATTAACTCTAATCTTAATCCTGCTAAACCTTTTTCATTTTCTGCTCTTGCAGCATCTATTTTTGATTGTAAACTTCCTACTGAATTTCTTAAGTTTTCTTTTGATGAAGCTATTTGTTCAGTTGTCATTACTTCTTGTTGTGCGACTGCTTCTTGTGCTACAACTTCTTCTGAAAATGCACTAACCCCCATCATTAAGAATAATATTGCTAAACCTAGTGAGTATTTTACACTCTTATATCTCTTTGCTATTGAACGCAAAGTATTTTCTACTTTGTATAGATTATTGTTTACCATCTCAACCCCCTATTTACTTTCACTTGCTTCTGGAGTAGCTGTTGTTCCTTGAACAGTTTCTCTTTGAACTAATTTAAACTCAACTCTTCTATTTTGAGCTCTTCCTTCAGCTGTTTCATTAGTTGCTATTGGTTGTTCTTCTCCCATTGCTTCTATTCCTACTATTCTATCTTCTGCTAATCCAAATTCTAATAACTTAGCTTTTACTGCTTCTGCTCTTCTTCTTGAAAGTCCAAAGTTATATTGGTTACTTCCTATTGAGTCAGTATGTCCTACTATTGTTATTTCATAGTTGTTTTGTTCTACAAATTCTTTTATATTCTTTAATAAATCATAGTATTCTGGTTTTACATTTGATTTATCAAAATCAAAGTTTAATGCTCTTTCATCTAATACTATTGTCATTTCTTTTGGCGCTTCTGAATTTAATATATCTATATTCTTTAATTCAAGTGCATTTATTCTTATACTATTTTCACGCATTTGAGTTGTTGTTAATGCTGCTAATGCTGGTAAAGAAAATATTAATAAGAACAACATTACTATTATTGTTGTTGTTGAGTTTTTTCTCTTTCCCATTGTTTAGCCTCCTTTTCTAATGATACATATTCTTCTGCATATTCTATTTTTCCTTCTTCTATTAATTTATCTAAGTTTTCTGAAGGTTTTACATATTTATGATTTCTTAGGTAATCTTCTATCACATCTAATCTTGCTGTATTGTAGTTTACCACTTTTTGATCTGTACATGCTACTAATGATAGTACTCCTAATGCTAATATCGCTAATTTTTTCATATTCTTTCTCTCCTTTTTAGTAATTTACTTTTCTTTCTAATTCCCCAACATTCTTTTCTAAGTTGTCTATCATTTCATTAGTTTTGTTGTAGTTATCAATCTTATCATTTATTTCCATCATTCTTTTTTTGATTCTTTGAACTTCTACATCCATTCTTTCTGATTCTGTCATATCTTTTTCAGCTTTCTCTAAAGCGTGAGTATATTACAAAATGTTTACCTGCAGATCCTTTCTCATCAGACCCAAGGTGCGCATATCCGATTTGAACCATATCGATCCGGCATGGTTTGTCGATGTAACGAACGCCGAGGAGCTTAAAAAGATTGCCAGGCATGTGGACAAAAAATATATAGACGGCGCTATTCTGCTAAGCTATTTTGATAAAGAAATATTAACCTTCCGTGAATGGGACTCCCTTAATTATCTCTGGGTTTACCTCGCCGTCGCCATCGATAAACTGCTGCAAGATGGAATAGCCTCCATGTCCTTTCCAGATGCTCCAATGGAGATGGACTTTGAAGAATATGACAGAGGTTTTATAAAATTGCATACAAAGTGGAACAATAAGCGCTTTTTTGTCCCAGAAAAGGAACTGCTGCTCACCTTGCTTCAGGGAGCTGTCAATTTTTTTGACGCCATCAATAAGCCGTTGGATCTACACAGTACATATGCATTAGAGCGGCAGTACTTTGATGATCTATTGCAGCGAGTCTACGGCAAGTTTTTGTGATGGTATGTGTCTTTGCACCCGATGTATTTTCCGTTCGTATTCTATAAAAGAAGGGCGCCGTCAGCCGACGGCGCCCTT
>ERZ773004.1748-NODE-1748-length-10070-cov-396.732302_pt1 | contig 10070 bp, 9 predicted proteins | sample MGYA00580667_ERZ773004 | MGnify/ENA primary metagenome ERZ773004 (study PRJEB29015, sample SAMEA2737963) | human oral metagenome | biome: human oral; feature: human-associated habitat; material: dental | place: China | collected 2123 ... | reverse complement strand
ATGGACACCTTCGCCGAAATGGTGCGCAGCCACGACGACGGCGTTGCCGAGTTCCTCGACCTGGCGAGGGTCAAGCCCAACACTCTGGGGAATACGCGCATGCTCATCGAGTTGTGAGGGCCGTAACGGGCTGTGCCGTGCTGCTCAGCGCGTGCCCAGTGCATGGCTCCGTGGCTGCTCGGTGCAGTTCCCACGCTCCGTGCTGTGCTGGTCCATGCCGCTCGTGCAGTGGCTCGTGCGGCGGCCTCGCCCTCCGCATGGGTTGTCCTCCCCATCCGTCGCCCACGTCGGCCGGTCCGCAGGCCGGCCGGCGCCTTCGCGAGGGGCGCTTTTTACTGCAATGCCGCGGTACGACACGTCTCCTATAAGATCTGGGTATAAGAGCGGGAGCGATTCATGCCTCCGCGGCGGGTGTTGTGCGGGGGAGGGGTTTGTGTAGAGTCCGCAACGTGTTCCCGGCATCCTGTGATCGTTCTGTAACCCCTGGTGGGCGTCCACCGCGTGTCAATCGCGCCGGCCGTCTCGCCCGTAGCGGCGGTCCGGGGGTGTTGGGCTATGAGTGAGAACTCGTTGGTGGCTCAGCGGAAGGACTCGACGTCATTCTGGGCGGGTACCGGTCTGGGCGAGGATATTTCCGATCTCTCGGAGTCCATTGGTCAGGGCTCCTGGGTTCAGGGCACGCTGGCCGGTGTCGGGATGGTTTCCGATGCCGTCTCTTTGGTTTTCAATCCGGTGGCCAGTGCTGTCGGTTGGGTGGCCGGCTGGATTATTGACCATCTTCCGGTTCTGCGCGAGATGCTCGAGAAGTTGACCGGGGACGCCGATGCCGTGCGTGCCGGCTCTCAGACCTGGGGCAATATTTCCACCCATCTCACGGAGCAGTCCACCGGTCTGCGCACCACGATCAATCGCGATATGGCCGACCAGGTTGGTGAGGCCGCCGATGCGTGGCGCTCCCATGGGGAGGATCTTGCTTGTGCCCTGGATTCCATGGGCGGTCTGGCGAAGGGCATTTCCAACGGTCTGGGCGTGGCTGGTTTCATAGCCCAGTTCGTTCACGATATGGTGCGCGACGCCATTGCCGAAGCCATCGGCATATTCGCCCAGTCGGTGCTGGAGGAGGTCTTCACACTGGGGCTGGCGACTCCTGTGGTTGCTACCCAGATCAGCACCTGGGCCGCCAGCAAGGTGACGAAGATTACTCATCGCGTGAAGGACCTCATTTCCTCTTTCGAGCGCCTGTCCAGGCTTCTGAATAAGATCGCTCCATTGGCGAGTAGGATCAAGTCCGCACTCAACAAGCTTGATGAGATCCCCGCCGACGCCGGTCATCGCGTCGGCCGGTGGATCAATGAGCACACCGGGCGGGCGTCGCGGACCACCACGACCGCGGCTCACGTGCCGGGTGGCCGCGCCGCCGGCAGTGCCGCCAGCGGTGCTGGCTCCACCGGGCATGGGGCCGGCGGCGCCGCCGGCGGTGCGGGGTCTGGCGGGCATAGTGCCGGTACGAGCTCCGGGGGATCCGCTGGTAGTGGTAGCGGCGGACATGGCGCCAGTGGCGCGTCGAGCCACGGCAGTGGCGGCAGTGGTGGGCACGGCGCCGCTGAGGGTGGCGGATCGGCCGGCCATGCCGGTGGCGAGTCGGCCGGCGCCACGACCGGCAGTGCCGGCGATGGGGCCGGTCGTACGGGGTCCGCCGGTTCTCACACCAGGGCCGATACGAGCGGTGCGGGTTCCGAGGGGTCCGCCGGCGGCGGTGGCGGGCACCGCACCGGTAGTGAGGCCGGTGATGCGGGGTCTGGTGAGCGTGGCGCCGGTACGGGCTCCTCCGAGAGTGGCGCCGGTACGGGCTCCTCCGGTTCCGCGGGTACCTACCGCGGTTTGGACCCCACCAAGGGTCCTGTTGACGACGTTCCCTCCTCGTCTGCTCCTTCAGGGCACTCCGCCACTGGAACGGGCGGGGCCAGAGACTTCAACACCTACCACGGCCTGGATCCCGTCACCGGCGAGACCCACCAGCCGGTTCATGCTGGTGCGGCGGTGGCGGAGGCCCCGCAGCCTGCTCATGCTGGTGCGGCGGTGGCGGAGGCCCCGCAGCCTGCTCATGCCATGGCGGCTACCGACGGCGCTCACGCCGCTGATGCGCACACCAGCGTCACGTCGACTGGTGGCGGTCACGGTGTCGACGCGACGTCTATGAGCAGTGGGTCTCACGCCGACGGCGCTGGGACGCATGCTGCAGGCGATGCCGGCACACCGTCGACTGGCGGCCATGCCAGCACCACGCCCGCCGGCGGTGAGGCTCATGCTGCTGGAGGCGATGTCTCCGCTGGCGGTACGCACGGTCACGGCGAAGCCGCAGGCGCTACGCCGGCTGGTGGTGGGGCTCATGCTGCTGGGGATGCTGCGCCTGGTGGCACTCATGCGAACGATGCTGGTGCGTCTCATGCCGATGGCGTTGGGGGCACTACGTCTCACAGCCGGGGTGCGGACGCCTCCGGTTCCGGCACGTCTCATGCCGATGGTGCTGGTGCGTCGCCATCTTCGGCTAGTGGCCATCATGCTGATGCGCCGGCCAGTGGTGGGGCCCATGCTGCTGGGGATGCTGCGCCTGGTGGCACTCATGCGGACGGTGCTGGTGCGCCGTCGACGGGTAGTCACCACACGGGGGCGGCGAGCGACACCCCCACCACCGGTGCGCACGGGCACGCCGGCGCCAGCAGTGCTACGCCCGCCGGAGGCGGAGCCCACGCTGCCGGAGGCAACACTCCCACTAGCAGCGGTGGGCACCATGCCGACGCCCCGGACGCCACCTCACACCACGGGCAGGGCGGCGACGCATCTGCTTCAAAGCCGCATGAGGGTGCCGATTCAGCCGGAGGCAGGACGGAGCCGGACACTCATGTGCCGGATAAGCCGGCCGATGGCAACGGCTCGCACTCCGGTGACGGGTCGGGTCACGACGGCGGTGACGGTCACGGTGGTGGCGGTGACGGTCACGGCGGTGACGGCGGTGACCACTCCGGCAGCTCCGATCATGACTCGCACTCTGGTGATGGGACGGGGCATAGCGACGGGACGCACTCCGGTGACGGGACAGGTCACGGTGGTGGCGGGGACTCCGGGCATACACCACCTGATACTCCCATTGATCCTGACAAGATTCCGAAGCCGCCGCCGGATTCTGGGCACTCCGCCTACAGTGATCCAGCAGTACAAGCATGGGCGCAGGATACCGCGAGCGCCACAGGAATGACGCCCGAGGGCGCCATTGGTGTTTACGACTACACCACAAACGACGGTTACACCACCATGAACCCAGCGTTGCGCGATGCACCCGGCACGCCGATTCCTGATGACGTGCAGGCTCGGATCGACAATACATTGTCAGGAATGGATCAGCTGCCCGATGTATCCGCTACGACTTACCGAGGAACAAATGTTCCAGACGATGTCTACGCTCAACTCGTGAAGGGTAACGACTATGTGGACAAAGCCTTCATGAGTTCTTCGTTGGAACCAACTGTTGCCGATAGTTTCAAGGGCAGTTCGCATAATGCGGTGGTATTTGAGATTGAAGGGCGCAGTGGAGTCGACATATCCAAGCTGTCGGCCTATGGTGGTGAGGCAGAGATTCTATTCAAGCCCGGCACTGAGTTCAATATCGAAAATGTTTTTTCGGGTAGTGATGGTATTTTGCGAGTGAAGCTGGTGGAGAAGTGAGTGTGTTTGATATTGTGGGTGCTGATGGTGTGCGTCGGCCATTTACTGGTGATATTAGGGATCTGGATCGGCCCACCCATGGTCGTCTGCGCATTAACCAGGCTGAGGCCACTCGCCTGGGTCTGGGGGAGATTCCCGAGGATTTGGAGGATCGGCGCTGGTGGCGTCACCGGTATCCCGTCCGTTCTGAGGACGGCGGCCTTGACAGCGAGATTCTCACCAGTGAGGAGAGAGAAGAGCGATGGCAGGAGGAGAAGCGGCGCAGCCGGTTACGCTGGGAGCATATGCGTTACAGTGTGCCTGAAGGGTCGACGCGTCCTCGTCACGGGCCGGCGATCGTGCCCCGTTGGGCCGATGACCCGGTTTCTCTCAGACCTGTTACGCCAACAAGTTACAGTTTCCGGTTGCGGCGCGGTTTCCGGACGTTCGTGATTCGCGGGAGCGGGCGGCAAGAACGGGAAGAGGCGTGGATTGTCGGCCTGTTCCACCTCACGCACCCTGATGGGCCCACCACCTTCGTCGTCGAGTACGCCGGTCGTGCCTGGGCCACCGCCCGTGCTGATGAGCGTCCCTGGCCCACCAAACTGAACACCTTGTTCGACAGTTCGCCCACTCCCTGGCTGCCGGTCCGTGCCCAATCTCTGGAAGCCGTGCCGACCGATCCGGCTCGGCCTCTCGAGCCGCCGACCGCCGCCCCCTTCCCGGCGCAGATCGCGAGTGAGAACATTATCCGAGAGGGCGGAAAACTCGCCCCCTACAGTCCCCATCCGCCGGAGGCCTACACATGAGCGACAACCACACACCAAGCCCTCAGGAACGTTTCAACAATGCCGTCGAAGGCTTGCGCCGTCTGCCCGCCACCGGTGCCGTCACCTTCCGCGGAGTCACCAGCTCAGGCAACCAGAAGCCCGGAGTTATCGTCACTCAGAACATCACGGCGACCAGTCGCGACCTGTCCGTCGCCTCCGTCGGGTTGACCAGCCCGGGCATCGCCGTCGTCGTCGCTCACACCGGCCGTGACCTCGCGCCTATCTCCGCCGTCCCTGAGGCCCAGGAAATCGCTCTGCTGCCGGGCACCGTGCTGTACACGGGACGCTTCATCCACGCCGCCGGACGTGACGTCGAGCTTATCGAGCAACTCACCCCTGACGATGGCGGCCAGGACCAGTGGGCCAGCCACCTCACCGCACAGGCAATCGCCCAACTCACTGACGCCGTCGCCAAAGCCGTCATCAATGCCCAAGGGCGCCCCTGCCCGATCGACCCCGACTATTGCCAGCGCTTCACAGTCCCACTGGCCTGACCATCGGCGGCCTTAATGGGGTCGACTGTTGATACGGACGAGCCGACCGGCTCGATGAATCCACGACACTTTCCGAACAGGTAGAGGGGTGAGTTGATGTGAATACGTCGAGGATGTCTGCTGAGGAGATTCTTGATGGGGTGCAGGCGGCGTTGGTTGAGTGGCTTCCTGAATCCGATGGTGTGCGTGTGGATATGACGGCCGTTGGAATGGGGCTTTATGGGGAGAGGGATACGACTCTTACCATGCTGGATGGGGTTGTGAAGCGGATCCGTCCGCCCAGGAGTTCTCGGTTCGGTGTGGATGATTTGCGTCGGGCGATGGTTGAGCCGGGTCGGGGTGCGTGGACGTGGGCTCATTTGTGGATGGAGGTTGATGAGCTCGTTCTGCATACCGAGTTCGATTGGGATCGCCGGCCGGAGTTTTCGGGCGAGTCTCTCACTGACTACACGTGTCTTGACGAGATTGAGCGTTATCCGCGTGAGGCTGAGCATATCCCTGAGTGGTTCGCTCAGGCTGTTGAGCGGGCTCGGACGACTCCGCCTCCGCCTCCTCCGCCGCCCGACATCAATGCGGGTGCGCGGGATGCCATCACCGAGCAGGAGCGCGACGCCCGCAACCGCAAGCGGGACTAGGGTCGCCGCTTGACTTAGACCGGCACTGAGTCCCTGTCGTAGGACGCGTATGTGTGAACAGATGGGAGATGAGTTGATGTGAATACGTCGAGGATGTCTGCTGAGGAGATTCTTGATGGGGTGCAGGCGGCGTTGGTTGAGTGGCTTCCTGAATCCGATGGTGTGCGTGTGGATATGACGGCCGTTGGAATGGGGCTTTATGGGGAGAGGGATACGACTCTTACCATGCTGGATGGGGTTGTGAAGCGGATCCGTCCGCCCAGGAGTTCTCGGTTCGGTGTGGATGATTTGCGTCGGGCGATGGTTGAGCCGGGTCGGGGTGCGTGGACGTGGGCTCATTTGTGGATGGAGGTTGATGAGCTCGTTCTGCGCACCGAGTTCGATTGGGATCGCCGGCCGGAGTTTTCGACTGCTGGTTCTCCGACTGATTACACGTGTCTTGACGAGCTTGAGCGTTATCCGCGTGAGGCTGAGCACACCCCTGAGTGGCTCGCTCAGGCCGTTGAGCGTGCTCGGACGACACCGCCCCCGCCTCCGCCTCCCGACATCAATGCGGGTGCGCGGAATGCCATCACCGAGCAGGAACGCGACGCCCGCAACCGCCGCAATCGCGACCACGACTAGAACCGACTACTCAAGCCCCTTCCGAGCCGCTGATCACTAGTCGGGCCAGCCGCCACCTGCTGACTCTTGAGGCTCAAATCATCCTGAACATGGGAAATGATAACGATGCCGGGAGCGGCCACAACCGCCCCCGGCACCGCGCCACGTTTTAGTTCAGGTCGCCGGACAAGCGACAAGTCAGATCACCATGTATCGGACTCCTCAACCCACTCCCTGATCGCGCCAATGGTGGCGCGTGAGCCCGCTTCGCCGCTCGGTCCCGGGTCACCGGGCAGAAGCCGTTCGGGCTCGTCGAAGACCGGCACGTCGTACGTACCCCGGGCCCGCTTCCGGCGGCGTCGGGACCCATTGGCGCCACCACTGCCGGGGGCGCCGCCCATCGGGCGCCCGCCCATGCCTCCGGCCCCCCGACCAGCGGCTCCCGCAGCGGAGGATCCGGCCCCCGAGCCCTGGGACGACCCCGCAGCGCCCGCCGCCGATGCGCCGACGCCGGTGGTGCCGTTGACGCCGAGGGCGGACGAAGCTGATCCGGCGTTGGCGAGGCCCGCTGCTCCGGAGGCGGCCTGCGCTGTCGTGTAGGCGGACGCGGACCCCATCGCGGCGCCCGTAGCACGAGTGATACCGGCAAGACCGGCCAACCCCGCCAGGAGACCGCCGGCGCCTTTGAGGCCGGAGCCCGCTCCCTTGCCGCGGGATTTTCTGGCCAGGAACGCGCCGCCTGTGGTTCCGGCGATGATGGGGGTGGCCGAGGCGCTCGAGGTGTTGCTGACGAAGCCGTTGCGGATCAGCCCGTCCAGCGTGCCCGCACTGTGGCCGTTCATCGCGGAGCCGTAGTGGCCCGCGGCGTCGGTGATGCCCGAAACGCTGCCGGCGGCCTGCGCGCCGGGGGTGATGAGACCGGCGGGTGAGCCCGAACCGCCTGAGGACCCGTCGTACGACGCCGTTGCCCCGCTCCCGTCCGCCGACGACGCCCCGTAACCGCCCGCTGCGGCGGTGCCGCCCGCGTAGCCCGTCGCGCCCCCCGAACCGGACGCGCCCGCGTAGCCCGTCGCGCCCCCCGAACCGGACGCGCCCGCGTAGCCTCCTGCTGACGCCTCTGCGGACGCGCCCGCACCGCCTCCTGCGGACGCCCCTGCGGACGCGCCGTCCCCACCGGCGTCGCCGTTCAACGTGGTGGTGGGCAGAGGGGTTTGGTCCACCGCACGGTTGGGGTCGAAGGCCGGCCGTGTGAAGTCCAGGACGTTCAGACCGATGGTGGTCGTCGTCAGCGTTGCGTCCATCGGCGTGATGGCCTCGCTCGCAGCGCTCTCGCGCTGCGCCTCCACCACGGGATCCGGGTCGACGTCGGTCTGGTACTCCACGCGCAGCGGAGCGCCCTGATGCACCTGGTCGCCCGTGGTCGCCGGCAGGGCGTCGAACTTCGGCTTGGCGGTGCGCATGGCGTCGCGAGCCTCAGTGCGCTGCGAATGGACCGACGCCACGAGGCCGTGCCACTTGCGCACCTCCGCCTGCAACTGGGCCAGAGCCTGGGTGACGGCGTCCTGGGTCTCGCCCGTCAGAGCCGGCGACTTGGCGATGAGTCGGATGGAGTCATCGCAGGAGACCAACTCGGAGCGGATCTTGTCCAGATTCGTGTCGTCGGTGTGGTCGTCGAGCGACAGGGCGTTGATCTTCTTGAGTTCGTCGACGGTGAGGCCCATGGTGCGTCCTTGGGGTCAGTGCTTGCGGGGGTGGTCACGGATGGGACGGCGGAATGCCGGCGGCCGGTCGGCGGTCAGTGCGAAGGGGTCGGCCGGGGACCCGACGGGCTCGCGGTCGGGGTGCCGGGTTCGGCTCCGGAGGGCGAGGCCGAGGGCGTCGGGGTGCCGGGTTCGGCTCCGGAGGGCGAGGCCGAGGGCGTCGGGGTGCCGGGTTCGGCTCCGGAGGGCGAGGCCGAGGGCGCGGGTGATGAGGACGACGGCGCGGTGCAGACTCCGGCAGGGTCCTCTCCCGGGATGGGTGCGGGCGCGGAGAAGGCGATGGGGGTGCGATGCGACTTCCAATCCCGTAGGAGCCCTTCGGCCTCAGCCGCGGTGTCCCGATCACCCTGCTCGAAGGCGGTGACCGCCTTGTCGTAGTTCGTCTTGAGCGCGTCGATGTCCGCCTTGGTCGCCGTAATGCAGGCCTTGAGCTGCTCCAGTGCCCGGGTGTAGGCGTCCTTGCACGTGACTGCCTCGATGTGGTCGCTCCACGTCGTGGTCGTCTGGTTGACGGTGACGTCGTCGATGGTCGTGGCCGCAGGGTCCGCATGAGCTGAAGCCGTGGCCATCTCCGAGGAGTTGGAGGACGCCTGATCATAGTCGACGGATGTCTGGTTGCCTGCCATCATGCTTCCTTCTCGAAGGGATCGCGGGAGAACTGCGCTTACTCTAACGAAGGGCGGCGGCGGTGGGAACTATGGGACGCGACATGCCGGATGGGGAGAAGAGCCCGGACCGTCCCCGGCCCGGTCGGACCCGCGCCGGATCGGATCCTGCTGAGTCCCGGCGGAACCCGAAGCGATCGTCTAACCTGGTCCGCACAACCGCGAGGAGGTTCAGAGGAGGTTCAATGGCGCAGGAGCCCCAGCAGTACGGATCCTACGATCCTCGTGCGGTCCGCACGGGTCGGCCTTACGACGTCGGGTACGGCGGGTACGGGATGATGCCACCGGCTGCGCCGGGCCCGGCACCGGCTGCGCCGGGCCCGCTCCCTCCGGTCCCTCCGGAGGCGACCTACGCGCCCGGAAGACCGATCCCCCTGACTCAGGAGCGCATCACGCTGACCATCTACTCGACCCTCTCCTCGGCGGTCCTGCCGCTGGTCGGCGGAGGCTTCGGGCTCGTGAGCCTCTACGGCGTCGTGTGGAACCTCGTGAGCAACGACGACGGGGCGAGCATCGTCAACGCCATCATCCTGGCGATCGTCGCGATTTTCTGCATACCGGCCGCCGCCTTCATGCTCTCAATACGCACCGTGCTGGACGCCACGGGCATTCATGAGCGCGCCATCGGCAGAGAGCAGAGCTTCCCCTGGCCCGCCTCGCGCACCGGGTTGTACGTCCGGATCGCCCTGGGAACCGGTGGTGCGAAAGCGGTCACCAACCGCGCCTTCGCCTGCGTCGTCCTCCCCGACGGCCGCGACCTGGAACTGACGGGCCTGTCATGGACGGGGCCCTGGGTTCCCGCGCTCGAGGCCAAGGGCGTGGCCGAGTGCAACCGCATCTGGCAGTGGGCCGTCGCGCGTGGCTACACCCGTGAGACGCACGAGTACGTGGCGCTCGCGGAGACGCTGGGCGTCCATCAGGCGGTGCGCGAGAGCCAGGAGCGGCGTTTCGGCCTGCGATGACCGGTGGTGGTGCTCCCGGGAGCACCACCACCGCGTCGTGGGGCCTCAGAGGCCCGATCAGTGGTCCGAACCGTACTGCCTCGCCTGGCTCGCCGCTTCGGTGTCGGTCGTCTCGAAGGACGAGGCCACCTGGCGCACGCTCGAGGCGCCCGTTCCGATTCGCTCGGACACCGTGGACACGCCCGAGTCGAACCCGGTTTTGGCGATCTCGTAGGGCGGCAGGAACAGGGGGGAGCACAGAACGCCGAAGGGAAGCCCCGCCATCGCCGCCTGCGATGCCGACGTCACCTCCCCCAACCCGTCCTTGATCTGATCCACATGCGAGGCGTGCGTGCGCCACACCTCAGGGGAAACCTCAAGATCCGCCATCAGCGACCTCCTCGATTGAAACCGATCATGCCGTTCTGCCCGATGCCGGA
>ERZ773004.1747-NODE-1747-length-10078-cov-6.397486_pt1 | contig 10078 bp, 7 predicted proteins | sample MGYA00580667_ERZ773004 | MGnify/ENA primary metagenome ERZ773004 (study PRJEB29015, sample SAMEA2737963) | human oral metagenome | biome: human oral; feature: human-associated habitat; material: dental | place: China | collected 2123 ... | reverse complement strand
CCATATCTCGTCCATCCATTGTCATCATGCGACCAGGCTGGGCTGGTAAATATTGACTCAGAAATTCTTTAAAATTCTTCTCACCAATGAAGCAAATGCCTGTTGAGTCTTTCTTCTTAGCAGTCGCAAGGCCTGCTTCTTCTGCTAGTCTGCGAACTTCAGGTTTTTCCAAATGTCCCAAGGGGAACATGGTTTTTTGCAGTTGTTCTTGCGAAAGTTGGCTGAGGAAATAGGTCTGGTCTTTGCCATTGTCCACACCACGAAGCATATGAACAATGCCATCCTCATCACGCGCCACACGGGCATAGTGCCCAGTCGCCACATAGTCTGCCCCCAAGGTCATGGCATAGTCCAAAAAGGCCTTGAACTTGATTTCCTTGTTGCACATAACATCTGGATTTGGCGTGCGCCCCGCACGGTATTCCGCTAGGAAATACTCAAAGACGCGGTCCCAGTACTCTTTTTCAAAATTAACAGAGTAGTAGGGAATGCCGATCTGGTCTGCCACCGCAGCCACATCCTTGTAATCTTCGGTCGCCGTACAGACGCCGTTTTCATCTGTGTCATCCCAGTTCTTCATGAAGATACCGATCACATCGTAGCCCTGCTCCTTGAGCAAGAGAGCCGTCACCGACGAATCAACACCACCACTCATCCCCACGACAACACGTGTTTTAGAGTTATCACTCATGGTAGTTCTCCCATCTATTCGTTTATTCACGATTGAAGGTCGTGTGTGCTTTAACGATTGAAGGTCGCTTGAGCAGTATTCATTATAACACGCTTGATTGGAGAAGACAAGAAAGAGGCTGATAAATCATCTCAACCTCTCTTCCTTACTTTGCAAACGAATCAATTTTCCCCTTTAAGTTCTTTCTTCGCTTGTTCTATCTGGTATTTCACTTGCTCAAAGCCGGTTCCTCCTAAGGAATTCCGTCTCTGAACAGCGGTTTCTGGACGCAAGTAGATATAAATATCCTCTTCAATCAAGGGATGGTAGGCTTGCAACTCCTCCAAATCCCAATCTTGGATATTTTTACTATGCTTGATAGAGTCTAGAACCAATTTCCCTACTATTTCATGCGCTTCTCTAAAGGGGAGGCCTTTTTCAGCCAAATAATCTGCCAGTTCGGTCGCATTCGAAAAATCATTCTCTGTAGATTGCTGCATTTTGGCCTTATTAACCTGCATGCTCGATAGCATACCTGCCAACACATCCAGAGAATTCAAAATCGTTTCTACTGTATCAAACAGGCCTTCCTTGTCCTCTTGCAAATCCTTATTGTAGGCCAGAGGCAAAGACTTCATGACGGTCAATAGTCCAAGCAAGTGCCCGTAAACCCGTCCTGTCTTCCCTCGAATCAATTCGGCCATATCAGGATTTTTCTTCTGGGGCATGATAGACGAACCTGTTGAAAAGCTATCAGACAAGCTAATGTACTGATACTCAAAACTGCACCAATTGATGATTTCTTCACAAAAACGACTCGTATGCATCATCAAAATGCTGGCATTTGACAGGAATTCCAAGATAAAATCACGGTCACTCACCGCGTCCAAGGAATTGGTATAGGGTTGTTGGAAACCCAGTAAATCACTCGATAATTGACGATTGATTGGAAAAGTTGTCCCCGCTAAGGCAGCCGCACCCAGTGGAGATAGGTCCGTATGTTTCAAGTTAAATGCGAATCGCTCGCTATCCCTTTGAAACATATTGTAATAAGCCATGAGATGGTGGGCAAAACTAATCGGTTGGGCGTGCTGTAAATGGGTATAACCTGGCATGATGGTTTCCACATGTTTTTCAGCCAAATCCAACAAAACACTGTTCAGATTCGCCAACTTATCCAAGACATGTCCAAGTTGCTCCTTTAGATATAAGTGCATATCCGTTGCGACTTGGTCATTCCGAGAACGAGCTGTATGTAGTTTCCCAGCCAGAGGACCGATTTTCTCTGTCAGCAAGACTTCCATATTCATATGGATATCTTCATTTGCAATGTCAAAATGAAGCTCTCCTGCCTCTAAATCTCGCAACAAAGCTTTCAGACCATCTTGGATCTGCTCTGCCTCTTCCAAGCTCAAAATGCCAGTCTGTCCTAGCATTTGAACATGAGCTAGGGAACCCATCAAATCAAATTTTGCCAGCTGGTGGTCAAAGGAAATACTCGCACCGAACTGTTCTACCCAATCTTCCACAGTGCCTTCAAATCGACCACCCCATAATTTTGTATTTTTCGGCATATCCTGTCGTCCCTTTCTATCGCGTCACTACTCAACATTTTTCTGAACTTCTGAATAAACCTTAGTTGGAAGCCCCCAAAGCTTGATAAATCCAACAGCCGCATCTTGGTCAAAGGTATCCGCACTGGTATAAGTCGCCAAATTTTCATCGTAAAGAGAATTTGGAGATTTCCGAGCCACTACCTGGGCGTTCCCCTTGTAAAGTTTAACTTTTGCAGTTCCATTGACAACTTTCTGTGTCTCCTTGATATAGGCAATCAAAGCCTGAGTTGCTGGGCTAAACCACAAGGCATTATAGATGAGATTGGACAACTCATTTTCGATAATAGGTTTGAAATGAGCCACTTCTCTCACAAGAGTCAAGTCCTCAATCTCCTTATGAGCTGCCAATAAAGTCACAGCACCTGGGCACTCATAAATCTCTCTTGACTTAATACCGACTAGGCGATTTTCCACATGGTCAATACGACCGACACCGTGTTTGCCTGCAATTTCATTTAGCTTTTGAATCAAATCCGCCACTTTCATCTTCTCACCATTGAGAGAGATTGGCACCCCACAGCTAAACTCAATATCAATAAATTCTGGACTGTCTGGCGCCTCTTCTGGTGAAGATGTGATTCCAAATGCTTCTTCTGGCGCTTGGTTCCAAGGATTTTCTAAGACACCACATTCATTTGCACGTCCCCAAAGATTTTGATCGACAGAGTAAGGATTGTCAAGGTCAGCAGGAACTGGGACGCCGTTTTCTTTGGCATATTGGATTTCTTCTTCACGAGACCATTTCCACTCACGAACAGGCGCAACTACCTTTAGATTGGGATCCAAAGCTGCAATAGAGACTTCAAACCGAACTTGGTCGTTTCCCTTACCTGTACAACCATGGGCAATTGTGGTTGCCCCCGTCTGATGAGCTATTTCAACGAGTTTTTTTGAAATAAGAGGGCGACTCAGAGCAGATACCAAGGGATACTTTTGTTCATAGTAGGCATGAGCCTGGAGGGCTACTAATACATAGTCATTAGCAAATTCTTCCTTAACATCAATGACATAAGACTCTACAGCCCCAACCTTGAGAGCTTTATCGTGGATGAACTCCAAATCTTTTCCTTCACCCACATCCATACAAACAGCGATCACATCATAGTCTTTTTTTAACCATGTAATAGCAACTGATGTATCCAATCCACCTGAATAGGCTAAAATAACTTTTTCCTTACTCATTTCTCTTCCTTCTTTCTATTTTTCGATAGAGGCTTTAAATGCATCGTCAATCAATTTGTCCAACTCCCCAGAATCCTTCAACTTCTGGATGGTTTTGTCAACCGCCTCTTTTAATTCTTTACTATCTTTTTTCATCGCAACAGCGTAGGAATCTTCTTTGTCATTGTCAAAATCAAACTCAGCGATGGCTAGGTCTGGATTATTCTCTACAAATCCTTTCGCCACTGGTTCCTCAAAGATAACCGCATCCAGTTGCCCTGATTTCAAATCTGTTATCAAATTTCCATTTTTAGGAAGTGAAACTAGAGAAGAATTCTGCAAGGTTTCTTTGGCCAGAGTTTCCTGGATAGAACCTTTCTGCGCTCCAACCTTTTTCTGGGCCAAATCCTTGACTGATTGGTAATTCGTTAATTCAGCTTTTCTTACGATAACCTTATTTTTCGAAGTGTAGTAGGGAATTGAAAAATCATAAACTTGACTTCTCTCCTCCGTTTTAGAAACACCTGATATGGCAAGATCGGCCTTACCTGAATCAAGACTAGCCAGTACATTGTCAAAACTCATTGGAGAGAACTCCACTTCTACACCTAGTTCCTTTGCGATGGCTTTGGCTAGCTCAACATCTGAACCTACAATCTGATTTTTCCCATCGACCAATTTCTGGTATTCAAATGGAGCAAACTCTGGATTTAAGGCCACCACCAATTTTCCTTTAGCCTTAATGGCTTCAACACCTTGGGATTGAGTGTTACTACAAGCAAATAATAAGGGAAGCATAAGCAAACCAAACATCGTCATCAACACCTTCTTCACTTTATTCATAGAAGAGCCTCCTTTAATTTTTATACTTTATTATTGTATAAATAATACTCTTCTCATCCTCGTTTGTCAAGAAAAAACTGTATTTTATTTCATTTTAATCAAGAAAAAGCTTATTATATGATATATTTTTACACATAATAAGCTTATTTATACTATTTGAGTTTTAAAACAATTTGAAGAATTTAGTCGAAATTATACAAACAGAGCATTGCTGAGAAGATCGTTACACTTTTTGTTCTAGAGAAACAAAAAAAGAGCCCTAAAGGACTCTTTTATGCTTAATACCAACCGTTGTTAAGCCAGAAGTTCTTGGCAGCTGTCCATGAACCGTAACGTCCTGCAACGTAGGCATCTGCTACACGTTCTTGGTTTTCAGCTGAGTAGTCACCGTTCAAGTATGAATCTGTCAATTGGTAACGTCCGATGTAACGTCCGTTTGTAGCAGTGTAGCTACCACCTGATTCTTTTTGAGCGATCCATTCTTTGGCTTCTGCTTCAGAACCACTTACAGTAGAAGTTGCTGCAGTGTTGCTTTCTGCTGCTGGAGCTGCAGGTGCAGCTGGCGCTTCATAAGTTGTTGTTTCAGTTACTTCTTCTGCAGTTTCTTCCGTTGTTGCTGCTGGAGCTGCAGTAGAAGCTGTCCCTTCGATGACCAAAACTTGGTCAACATAGATAAGGTGGATATCTTTGATATTGTTTTTTGCTGCTAATTTTTCAGCAGTCGTGTTGTACTTCTCAGCGATTTCTGAAAGAGTATCACCTGATTTAACAGTGTAGGTTACAGTTTCTTGTGCAGATGCAAGAGCTGGGGCAAAGAAAGCAAGCAAGGCTGCTACTCCTGCGATAGTTGTTTTGATTTTTTTAGTTGTTAATGACATATCTAAAAATTCTCCTTCCATTGAATATATCTATGATACCTTTTAAATGTTACCGTTGTTTAACGGTTATATGTAGAAATATTACAAAAATGTTTTATATTTACCGTTTTAAGGAGGTTTTTGTCACAAAAGGCCTTATTTTATACCATCTTTAATCATTTTGAGCTTTTGATAAGGGAAATAAGCGCAGAGGTCCATTCTTTGATATAATAGATATAAGAATCTTTGTAAGGGGAAAACAGATGCAATCACTTCGTTTTCAATCTGTCTTTGACATTATCGGACCAGTTATGATTGGGCCATCAAGTAGCCATACTGCTGGAGCTGTTCGCATCGGGAAAATCGTCTCTTCCATCTTTGATGATACGCCGACAGAAGTCGAATTCCAATTATTTAACTCATTTGCCAAAACCTACCGTGGTCATGGAACTGACCTTGCTCTCGTCGCTGGTATATTAGGTATGGATACGGATGATCCTGATATTCCAAATAGCCTAGAGATTGCCCATAAACGTGGTATCAAGATTGTCTGGACCATTCAGAAGGACAGCAACGCTCCTCATCCTAACACCACTAAAATTACTGTGAAGAATGAACACAAGTCCATCAGTGTGACAGGAATTTCCATCGGTGGGGGAAATATCCAGGTTACGGAGCTTAACGGCTTTGCTGTCTCTCTCAACATGAACACACCAACCATTATTATCGTGCATCAGGATGTTCCGGGTATGATTGCCCATGTTACTGAAGCCCTCTCTCGTTTTGATATCAATATCGCCCAGATGAATGTGACTAGGGAAAAAGCTGGAGAAAAAGCCATTATGATTATCGAAGTCGATAGTCGAAGTTGCGAAGAGGCGATTGAAGAAATCCGAAAAATCCCTCATCTCCATAATGTCAATTTCTTTAAGTAGGAGGAAGCATGTTTTATTCTATCAAAGAATTGGTTGAGCAAGCAGATCTAGACTTCCAAGGAAATGTCGCAGAACTCATGATTGCAACCGAATATCAATTAACCGGTCGAGAACGGCCAGAAGTTCTCCTCCTCATGGAACGCAATCTAGAAGTCATGAAAGCCTCTGTCGAGCTCGGTCTCAGTGAAAACAAATCCCGTAGTGGCCTAACGGGTGGAGACGCGGCCAAACTAGACCGCCATCTCAAAAGTGGCAAGGCCTTGTCGGACTTTACCATCCTATCAGCAGCCCGTAATGCCATCGCGGTCAATGAACACAATGCGAAGATGGGCTTGGTCTGTGCCACTCCAACCGCAGGAAGTGCTGGCTGTCTGCCAGCCGTCCTCACTGCTGCTATCCAAAAATTAGACCTTAGCCACGAAGAACAGCTGGATTTCCTCTTTGCTGCTGGTGCCTTTGGACTAGTCATCGCAAACAACGCCTCTATCTCAGGCGCTGAAGGTGGCTGTCAGGCCGAGGTTGGCTCTGCCTCTGCCATGAGTGCCGCAGCCTTGACCTTGGCTGCAGGTGGAACGCCCTATCAAGCTAGCCAAGCCATCGCCTTTGTCATTAAAAATATGCTGGGCCTCATCTGCGACCCCGTCGCTGGTTTGGTTGAAGTTCCCTGTGTTAAGCGCAATGCCATGGGGGCCAGCTTTGCCTTTATCGCAGCAGACATGGCCTTGGCAGGTATCGAGTCTAAGATCCCTGTTGACGAAGTCATCGATGCCATGTACCAAGTCGGATCTAGTCTTCCAACTGCCTTTCGTGAAACAGCTGAGGGTGGACTCGCCGCTACACCTACTGGTCGCCGCCTACAAAAAGAAATCTTCGGAGAATAAGCTTATCTATATCTATTAGGAGAAACTATGCCCTCTATCTCAGCAATCTTTTTTGATCTAGACGGAACCCTGGTTGATAGTTCCATCGGGATCCACAATGCCTTTACCCATACCTTTAAAGAGCTAGGAGTTCCAAGCCCTGATGCCAAAACCATTCGTGGTTTTATGGGACCACCACTTGAAAGTAGTTTTGCAACATGTCTTCCCAAGGAACAAATCTCAGAAGCTGTTCAAATCTATCGTTCTTACTACAAGGAAAAAGGAATCCACGAAGCCCAACTCTTCCCCCGAATAACGGAATTGCTTCAAGAGCTTTCGCAAAACTACCCTCTCTACATCACTACAACAAAGAATACTCCTACTGCTCACGATATGACTAAAAATCTGGGAATCCATCATTTCTTTGATGGCATTTACGGCTCTAGTCCGGAAACGCCACACAAGGCGGATGTCATCCGTTTTGCCTTGCAAACGCATCAACTCCCTGCAGACCAAGTCCTTATCATCGGGGATACCAAGTTTGATATGATTGGAGCCCAAGAAACTAGCATTAAAAAGTTCGCTGTTACTTGGGGATTTGGAGAAGAGGCTGATTTACTAAGCTATCAACCTGACTGGATTGCCCATACCATTGACGATATCATTAAGCAACTATAAATAATACAACAATTTGAAATTACAGAGTAAAAAGGCCAAGGTCCTGTACAAACAGAACCTTGGCCTTTTATTTATAATTAGTTGGGCGATCTTACTCAACGTGGGTTGTCTCATTTGCAAAGGAAATGATGGCTTCTTTGAGCTCATCTCCACTGAGTGAACGGAATTCTTCAATCTTTTGATCGATAGCTTCTAGAGGCATGACGTTTACCTTACCAACGAAAATCTTGTCCATGACTTGGTTATCAACCAATTCGGTCGAAACCAAGAGTTCCTCATAGAGTTTTTCACCGGGTCGGATACCGACCTCAACGATTGGAATTTCACTTTCCGTGTGCCCGCTTAGAAGGACCATTTTCTTAGCCAAGTCATAGATCTTAACTGGTTTACCCATATCGAGGATAAAGACTTCTCCGTCCTTGGCATAAGCGCCAGCATGGATTACCAGACGGCTAGCCTCTGGAATGGTCATAAAGTAACGTGTCATACGGAAGTCTGTCACCGTTACAGGACCGCCTTCAGCAATCTGACGTTCAAAGACAGGAATCACACTACCACGACTACCGAGAACATTCCCAAAACGAACTGCACAGTAGGTTGATTTACTACGTTGGTTAAAGCCAGTGACAATCAATTCTGCCACGCGCTTAGTCGCACCCATAACATTTGGTGGATTGACCGCCTTGTCAGTCGAAATCATGACCATCTTAGGTACTTTGGCCTCATCAACAGCCTTGGCAACATTGTAAGTCCCGAGGATGTTGTTCTTGAAGGCTTCTTTTGGATTTCGTTCCATCATCGGAACGTGCTTGTGAGCGGCAGCATGGTAGACAATAGCTGGTTTGTACTGCTCAAACACCTGCAAGAGGCGATCATAGTCCTGAATATCTGCAATAACAGGAACATAATCAATCCCTTGGAATGTACGAATCAATTCATGATAAACGAGATAGATGGAATTTTCGCCATGCCCAAGCAAGATGATACGTTCTGGATTGAAGCGGCTAACCTGACGACAAATCTCTGAACCAATCGAACCACCAGCTCCTGTCACCAAGATGGTCTTGCCTGTAATCTCAGTACCCAGACGCGATTCGTCGAGACGAATCTCCTGACGGCCCAAAAGGTCTGTGATATCAATTTTCTGGAAGCCACTACCTAGTTGATGGAGTCCTTGAACAACTGTCTCAACCTTAGGCATCTTGTAACATTTGACGCCTAGTTTATTACACATCTGTAAGATGCGTTCGTACTCTGAGGGATCAAGCGAAGGGATCGCTACGATGACACGCTCGATTTGGTGACGTTTAGCCAATTCAGGCAGATTGTCATAAGAACCCAAAACTGGGATGCCACCTAGTTTTTGTCCCTTTTTCTTTTCATCGTTATCCAAAATCCCCACTAGCTCAAGGTCGCTAGTTGGATGTTGGTAGCTGTTCATAAAGAGGGCACCACCATCACCAGCACCAATCAAGAAGGTCCGACGATGCTCTCCATCTCCGCTACCTTGCTTGCGCTTAGAATAAATCAACTGCCAAGTGATACGAGGAAGCAAGATGAGGAAGGTACTCAACAAAATGAAGAGTACGATGAAACGGATAGAAAACAATGGAAGAAAGGCATAGCAGATTCCATAAGAAAGAACACTGCTGAGCATCACTCCGAAAAAGATTTTCATGAAATCCGTAATCTTGCTATAACGACTGATACTAGCGTTTAGCCCCCAAAATGCAATCATGATTTGATAGAGGAGGAAAGCTAAAAGAGTGTAGATCACGTAATCCACAGGCGCAGGATTTATAAGGCCATAAAACAAGATATAAGATACGATGATGGAAACCACCATACTCAGAATATCGAATATCCCCCAAAACACTTGTTTTTGCTGTTTATTTAAAATTTCAACCAGATCAATCACATAATCTGTTAGTTTTTTATTCATAGGAATTTACTCCCCCTTAAAAGAGTCAGATGATACTGTTGTTATGATAACCTGAATCATTCAGTCTATCGGGGCTTACTTTCTCTTTCTTAAAAGTTTGACGAAGATAAACTGACGTACAAAGCCTGGACAAAGTGCAACAATGGCCTGAATGGCTACACTTTTAGCATATTCCATGTAAGAAATTTGCCCTCGCTCAAGCATGCGCTGACGGGCCTGACGATAGAGTTTAAGGTAACGCAAGCCACCTCGACGCTCAAACATCCCTGCACCGACACGAACCTTACACAAGATTTGATCTAGGTTCCCAGTCTTGGCACCTGCAGCAATCATATTGAGCCAAAGGAGGTCATCCTCCATGTAAAGGCCATCTTCATAGTTGCCCGCCTTGAGGACCATGTCCTTTTTGAACATCACGGTCATATGGTTAAAGGCGCTTCTCATTCTCTGATAAGCCACAATGTCTGCGTGCTGAGTTGGAACACGACGGTAAGACACAATCTCATCTGGATTGTC
>ERZ773004.1746-NODE-1746-length-10078-cov-124.321560_pt1 | contig 10078 bp, 8 predicted proteins | sample MGYA00580667_ERZ773004 | MGnify/ENA primary metagenome ERZ773004 (study PRJEB29015, sample SAMEA2737963) | human oral metagenome | biome: human oral; feature: human-associated habitat; material: dental | place: China | collected 2123 ... | reverse complement strand
TGCCATCACAACAATACTCGGAATCATATTCACCTACACCCTATGAATAAGCCTCTACAACCGGGCCATCAACAAGATCAGATGGCAGATCGAACAGGTCATCGCCCACCTCAAAACCTGGCACAGCCTCAAACCCCGTTGCAGACGCCCCACCGACACCATCACAGCAATACTCGGGATCATATTCACCTACACCCCATGAATAAACCTCATCGACCCGTATCTTCTCACGTTGGAGCTGTCCGACAGGATCTGCGGTGTCGATGACTCCACGGTCTTCTTGGCCGCTTTACCGGTGGCGCACAACTACGCCAATTCCTCGCCGGGGGCGCTCGGCGTGCTCCTGGCCGGTGGAACTGTCGTTCTGGCCCCTGCCCCGTCGCCCGACATCTGCCTACCGCTCATCGAGCGGTTCGGCGTGACCATGGTTGCTCTTGTCCCGCCGCTGGCCATGATCTGGGTTGATGCGCTCGGAGACCGACCCGCTCCAGAATCCCTGCGTACGGTGCAGATCGGCGGGGCGAAGCTCACGGTTTCCGCTGCCGAGCGGGTCGAGAAGGCGTTTCCCGGTCGGGTGCAGCAGGTCTTCGGCATGGCCGAGGGGCTGGTCTGCTACACGCGCTTGGACGATGACGACGAGGTGCGCTTGGGTACACAGGGCAGGCCCATGTGCAGCGCCGATGAACTGCTCGTCACGGATTCTGATGGTTGTCCGGTGCCGCAGGGCGAGGTGGGTGAGCTGCGTACGCGCGGGCCATACACGATCAGTGGTTATTATGCGAACCCCGCTGCCACGGCCAAGAGCATTGATGACCGAGGCTACTACTGGACGGGGGACTTGGTGCGGGTCCGTCCGGACGGGAACCTCGTCGTCGAGGGTCGTGCAGTGCAGGTGATCAATCGTGCTGGCGAGAAGATCCTGGGTGAGGAGGTCGAGAACGTCCTGCTCGAACTGGATGATGTCATCGATGCGACAGTCACCGGGCGGCCCGATGACTTGACCGGCCAGTGCATAGTCGCTTTCCTCATCCTCCGCCAGGGTTCTGCGCTCGGTGAGATCGACCTGCGCCGCCATGTGCAGGGCAGCGGATTGGCCGCCTTCAAGCACCCGGATCGGTACGAGATCGTCAGTGCGATCCCGACCACCGCCGTCGGCAAGAACGACCGTGCCCTGCTGTCGGGTGGGAGGGCTACGTGACGACATGGAATCTCGCTGTTCCGGAGATCCCGGCGGAAAGGGCGGAACGGTACCGCGCCGCTGGGCTGTGGTCATCTTCCACGATCACCGGCCTCGTGCGTGAGGCGGCGGTCAGGGTGCCCGGAAAACCAGCCGCGGTCGATCAGCATCGCTCTCTCGACTATGCCGGACTCTGGCAGAGGTGCCTGGCGGTGGCGGGCAGATTGCGCGGCGAGGGGATAGCGGCTGGCCAGACAGTCGTCCTGTACCTGCCGAATTCGGTCAGTTGGCTCGAGTGCTTCCTGGGGCTCGTGCAGTGCGGTGCCCTGCCGGTCATGGCAACCGAGTCCTTGCGCGCCCGGGAACTGATCGAGATCATCGAGGCTTCTCGTGCTGACCATGTGGTGACGGTGGCCGATGACGGGCGCTTCCCCTCCCTGCACCGTGCGGTGCACGATGCGATCGGGCTTCTGCCCGCCTGCGGTCCGTCCCCTGTCGTGCATGAGGTGGAGGTACCGGGCGGCTTGGCTGTCGATGCGGCTGACGCCGAGTCCGGCGAGGCTCTCCATCAGATGCTTCCCAGTGATCCTGCGCTCGTCCAGCTGGGCGGGGCGCGCTGCGCCGCGTGTCTGCTCATCGGGCGTACGCACGAGGATTACCTGTGCTCCGTCGAGCTGTCGAACCGCCGCTGCGGGGTCGGACCCGACACGGTCATGCTCATCGGCATACCCGCATCTCACAACTTCGCGATGGCCTCACCGGGGGTCCTCGGCGCGCTCATGGCGCACGGCACCGTCGTCTTCGCCCCCGACCCCTCGCCGAGCACCTGCGTACCATTGGTGCACGCGCACGGGTGCACGCACATACCGCTTGTTCCTTCGTTGCTGGGCCTGTGGTCGGAGGAGGCCGGGCGGGACCCCGAACCGCTCCGCTCCCTGCGCATGGTACTGGTCGGTGGCGCTCCGCTGGATCTGGACCTTGCGGCCGCAGCGCAGACCAGGTTCGGAGCGCATGTGCAAGAGGTCTTCGGTACGGCCGAGGGACTGGTCGCCTACTCGCCCCTTGAGATGGACCGCGTCCTCGAGCCTCGTGCGCATCGGCTCGTCCCGCTGTCCGAGCAGGACGAGATCCTCTTGTCCCGTGTTGTCGCACCGGACGGCACCGAAGGCCAGGAGTTGCTCAGTAGAGGCCCTTACACGGTCCCCTCCTTCATCGATGATCCGCCGCAGGCGGCAGGTGTTTTCGACTCAGTCGGCTGGTACCACAGCGGTGATCTGGTGGAGATCGAACGGGCCGCGGGCCCTGCCGGGCCTCTCGAGTTCCGCGTCGTCGGTCGGTGCAAGGCGCAGATCAACCGTGCCGGTGAGAAGATCTTCCCCGGCTATGTGGAGACTCTCCTGGAGGAGCATCCACAGATCCGCCACGCCTCGGTCGAGGGGGTGGCGCACCCGGTGCTCGGCCAGGCGATCAAGGCCACCATCCATCTGGTCCCCGACGAAGAAGGCGGCTGGTTGCGTCCCCTGGCGCTGCGCAGATACCTCCATGAGAAGTCGGTCGCAGGGCACTGCGTGCCCGACACATTCGATCTTATCCGTGACGAGGACCAGGTCTGAGACCGGGAAGAATGGGCTGAACAGAGATGATTGAGGAAGCACCGCAGATCGAGCATGCGATACTCGAGGTCCTAGACATTCACAAGAGTTTCGGCAGGGGGAACAGGCGTACGGAGGTCCTCAAGGGGTTGACCTTCAATGTGCTGGAGCATCAGGTGGTCTCCCTGCTCGGCGCCAATGGTGCCGGCAAGACGACCCTGGTGAACATCGCCTCGACTCTCCTGCTGCCGAGCTCGGGCAGTGTACGGGTCTGCGGCGACGATGTCGTCCGTGCGCCTCGACGGGTGCGCGGGAACATTTCATTGACGGGTCAGTTCGCTGCCGTCGATGGTGAACTGAGCGGGCGGGAGAATCTCATCTTCTTCGCCCGGCTGCACGGTATGGGCCATAGCCAGGCCAGGGCCCGGGCCGATGACCTGCTCGAGCAGTTCAGACTCGCCGACGCGGCTGCTCAGCGTGTCAGCAAGTACTCCGGGGGCATGCGTCGACGTCTCGACATTGCGGCCTCACTCATCGTCGAACCTCGCCTGCTCTTCCTCGACGAGCCCACGACAGGGCTTGATCCGCTTTCCCGTCGCGAGCTCTGGGAAACCGTTGAGGGGTTGCGTGATCGCGGCGTTGCCATCCTGCTCACCACGCAGTATCTCGACGAGGCTGAACGACTCTCGGACGACATCATTCTCATCCGTGAGGGTCGGAAGGTGCTCCAGGGCCCGCCGGTCGACCTTCGTCAGCAGTTCGGCAAACCCGTTTGCTCGATCACCTTCGACAGCGCTCAGGAGGCGTACCGGGCGGCGACGGAGCTGCTGCCCGGTGCTGTTGCGCTCGGGGTCGAGAAATTCACCGTCGAGGGCTTGGCGCTCTCGTTCACCGCTGCGCGGGGAGCCGATGATCTGACCGATGCTCTTGACATCATGCGCCGAGAGGGGGTCGAGGTGCAGTCGGCCGCGTTGAACCCGCCGTCACTGGACGACGTGTTCCTCGGCATGGCCTTCACCAAGGATGAAGCATCCGAGGCCTCCGGGGGACCGGCTCTCCAAGAAGCGCGAGGAGAATCATGACGGCAGTCCTCGGATCCAGTGCACAGCGATCGCGGACAATGCGGCCCAGCAGCTGGCGGGCCTTTTCCGGGGCGGCATGGCGCAACAATGTGCGGCTTAGTCGCAACGGCGCCTCCATCGTGTCGGCCTTCGTCATTCCGGGTATGTTCATGCTCGCCTTCTGGGCCGTCTTCGGCCATGCGGCGAGCAGTTCGGGCTTCGACTACGCTCTTTTCCTCATGGCGGCCTCGATGTTCCAGGCAGTCATGTTCACCGCCGGCGGCTCGGCCATGGCTCTGGCCGTCGATGCGGAGAGCGGTCTCCTGTCGAGGATGCGGGCCATGCCGATCAATGCTGGCGTGGCGATTGGCGGTCGTATCGCCACCGACGTGCTGCGCTCGATCCTCTCGCTGCTCACCGTCGTGGTCCTCGGTCTTCTCTGTGGTGCGCGACCGGACAGTTTTCGGGGATTGCTGCTGGCCTTCCTCGTCGCGCTGGCGATGGGCGTCGTGCTCGGTCTCGCTTTCACCGGCATCTGCCTGCGCGCAGCCAGACCCGTGCAGCTCGCGGGCCTCATCCAGGGCATCGAAGTGCCGGTCCTCATGTTCTCGACGGCGTTCATCCCGGTGACGACTCTGCCGGACTGGCTCGAGCCCGTAGTGAAGCACATGCCGTTCTCTCCGCTCATCGACACGAATCGCGCCCTGCTCAACGGTTCAGATCCTGGCGGAGCCGGCTGGGAGGCCCTGGCCTGGCTGAGCGCTGGGCTGCTCCTCGGCTCGGTGTGGGTCATCGGAGCATTCAGGAGGAAGTCGTGAGCACTCGGTCCCGGATGATCGGAAGAGCCAACTGGTTCGGCTCCGTGCCAGTTCATGCGGGCCGGCTCCTCAAACGCTGGCTCCGCTCACCATCGCTGCTCGGCTCGATGATCGGCATGCCCTTCATCATGGTCGTCATGATTGATGTGCTGTTCAGCGGCATGATCGAGCAGTTCACCGGACGTGAGGTGAACATGACCGGCATTGCGATCATGATCGGCGTCTCCCAGGCCTTCACAGGTGCCCTCATGGGAGCCGGTGACACTGTCCACGAACGTCACCAAGGGCTCCCCGACCGTCTCGCGACGATGCCCGGTCCATCATCTTCGGGTTTCGTCGGTCGAATCCTCGCGGAGGGGCTCCGGGCATTCGTCTCGGCTCTGGTCGCACTTCTCACCGGATTTCTCTACGGCGCCGATTACGGGAACGCGACGAGCCTGATCCTGATCCTGGTCATCCTGTTCGCCATCGCGGTGGTGGCGGGTGCAGTGGGAGTCATGCTCGGCTATCTCGTCGACACCCCGCAGGGCGCGATCACCTTCGCTCCGCTCATCATGGCGGCCATGTTCTTCAACACGGCCATGATGCCGCGCGAGATGTATGCGAAGGCCTTGCGCCCGCTTGTCGACGCCTCACCGATGACAGCAGTCGTCCAGCTCGTGCACGATGCTGTCACCGGTGATTTCGATGGCGGACATCTGATTGTCTTCCTGGCCTGGTTCGGAGGGCTGCTCGTGTTGAGCGTCGGTGTGCTGCTGCGGAAGAACCTTCGACGAAGATGACCCGTGCGCTGCCGTGCGACGGGCCGGGCGGCTTGTCCGCGAATGGGGGGAGGAGCTCCACTGCACCGGTGCGCACCGGCTCCTCCCCACATTCGCGCAAGAGAACCTGTATGAACCTGTCTGTCGTCGAAGATGACCCCGTGCGGTGCGTGCGGCGGGCCGATCAGCTTGTCTGCGGCTGGGGGAGGCGCTCCACTGCACCGGTGCGCACCAGCTCCTCCCCCCATTCGCGCAAGGTTACCTTGTCCGTCTTCTTCAGCGCAGAACGCTGTGGCAGAGCGTCCACGAACTGAATGTACGACGGTCTGGACCACTTGCTGACCCGTTCCTGTATGAAGTCGGCGACGGCTTCCTTGTCGATGGTGGCCCCGTCCTTGAGGCGCAGCCAGGCGAAGACCACTTCCCCGGCATAGGAATCCTCGACAGGGTGGACGACGGCATCGCGTACACCGGGGTACTCGACCAGGGCTTCTTCGATGGGCCTGGTGGGAACGTTGTAGCCGCGATAGAGGACCATGTCGCGTTTGCGGCCGGTTATCCACAGGCGGTTGTTCACGCGACGGGCCAAGTCGCTGGTGGCCATCCAACCGTCTTCCGCGACGATTGTGACGTGGGTGCGTTCGGGTGTCCAACGCTCGGCGTTGATGTAGCTTCCCCGTACATAGATCTCACCGGACACCCCGTCGGGGACGACCCGGCCATTGTCATCACGAATTTCGACGTCCGCGGGCGAGAATATGACTCCAGCGCTGCTCAAGATTTCAAGATCCCCGGACTGATGGTCATCCTTGTCGAGTGCGGAGAGCATGCCTGATTCCGTTTGTCCGTAGACCTGCACCAGCTTGTCCCCGCCGATGGCGGCTATGGCTTCGGACAGATCGGTGGGGCTGATCGTCTGTCCGGCGTAGACGACCGTGCGCAGGTGGGAGAGATCGGTGAGTTCGAAGGAGGGATCGCGAACAATGGCGGTGAGCTGACTGGATGGCAGGAAAACGTCGGTGATCCGGTAGCGTTCCAGCTCGCTGAGAATACCAGCTGGTGTTGCGCGGCCGCGATAGACGCAGGGCACCAGACCCGCGGTTGCGAACATCTGGGCCATGCCGTTGCCTTCCAGTGAGGACAGCGGCATGGTGCAGAGGAAACGACCTGTGATGCCGACGCCACCGCAGCGGCTGATGTAGTTGTACGTCATGTCCTCGGTGCTCTGCGCACGCAGGTACATGCCCTTGGGCTCGCCGGTGGAGCCCGAGGTGTAGCGCAGTGTCATCCAGTCCTCGCCGCAGATCCGTTCCGCGTAGGGAGTCAGCTCGGCCGGGGACAGTTCTTGGGAGAAGTCGATGAAGGACTCCTCCTCGACGATCGGAACTCGGTAATCGGCAGTCATCACATCCTCGGCCATGTGACGGGTCTTGGCGTCCACGAGGACTAGCCTGGCGCCCGACTCGCTGAGCATGTGTTGTCGTGCCGGGGCGGAGGCGAAGGGGGCCAGGGCGGAGGTCACACGGCCCGCGAGCAGGATGCCGATGTTCATCGGGAATTTTGCGAGGGTGTCGGACCCGGTGAAGGCGATGATGTCCTCATGGGCAGTGCCGTGTTCGGTCAACATGTCGATGGTCGCCTTGGCTGCGGCAGCGGCCTGACGGCCGGTGAGCGTCCTGGTGTCATCGATGACGGCCGGCTCATCGGCCTTCTCCGACCAGGAGCGGATGATGTCCTTCAGGAATTGCAAGGGGTGTTCCTTTCGTCTTCTGCTTCTCGGGGGATTCGAGCAATGATGGATTCGAGGATCTCGCCGGCTGCTGCTTCGCTGCCCAGGTAGAAGTGATGTCCCGGATGGGCCAGCAACTCGGTGCCGGACGACGTGAACCGCTCCCAAGCGGGGGCGTCCTCGGCGCTGAAATCAGGATCTTCCGTCCCCATGTGGAGAATGATCGGTATGGCCAGCGGGAGCGGCGCCCGGTGGTGCGTCTCGGCCAATCTCATCTCCAGGCGGACCTGCGGGAGCAGCACGGCTGCGAGCTGCTCGTCCTCGAGCGGACAGGGCTCGTCCGGGGACATCGCCGCGATCGAGGCGACCAGCCTCTCGTCGGGCAGCTCATGCCTTGGGTTGCTCACCGGCTGGTCGGGTGCCCTGCTCCCCGAGATGTGGAGCCCCAGCAACTCACGGTCCTGACCGGCCAGCGCAATCGCAGTCTCGTAGGCGAGCAGCCCGCCCATCGAGTGGCCGAAGAGCACGGTGCGCTCGGCCTCGTTCCGAATGGTTTCGCCCACGATCAAGGACATTTCTTCGAGTGTGCTGGCTGGCGCCTCGGAGAAGAGCTCCTCGTGGCCCGGGTACTGCACGACCGTCAGTTCGACTCCGAGCCGCTGAGCGGCGGGGACCCAGCATCGGAAGTACGAGGCGCTGCCGCCCGCATGGGGCAGGACCGTGACACTGACAGTGGGGTGCCCGGGCCGTGTGAACCGGTGCAGCGCGGTGCGTGTCAGCATCCCTCCTCCATGCGCAGGATCGTCTCGGCCAGACGCTTGACCAGAGGCGGCCGTACGCAGCTGAAATGATCTCCCGGAGTGCTGTAGTGCCGCACTTCGCCCACGGTCGCGGAGTCCCAGAACGCGGTGCGCTGTTCCTCCACACCCGGCATGTACGAGTTGTCCTGTGCGGAGGTGACCAGATGAATGTTGGTGAGGAGCACTGGGGGTCCAGCGAAGGAGGCCTCGTAGCTGTGTGAGAAGAGCGCGTGTTCGGATGACAGCCATTGCTGGTCGATGGTCTCGCCGGTCAGGCGGCGATGGTTCCTCGCATAACCGGCCAGGCGCTGTTCCTCGCTCATCCGGTAGAAGTTCTGGAGGCGTTCGATGGCTCCGGTCAGGGCCGGCTCGCCCGTCGCGGCGTCCTCGATCATCGCCGGGATGTCGATCGGTCCCTCGGAGCCGCTCGGCCGTTTGACCAGAGAGGCCATCGACATCAGGTCCTCGGGCTGCAGGCCGAGGATCGCGGGGGGCAGGCCGAGGGCAGACAGGAAGAACATGTCCTTGAGCATGGGGTCATTCCCGGCCAGGGTCGGTGGCGTTGCGTTGATGACGACCGGTGCGCGCGTCTCGACACCCAGATCGGCAAGTGCTCCCGAGATGGCTGCGGCAATGAATCCCCCGATGCTGTGCCCGACGACCCGCACCTGCTCGGGAACCAGATCGGTGATGAGTGGTGCGATGGCCTGCGCGAGTTCGGAGAAGGTCTTCGCGGGATCGAGCGTCAGATACCAATCCGGGACGGACGACCTGACTCCGATGACGGGGCCGTCGGCCAGTTGCTCGGCCAGGGGCTGCAAATAGGCGGAGTCCAGCAGCGCCCCGGGCGCCATGACCGTGAGTAGCCCGCCTTGGGCCGGGCCGGCCATCCGCATCAGCGCGATGCCGTGCTCGGAATCCTCCGGGAGTTCGAGGGCCGGCCGTTCTTCGGCGGGACCTCCAGAAGCCGCCGAAGCGTTGGCCAGGAAGGAGTCCAGACCGATGGGGCGGGGATCGTCCATGAGGGCGCGCAGGACGGCGTCGAAGGGAAGGCCTCGGGCCTGCTCGAGCTGTTCGCGGACGGCCGTCACCAGCTGGGCCATGACGAGCGAGTCCGCGCCGTGCGCGAACAGATTGTCGGTGCTGGTCAGCTCGGGACGGCGCAGGACTGAACGGCACAAGTCGAGGCACCGGGATTCTTCGCTGGGGAGTTCTCGGGACGCGGCGCCCGCATGCAGTCCGTCTGCGATCGTGATCAGTTTCTCCCGATCGATCTTGCCGTTGCCGGTGAGAGGGAGTTCGGTGCGGACGCAGATGCTGGCCGGTATCCAGCCAGAAGGGAGATTCGAGGCGAGCAGCTCGCGCACATGCTGCTCGACCAGCTCCGAGCGACTGCGGTCGATCGTTCCGACAAGCAGAGTCATCGAGTCGGTGGCCTCGCCGATCATGTGCACGGCATCGACCCCGGTCGTGCTCAGCGCGGTGCGCACCTGCTCGACCGAGTCCTGTGCAGTGGTGACGACGATGCAGGCCACGCCGGCCGTGCCGACCGGTAGCCCGCGGAGGAGTGATGCCGGGTCGGCGGCGTCGATGATGATGAGGTTCGCCCTGCCCAGCTGCTCATCCCGGGGGACGGTCCCGTCCCACTCATGCCACTCGTGCGCTTCGAAACGCATGTCGGGGCCGAGTCCGGCGTGAACAGCCGGGTCGGGGACGAACAATTGGTACTGGTAGTCGAAGCCATGAATAACCGGTGTGACCGCGCCGGAGAAAGGAGACTCCCGGGCGAATTCGCAGCAGGTCATCGTGTGGCGCTCCTGCCGGGACAAATAAGCGGCCAAGCGCTGGGCCAGTGCTGCCACGCTCCGCTCCAGGAATTCCCGGCTCCCGGACTCGGCGTGTCCGGCCGCGACCCGTCGGGCCAACGCGATGGAGGTGGACATGTACTCGTCGAACTCGCAGTCCCGCGCATCGGGATCGGGAACGACGAACAGGGCGAGAGCCAGATCTCTCGGTCTCTCCGCCCGAGGCGCGTGGGCGACGGTGACGGCTCGGGCGACGTCGGGCGCACGCGTCGCGAGTGAGTCGATCTCTTTGAGTTCGATGCGGTGCCCGTGGACCTTGACCTGCGTGTCAGTGC
>ERZ773004.1738-NODE-1738-length-10110-cov-5.635107_pt1 | contig 10110 bp, 8 predicted proteins | sample MGYA00580667_ERZ773004 | MGnify/ENA primary metagenome ERZ773004 (study PRJEB29015, sample SAMEA2737963) | human oral metagenome | biome: human oral; feature: human-associated habitat; material: dental | place: China | collected 2123 ... | reverse complement strand
AGGCACCGAAGGACCTCGCCCACAGTATTCCCCTCCTCGCGGAAGGAAGTGATAACCCCATGGAGTCGATATTAGACGAACTTATCGGAGATCTTCCCCTTACAACCGGTAACGACGATTGGAAGGAAGCAAGCTGGCAGCGCAAGCTCCGTAGACGACATCAGCTTAGGCTCAAGAGAAGAAAAGGCTGAACAAACCGCTCCACCACTCTAACTTCAACAAGATTATAGCTATGGCACAAGAAGACGACCTCAGAGCTCTCGGGAAGATCATGGACTTCATGAGAGCGCTCTCCGTGATATTCCTCCTTATCAATGCGTATTGGTTCTGTTATGAAGCCTTCCTTACCTGGGGCTTCACACTTGCTATCGTGGACAAGATCCTCATGAACTTCCAGCGAACAACCAGCCTCTTCTCATCCATCCTCTGGACGAAACTCTTCTGCCTCGTCTTCCTCGCGCTATCCTGTCTCGGGACCAAGGGTGTCAAAGAGGAGACCATAACTTGGCCAAAGATTTGGGCAGTACTCGCTGTAGGCTTTGTTCTCTTCTTTCTGAACTGGTGGCTACTAGCTTTGCCTATCGGCAAGGTTGGTGGTGCCTCACTCTACATCTTTACCCTCTCCGTGGGATATATCTGTCTCCTCATGGCTGGTGTGTGGATGAGTCGCCTACTCAAGAACAACCTCATGGACGACGTCTTCAACCTCGAGAATGAGAGCTTCATGCAGGAGACACGCCTCTTGGAGAACGAATACTCCGTGAACCTACCCACCCGATTCTACTACAAGAAACGATGGCACAAGGGATGGATCAACATTGTCAATCCCTTCCGTGCATCCATGGTACTCGGAACCCCTGGCTCGGGGAAGTCCTTCGCCATCGTCAATAACTACATCAAACAGCAGATCGAGAAGGGATTCGCCATGTACATCTACGATTACAAGTTCCCAGACCTCTCGGAGATCGCCTACAACCATCTCTTGACACACCTCGATGCCTATGAGGTAAAGCCTCAGTTCTTCGTCATCAACTTCGACGACCCGCGCAAGTCACATCGCTGTAATCCCATCAACCCCGCATTCATGACGGACATTTCCGATGCCTATGAGTCCGCCTACACCATCATGCTCAACCTGAACCGGACATGGATACAGAAGCAGGGTGACTTCTTCGTCGAGTCGCCCATCATCTTGCTGGCGGCCATCATCTGGTTCCTCAAGATCTACCAGGGTGGCAAGTACTGCACCTTCCCCCATGCCATCGAGTTCCTCAACCGCCCCTACGCCCAAATCTTCCCTATCCTCACCGCCTACGATGAGCTCGCCAACTACCTGTCCCCCTTTATGGATGCCTGGGAAGGCGGAGCACAAGACCAGCTACAGGGACAGATCGCCTCGGCAAAGATCCCACTCTCTCGTATGATCTCCCCAGCACTCTACTGGGTAATGACCGGCGATGACTTCTCCCTCGACATCAATAACCCGCATGAACCCAAGGTTCTCGTCGTGGGCAACAACCCCGACCGACAGAATATCTACTCTGCTGCCCTGGGACTGTACAATAGCCGTATCGTGAAGCTCATCAACAAAAAGAAGCAGCTCAAGTCCTCCGTTATCATCGACGAGCTACCAACCATCTACTTCCGTGGACTCGACAACCTCATCGCAACAGCTCGCTCCAACAAGGTCGCTGTATGTTTAGGCTTTCAGGACTTCTCACAGCTCACACGTGACTATGGCGACAAGGAGAGCAAAGTGATTCAGAACACCGTGGGGAATGTCTTCAGCGGCCAGGTCGTAGGCGAGACTGCCAAGACCCTCTCCGAACGATTCGGGAAGGTTCTACAGCAACGGCAGTCCATGACTATCAATCGAAATGACAAGTCAACCTCCATCTCTACACAGCTCGATAGCCTGATACCGGCCAGTAAGATTAGTAACCTTACACAAGGGATGTTCGTCGGAGCCGTATCCGACAACTTCGATGAGCGTATCGAGCAGAAGATCTTCCATGCGGAGATTGTGGTCGATACCGCCAAAGTGTCCGCTGAGATGAAGTCTTACCGCCCAATCCCCGTCATTGCCGACTTCCGCGACGCCTCCGGCGACGATACGATGAAGGCCTCCATCGACGCGAATTATCGCCAAATCAAACAGGAGATCCTCTCGCTCGTAGACTCCGAAATCGCCCGCATCAAAGCCGACCCGAAACTACAGGGGCTGATGAAAGGATGAGATCAAAAACGCATTTTGGGGAAAGAAATACACTTTTGTGTAATGCGATTTTCTTTGGTCTTATCGACCTTTGCGGTAAAAATCAGAGGAATGAAAGAACGATATAGCAGGAACCGCATTTACGTAGATGCGGAAGAGCAAGAAAAAGTGCGCGAATTTCGAGTGTTTTTGGGTGGTGCCGGCATCGGTAGCATCATTTCTGAATGTGCGCTCAGATTCGGATTTGAAACGCTTACCATAGTGGATGGAGACAAGGTGGAAGAATCGAATCTGAACCGACAAAATTATCGGATATGCGACATTGGGAAACCAAAGGTCGAAGCGTTGAAAGAAAGACTGCTAAGCATTAATCCAAGCGCAAATATCACAGCTGTGAATGTCTTTATAGATAAGGACAATATGGTTGAATTAATCGAAGGACATTCCGCGGCCATTAATGCACTTGATTTCTCATCAAATATGCCGTTCCTGTTCGATGCGCATTGTCGGCAATGCAAAATACCAGTATTGCACCCTTACAACCTTGGTTGGGGTGGATTGGTAATGGCCGTTTCACCTGATGGCCCGCAATTGAGCGAGCTCTCGGACGATCATCACAATTTTGAAGTACGATTAGTCCAACATAGGATCATTGACTATTTCCGTTTTTGGGGGAGACCCAAACGATGGCTTGAGGATATAATGGCACGCTACAAAGCAGAAAAGAGCCCGACTCCTCCACCTCAGTTATCTGTCGCTTCATGGATAGTCGGCGGGCTTTGTACCAATCTGCTATTCTGCCTTGCCACCGGATACCGAGTGAAATGGTACCCGGACTTTTATCTCTCATCAATCATAGAAGATCAATGCCTATATTGAATACGTGATATTAGATTAATTTCTTGTTGATTGCCATCATGATAGCTTCCGTGATGTTGCCTACTTCTAACTTTTTAAACACAAATCGACGGTATGATTTGATTGTTTCTGCTGATCTAAGCAACCTATCGGCTATTTTCTCAATAGAGAGTCCCCCTACAGTTAATCGTAGCATTGAGCGCTCATTTTCTGTCAATTCAACACCTGGATACTCTTTCCATAGACCGTTCTCAAGCCTCCATAGTTTATTATTTGTTTGACAAGTCATCTCTATATGTCCGGAAGCCGATTCTGATGAAAGTTGTGCGGTGCACAACGCCAACCAAATGTCTCCTTTTGTGGTCAATAAAACCGGGGTGACTTTATGGTTGATAAGGAGAGGCTCTTTATGGGGAGGACATATGTGGAAACTGTAAGAAATCGTATATTTATATCGTTCTTCGGGCTCTACTGTCCTGATAAACTGAAAACCGGCGTGATTTATATCGATCAACATTTTTTGTTCAGCATAAGGCACATAGTTTAAATAGAAATCGAATCCCAATTCCTTTACATCTTTCGGAGAAAGACCACAAAGGAATAGTGGATTGTCCGACACGTATAAGAAGGTTTTCTTATAGTAATCAATGAGATAAATACTCTCATACGTGGTATTTGCAAATGCTCTCATAAAATAGTCCATATAAGAAGATGCTTTCGCATATTCCTCGTCAGGAACGGCAGAAACTTTATATTCTGTAAAAAAACTCTCTTTCTTGATCATATGCTGTAGTATTACTGCTGATTATTGCTGCAAATAAAAGAATTCGAAGTGAGCACGCGAACCAACTGTGCAAAATGCATTATATTACATGTTCCCTAATCCGCCCTACTAAAATAAATATGCAAAATGGATAAACTTACCTCAATGTGCAATCGTTACACAATTCGCAAACTTCCCAAATGTAAACTATATCAACTTGCAGAGTTTGTGGTCCATCAAAATTATAGACACCACAAGAAAGAAAAAGAAGTTGAAAGAGATTATAAACACGAAATACTCTCGGTCTATAGAGAGGAACTAAGCTATTCGGCACGTTCTCATATATTGGTGGCCACAACCGTTGATGATCAAATTATTGGGTCAATCCGTCTAATGAAGTGGGATCGAAAGCAAAGACTCCCAATACAAACCTATTTCCACCTACCATCTTTTACGCATCTTCTACCCAACGACAAAGCTGCCATTTGGCATATAGGACGATTCGCCATCAATTCAGACGCTAACTGTGGATTGATCTTATTTAAACAGCTTATGCTCTATGCCATGATACCGATCTATGAAAACAGGAACGATGTTTTATTGGCTGAGTGTGATAATAAGCTACTAAGAGCTATGAAGTTGATGGGTGTACAAGCACAAAAGCTCGGAGAAGGCATAAGCTATTTAGGTTCAGAAACTACTCCGATTTATATTAGACACGACGGATTGTCCGACTTCTTTCAAAGGAACAGGGGCCTTCTGCATCGTATTCCCAAATACTTGAAATCATATTGTCATCAAGATCCATTCTTAGAAGGGGAGGGGGTACACAAAAGTGTAATTTTATAGACATAGAAGCGGAATTACACTTTTGTGTAACATCAACAAAATGCAGAGAGTGCAACTTTGCGGTCGAATTAATGAAGCTGAAGACGCAAAGAGGCGATATAAAGTATGCATTAAATTGATACGATCATATTATTCACATTATAATTACGTAGTCATGAAAAGATTGTTTTTATTCCTATGGAGTATTATTGCTTTAACAGCATGCTCTAAAGAAGAAGTCGTTGTATCAAAAGAAGACGCAGCGCGAAATGTCAAAGATGTAGAATTGGTTCTTATAGGGGCCGATGGGAAGAGGTTTGAGGTAGTTGATGATAACGCCATTTCTTTACGTAAGGGCAAGCTATCCAAAGTATCCAACTATGCTCTTCATTTTAAAGATGAAGCTGCCTACATGAATGCCATTAGACATTTTGAAGCTCAGCACTTTGGTCAGCCAAGTTTAAGGCGTTTGCTTGCTACAGAATCGATTAAATCGAATTCTATCGTAGATCTTCCAACAGGATTCTATTCTTTGGAAGATGCCTATGTAGAAGCAATGAAAGAAGCCGAATCTTATTATGAGAGGCCGGGAGGGTATGAACAGTTCAAAGCAAAGTATAGCTGTTTGTACTTTCCTGAAAAAGAGGGTGACTATAGTGCATTTCGTCCTGTTAGCGACGAAGCTGTTGCTCGATTAGTGAATCCTGATGGGTATGTTGTTGTTGGAGATCGGATTCTTAACAAAAAGGATATTTTCTCCTATGAGCGATTAAAAGAGTTAGGACTAACTATGCCCGAAGATAAAGATGAAAATCGACTGAGGTCATCCGGTGGGGAGGAGCTAGAGATAGACGGGATGTCCCCAAAGTACAACGATAGAAAAGACCGTAAAATTTGGGTGAACGTAAAAGGGAATCGCGCGTATAAAATCTTTGAGGTTTGCTTTAGAAAAAAAGGTGTTTTAGGTGCTTGGTACAACTATTGGTCTGAGACAGAACTCGAAATAAAACATCAATACCCCTTGTCAGAGGAAGCTCCTCTTTATAGTTGGTATGAACATGGAATAAAAGGTTACTCTTCTCATGATTATGTAGTTATAATGCAGATACAACCAGCAGTCTGGGAGGATATTGTTACAATTAAGTATCGAGGAATACCTCGAGAGTTGATGTTTAAGGTGCGATTTAATACTACTCCAGATAATCCTTGATAAGATAATTTGCGTATATTTAATATAAAAATATCATAAGTATGAAAAAGTGTATTTTCGCTATTGCTATTGTGGCAGCAGTTCTGACTGCGTGTGCCGACGACAACAACGATGCTATGCCTGTAGCAAAAGGTAGTGTAGACGAAAAAGTCAGAGTAGAGCTAGTCCTTATTAACTCCGATGGGAAAAGTTTTGAGAAAGTTGACAACAAAGCTGTTCTTTTGCGTAAGGCTGGGGTTTCTGTGGCTACCAATTACGCTCTGCGATTCAAAGATGAAGCGGCATTTTCTGCTGCGATTCGGGAGTTTGAACATTTCCAATTCGCCCCATTAGCCGGCTCGGAACAATCTCTTACAGGCGTAAAATTGAAGAGGGCGGATTCAACCCCCATTGCGCTTCCGTCACAATTTCGGTCACTGGAAGACGTCTATATTGACGCTTTAAAGGAGGCTGAATCCTACTATGAAAGAGTTGGTGGATATGAAGAGTTCAAGGCAAAATACAATAACTTGTATTTTCCAGAGAAGGAAAATGATTATAGCGCGTTCCGCCCCGTAAGTAGTAAGGCTGTTGCCCAATTAGTAAACCCGGACGGTTATGTTGTTATCGGTGATAAAGTGGTCGACAAGAAAGATATTTTCTCTTACTCGCAGTTGGAAAAGTTAGGACTCACCATGCCGAAGGAAGATGGTCATAGCCAGTTGAGGAGTGGTGCGATGGATGTTAATAAACTCTCTACAAAGTATAATGAAAGGCGGGATCGCAAATTATGGGTGAATGTTCAGATGACGTCAATAACGCTTCCAGATCCAACGAACATGCGGATTCCCTTGTTAGAAATAGAAGTTTGCTTTAGAAAGAAGGCCTTCTTAGGTGTATGGTATAATTATTGGTCACAAACATCTTTAGTCCTAAGGGGTAGCATAGGAGGGGTTGATAGCAAATCAGGTTATTCTTCACACGATTACAGGATAGACAACAAAGGTTTTCTTAAGAATATCGACGCGATTGCGACGGTTGAATACCGAGGAATACCAGGTACATTCGATTTTGCAGTTTACAGTGATGCAAATGGTTATTTACCACATGATAATTGATGCTTTATGAAATCTTTCGTGAATAAGCTGGTTGGTGCACTTCTCTTGACGATCGCGTCTGTATTTGTATCTAATTCTCAGGAAATTAATCATGGCCTAGTTTTAGGAGGAGGTTTTGGTTTTATCAATGGCCTTAAGTATGACGTAAATGGGAGAATAGATAATATCATAAAAGAAGGAGGCAATGGTGGATTCTCTCGTAAAGGTGGGATATTTGTCGGCTATAAATTACGTATGAGTCATCCTCAAAATGCCTTCTTCTATGATCTTGATCTATTAGTAGGCGGTAGACTTATGAAGTATAGTTATTATCTGGGCAAATCTCCTTCACCCAGTGCCAATCAATTCCTTCCGTCGGAACAAGTGGCACTTTATTCATTATCGATAAATCCCAGCATAAACTATCGTTTATGGAGAGGTCTTTACGCTGGAGCTGGGATATCACCTACTCTCTATTATAGACGTGCAAAAGATGACCGATGGGTTTTTGATACCTCTATTACTCCAAGATTAGGATACACTTTTGGAAAAATAGACGTCGCACTTAGTTATAGATGGGGACTTCTAAACAAATTGTTGGATGTTGACGATTTCAGTGGTGGAAGATTGAGCAGTTTAGATGCCCAATTATTTATATCCTTCTAAAGTTCCCACAGAGTAGATATTGAATGTTCATAAGCGCAAAAGGTTGAGTACACTATCTAAATCACAAACGTCATCCTTCAATAAGAAGGAGATAGTTGATAGATAAAGATAGTATCTTTTCTTTACGCATATATGGTTTGAGTTGGTTTCGACAATGTCTTTGAGACTGTTGAAGCCAACTCATTTTTCGTACAGACATTACTATATCGACGACCCGCTGGCGGGTTTTATCGAGGCGACCGTCAGCGAAACCTCAATAACGCGAGTTCGACCTAAGCAACTGGCAGGAAAGAGGGATATACAAACTCCTGGGCGGTGTTGATGGAGGGCTTTTTGTCGAAAAAGGAGAAAGCAGCCAAAGCCGATAACAGATTGATGATGAAGTTCGGGAAGCATCGATGACGGGTATGTTCTATCTGACAGATATTCTTTAGTTGATCGTTAACGGTCTCGATCAGAGATCTTTTCCGGAGCATAATCTTGTCATGTTGAAGCATCAAGGCATTCTTCATACCCTTTTTCAGACGCGTGATGAGGTGGACTCCGTCAATGAAGAGCTGTTCGAAGAGGTCTTTCGAGATATAGCCCCTGTCTCCGAAGAGCTTCCCGAAGATCCGTTTGTGGAAGTCCATGTGTTTCAAGGGGGCTCTGTCGTCTACATTGCCCAGAGTCAAAAGAGACGCATGACAAGACGACCGCAGAGGCACAGTACACTTTTCCATATCCCTACATCTTGTGGCAAGACACCACTTATCATATCAGGGCTATGTACCTCGTAATCCGACCCATTTTATGCCCTCCATCGCGGAGGACAAAAAAATGAGGCTCATTTTGGGTTTCCCATGAGGGAGGGGTACCAAAATGAGCCTCGGAATGATCCTCCTATCATTGAAGAGGATGCGGGGCGGCCGAATGAGCGGCCTAACGGCTTCTTATTTCACGATCACTTTATGCACGGAGCCATCGCGCAGGGTGATGACGTACGCGCCGCGCTGCATGGGGATACTCGTTTCGCCGGCGGGCAGGTCGATGCGCTTCACCAGGCGACCCGCCACGGAGTAGATGCTCGCTACGTCGCTCCGATCGATACGGAAATGGATTTGCTCCCCGTGCGACCAGACGGCCGAGCTCATGATCAGCTCGTTGGAGACGTGATCGGGGCCGAAGGTGAGGATGACTTCTTCGCGGACGCTGGGCACGATGTATTCGTACTCCCCATTCGCGTTGAGGATGCCCGAAAGCTCTTCCATTGCCCCACCCTGCACACGGCGATTGGTGCGCACCATCAGCGGTCGGGAGCCTTTCGGATAGGAGGCACTGAAGCGGAAGTTGCTCCGGCTGTTCACCGGCCAGATGCCTGCCCGCGGTGTGGTCGTGACGCCATTCACTTCGGGCATGGTGACCGTATGCGTGAGCACCGGATCCACGGCGTTGCCAACACAGAGGTAAACGACGCCGTCCGTGGAGAGGCTCAGCGCGAGGGGGTACTCCTCGCCGTCGATCGTGACGCTCTTCGTTGTCAGCTTCAGGTTGTTGAGGCTATTCGGAGTCACCGACTTATAGTAGATGAGCGGATAGCAGCGCTTTTCGACACGCTCGCACGGGCGGATCTCGATATGGACATTCACGGAGCCATACGTCGTGAGTCGGTCTACGTCGATGGCGTCGCTGTAGCTGCCATTCAGGCCTTGGGTGGAGCCGATGGAGAAGTGCAGATCGGCTCCGCTGTCGAGGCGTAGGTCTTTCATCGTCAGCGTGCCGGCTTGCTGCTCGTAGCATTGTCCGCGGAGGCGCAGGGAGGTGAATCCCGGATTCAGATGTCCGCCGTTTTCGACGTGCACGTCGGTGTACTGGATGCCGAAGCCGCCAAACGTAGACGTGGTGATCACGTCCAGCGCGTTGCCCGGCAGCCAAAGCTCACTTGTGGGGCGCCCACAAGCGCCGATGGGCTCGAGGTGCAGATGGCGGGTGTACATTCCGGCGTAGTCTTTCGAGAGCATTTGCGGTTCGGAGATCAGCTCCAAGTGGCCTTCCCGCTCGTGCTTCTCATCGGTCCAAAACTCTACTTGGTTGCGCGTTTTGAGCGTATCGACAAAGAAGCGCGCGTGGCGGATGTCGCCGCCTTTGACGTGATCGAAAGAATCCGTGAGGAAGGAGAGCACGGTGTGGTCGAGCACCAACACGTTCCGACGTTCGGTGGGTGTGTGGGGGCCGAATTGGATGAACATCGTGTCGAGCGGTGTCTCGCCCGGGGCATAGATCTTACCCTTATAGTGGCTGACGCACTCGCGGCAGCGCTTGCCGTCCACGGCATACTCGGCGAAGGGGGCGGTGCGGCGGCTGTAACCCAATTTGATGATGGGTTGGTCGCCGGGTAGGCCGCTCCAGGTGGTCCATTTTACGCGATCGTCTCCGGCGCGGATCAAACTGTCGTGGCAAATCAGGGAGTCTGTCTTGATCACGATCTCGGTGTTACCCCCCGCGTTGGTAAGTG
>ERZ773004.1737-NODE-1737-length-10119-cov-38.036864_pt1 | contig 10119 bp, 10 predicted proteins | sample MGYA00580667_ERZ773004 | MGnify/ENA primary metagenome ERZ773004 (study PRJEB29015, sample SAMEA2737963) | human oral metagenome | biome: human oral; feature: human-associated habitat; material: dental | place: China | collected 2123 ... | reverse complement strand
GAATGCGCGTGCTCATAGCCCGTATCTTGGCATGAGCCCCAGGACCCGAGGGACACCCGGACCACCGAGGTGGCGCCCACAGTTTCCCCAGGAAATTACGAGAATCCCCTCAGTTACGGGAAAAACCGGCGTCAGCGCGCCCAGAAACCGGGATTATTGCGGCCGAACCGTGATCTTCGCTGCGCCCCCTGAACCTGGCTACAGCGCACGCGCGGAGCTTCAGCGGCACGATTTCCTCCTCCAGGGGGAGGGCCAGACGACGGCCGGACATGACAGCATGGACTTATGAGTACCGACTTCCCCCCTGACGGCAGCGGTCCGAGCGGAGAGCCGGGCCGCGAGGCTCACGGCACCTCCGGCAGCGACTTCGTCGGAGGCGATCAGGACGGATGGCAGGCCCCCGACGCCGGCGCCTTCACAGGAGCCCCCTCCTACCCGCCGCCGGGTTCAGCGCCGGGAACGACGCCGGGACCCCAGTACCCCGGCTACGGCGGCTACCAGACGCCACCGGTGGGTCAGCCGGGCTACGCAGGCGGCTCAGTGCCCGGGGGCACCCCCTATCCCGGAGCGCCGGGGTACCCGGGAGCTCCGGGCGCCCCCGGGTACGCGGGCTATGGCGGCTATACGTCGGCACTGGCCCCCAAGCCCTCGATCATTCCGCTGCGGCCGCTGTCCATCGGGGAGATCCTCGGGGGAGCCTTCGAGTCCCTGCGCGCCAACCCCAAGGCCATGTTCGTGCCCTCGCTGGTGGTGATGGGCATCGTGGGGCTCTTGTCCGCCGGCAGCTTAGCCCTGTTCCTGTCCCGGCTCGGCCTGCCGAACCTGACGTCCGGGGAGGCTGAGCTCTCCGAGGCCGACCTGGACAACATCGGGTCATCGTTGGTGGGCCTGCTCGTCCAGCTCGGCGTGACCAGCGTGCTGAGCATGATGGCCACCTCGATCATCATCGGCCTGCTCATCGTGACCGTCTCACGCACCATTCTGGGCCGCAAGGCGTCCCTCGGCGACGTGTGGCAGCGCACCCGGCCGCGAGTGTGGGCGCTCATCGGCCAGACGCTCCTCATCGAGCTCATCCTCGCGGTCATCACCGCCGTCTTCGTCGCCGTCGCCGTCGGCATCGGCTGGGCCCTCCTGGGGAACGTCATCGCCAACGGGGCCTCTGAGGACTCCGCAGGAACCTTCGTCGTCGCCTTCCTGGTGCTCCTGGCGCTGCTCATCGTGCTCGGGCTGGCGGTCTTCGCTCTGATGTGCAAGCTGTGCCTGGCGCCGGCGGCACTGGTCCTGGAGAACATCGGCGTCATGGAGGGGATCTCCCGCTCCTGGACCCTCACGCGGGGCTACTTCTGGCGGATCGTCGGCATCCGTCTGCTCTCCTTCATCATCGTCTTCTTCGCCACCCAGATCGTGTCCCAGGGCGTGTCCATCGTCATGCAGGGACTCGTCTACGCCGCCCCGGACATGACCCTCGCGATCCTGGTGGCATCGACGCTTCTCAGCAGCCTCATCCAGGCCGCGATCCTGCCCTTCGACTCCGCCGTGGTCGCGCTCATGTACACCGACCTGCGGATGCGCTCCGAGGGCCTGGACGTCGAGCTGCGTCACGCCGCCGGGGTATGAGCCGGTCGTGATACCTCTCAGGACGATCAGCGCGCAGGCCCCGGCGACCCCTGACGCCGACGAGGCCCGGCGCGCCGCGGGCAGGGAGCTCTCCCGTCCGATCTACCACGACCATCACGATCTGTGGGACCGACTCTGGAGCTGGCTCAAGGGGCTCTTCGACGTCGACAGCATGGTCCCCGGGGTTCCCCCCTGGGTGTCCACACTCATCGTGGTCCTCGTCGTCGCCGCCGGTATCGCGCTGCTGATCCTCCTGCTGACCAGGCTGTCCTCGGCCCGCCGGGTGGCGACGCCGCCCTCGCTGTCGGTATTCACCGACGACCGCGATGCCGACACCCTGACCCGAGCCGCGGACACGGCGGCCGCGCAGGCCGACTTCACCACCGCCGTCGTCGAACGCTTCCGCGCCATCATCCGCTCCCTCGATGAGCGCGGGATCATTGACGAGTACCCGGGCATGACGGCCCTGGAGGCGGCCACGCTCACCCACCAGGCCCTCGGCGAGCACCGGGTCGTGGCCCCGCTGTACGAGGCCGCCCACCTCTTCGACGCCGTCCTCTACGGTCGAGTGGTCTCCACCAGCGCCCAGGACCAGCAGATGCGCGAGCTCGCCGATCAGATGACCACGGTCCGCCTCCCCAGCGGACGCGCCCTCGTCGGCGCCTCCGCCCAGGCCCCGGGGACACCGGCATGAGCACCCCCACGACGACGTCGCAGCCCCCGGCTCCCCCGGCCGCCCCTCTCGAGGCCTCCCAACGGCAGGTGACGGGTCCGCACTGGTCCCGGCGCTGGCGCCGGTGGCGCCCGGGGGTCATCGCGGTGGCCCTCATGCTCATCCCCGTCCTGGTGACCGTGTGGGCTCGGACCATCACCTCCACGACGCCGCTGGCCATCGACAACCCCAAGGACTGGGGAACCATGGCGCTCGCCGAGCTGCTGCGCCACGAGGGGATCTCCGTGAGCAAGGCCGGCAGTCTCTCCGAGGCCGTGGACGCCGGCCGCCAGGGCGCGACCATCGCCGTGGTCAACGCCGACCGGCTCAGCGACCAGGACCGGCAGGCCCTGGCTGAGGCGGGCGGCGACGTCGTCGTCATCGGAGCCGAGGGCGGCAGCGACGCCCTGGCGGGGATGACGGGCATGACCCCCAAGGGCACCGCGGCAGCGGCCTCCTCCACCCGGGCGCCGCAGTGCGACGACGCCGATGCCCACGCCGCCCGGAGCCTGGCCGGTACGCGCGCCTCGGTGTCCCTGCAGGGCGATGGCGACGCCGTCGGCTGCTTCCCGGTGGGCGAGGACCGTTACGCCTATGCCACCGACTCCCTGCCCAGCGGTGCCACGCTGCGGGTCCTGCCCGATCCCGCGCCGGTGACCAACGCGCACCTGGCCCAGGAGGGGCACGCAGCCTTGGGAGTACGCGCACTGGGCCACCACAGCCGCGTGCTGTGGTTGGACGGAGAGCACATGGAGGCGCCCTCCGTGTGGAACTCCTCCTCCACTCCCCCCTGGCTTCCGGTCCTCATCTTCCAGCTCCTCGTCATCGCCGGCGTGCTGGCGATCGTCCAGGGGCGTCGCTTCGGCAGCATCGTGAGCGAGGACCTGCCCGTCGTCGTGCGCTCCATCGAGACCACGGTGGCCCGCGGGCGTCTCTACCGTCAGGGCTCGGACCGGCCCCGTGCGGCCCAGGCCCTGCGCTCGGGCGCCGCGCTGCGTCTGGGCGCCACTCTGGGCCTGCCGCCCGGGACCTCGCGCCGTGACGTCATCGCCGCCGTCTCCCTGGCCTCGGGCATCGCCCCGGCCACGGTGGACTCTCTTCTTTACGGCCCGCCGCCCACCAGCGACAACGCCCTGGCCACCCTGGCAGTTCAGCTCGACCAACTCGAGAGCGAGGTTCACTCCACATGAGCACGGACAGCACCGACCCGACCCGCGCCCCGGGCATCGCAGGCGAGGCGGATACCGGCGCCCCCCACCCTCAGGCCCCCGAGGGCCCGGACGCATCGGGGCCCCACGGCGCCCCACAGGTCTCCCCGCCCTCCTCCCACGGGGAGGACGGCTCCGACCCGCGCAGGCGCCTGGTAGCCGTGCGCAGCGAGGTGGGCAAGGCCGTCGTCGGTCAGGAGGCGGCTGTGACCGGGCTGGTCATCGCCCTGCTGGCCGGCGGGCACGTCCTTCTCGAAGGGGTCCCCGGCGTGGCCAAGACCCTCCTGGTGCGGTCACTGGCCACCGCGCTGGATCTGGAGACCAAACGCATCCAGTTCACCCCCGACCTCATGCCCGGTGACGTCACCGGCTCACTCATCTACGACTCCCGCAGCGCCCAGTTCTCCTTCCGTGCCGGCCCCGTCTTCACCAACCTCCTGCTGGCCGATGAGATCAACCGGACCCCACCCAAGACGCAGTCGGCACTGCTGGAGGCCATGGAGGAGCGCCAGGTCTCCATCGACGGCGAGCCCCGGGCTCTGCCGGATCCGTTCATGGTGATCGCCACCCAGAACCCGGTGGAGTACGAGGGGACCTACCCGCTGCCCGAGGCCCAGTTGGACCGTTTCCTGCTCAAGCTGGTGCTGCCCCTGCCCGAACGGGCCCAGGAGATCGAGGTGCTCTCCCGCCACACCTCAGGATTCGATCCGCGCGACCTGCTCTCGGCGGGGCTGCGGGCCGTCGCCGGGGCCCAGGAGCTGGCTCAGGCCCGGGCCCAGGCGAGCACGGTCGGAGTCACGCCGGAGGTGCTGGCCTACGCGGTGGATCTCGTGCGCGCCACCCGCTCCATGCCCTCGGTGGCCCTGGGGGTCTCACCGCGTGGGGCCACGGCGCTCCTGGCCGCGTCACGGGCCTGGGCCTGGCTCGCCGGCCGGTCCTTCGTCACTCCCGACGACATCAAGGCACTGGCGCTGCCGGCTCTGCGCCATCGCATCAAGCTGCACGCCGAGGCCGAGATGGAGGGCATCACCCCTCAGTCCGTCATCGAGGCCGTGCTGCGGACCGTTCCGGTCCCGCGCTGAGGCATCGGCCGCCGAAGACCACGAGCACAGAACCGATCAGCTGACCGACTCACGACAGGAGTGGCATGTTCCTGACGATGCGCGCCGTATGGGCGATGCTTGCGGGGATCGCCCTGGTCCTCATCGCGCCGCGCCCGGCCACCGTGCTGGCCTGGGCCGGAGTGGTCACGGTCCTCGTCGTGATCGACGTGGTGAGTGCCCCCTCGCCCGCAGTGCTGCGGGCCTCGCGCTCCGTGAGCCACGGCGTGCGGCTGGGCGAGTCGATCACTGCGACGCTGACGCTCACGAACACCGGTCGGCGCACGGCCCGCGTCCTGCTACGCGACGCCTGGCCCCCCAGCGCCGGGGCGACCCACGAGCGCGGGGCGATGACGATCCCGCCGGCCCAGCGCCGTCGTCATTCCACGGTGCTCACGCCCCGACGCCGGGGGGAGCGCCAGGCGGGGCCGTTGACCGTCAGGGTGACGGGTCCCCTGGGCATCGCGGGGCGGCAGGCGTCATTGGACGTCCCTGCCTCCGTCCGGGTCCTGCCGGCCTTCCGCTCGCGTCGCCACCTGCACTCGCGTCTGGCCCGGCTGCGGGAGATGGACGGACGCAGTGCCGTCATGGTGCGCGGGGAGGGGACCGAGTTCGACTCTTTGCGCGAGTACGTCGTCGGAGACGACGTACGCTCCATCGACTGGCGATCCACCGCCCGCCGGGGCGAGGTGCTGGTGCGCACCTGGCGCCCGGAGCGCGATCGGAGGGTTCTCATCATCATCGACTCGGGTCGTCTGTCCGCTGCCCGACTGGGGGACGCCCCCAGGCTCGACGCCCAGATCGAGGCCACCTTGCTGCTGGCGGCCCTGGCCTCCCGCGCCGGTGACCGGGTCGACGTCCTGGCCATGGACGACGCCGTGCGCGCACAGGTGCGGGGCAGCGCCGGACCGGTGCTCATGACCGAGCTGGCCGAGCACCTGACCGACGTGGAGCCGCGCCTGACCGAGCTCGACTGGACCCTCGTGGCCTCTCTGGTGCGCACCACGCTCTCGCAGCGCGCACTGGTGGTGGTCATCTCCGCCCTGGACGGCAGCGCCGGGGACGCGACGATGATTCGGACGCTGGCGGCTCTGGCCCGGGAGCACACGGTTGTTCTCGCCTCGGCCCTGGACCCCGAGCTGGAGGAGCTCAGATCGACGCATGACGACACCGACTCGGTGTACGTGGCCGCCTCCGCGGAGAAGGACCTGGTGGAGATGCACGCCGTGCGCCGCCGCCTGAGCCACGGCGGGGTGGAGGTCGTGGAGGCACCCGACCAGGGACTCGCCCCAGCGCTGGCCGACTGCTACCTGGCCCTCAAGGCGGCGGGGCGTCTATGAGGCGCACTGCGACGACGCCCGGTTCAGCCGGCCTCGGGCTGGACGTAGCCGGCCTCATCCTCCTCGAGGTCACCCGTGGATCCTGCGGCGACGGCGGAGCGGCCCAGGATGAGGGTGTAGGCCCACAGCAGTGCCAGCGCACCGGCTCCGATGGCGATCTTGACCAACCAGGGGATGGGGGCCGGAGTCACGAAGGCCTCAATGAGTCCGGCGACGGCCAGGGCGGCGGTCAGGCCCACGGCCACCGTGATAAGGGCCCGTCCCTCGGCGGCCAGCGCGGCGGTGCGGCTGCGCCGGCCGGGGACCAGCATGGTCCAGAAGAGCTTGAGTCCTGCCGCACCGGCGATGAAGATGCAGGTCAGCTCCAGCAGGCCGTGCGGCGAGATGAGCGAGAGGAACACGCCGAGCATGTCGTGGTCGGCCAGGATCGCCCCGGACTGTCCCACGCTGACGGCGTTCTGGTACAGCATGTAGAGCGGCAGGAACCCCGTGATCCCTCCGGCCACGCAGATCGCTGCGATACGGGCGTTATTCGTCCACACCGCAGCGGCGAAGTCGGGGGCGGAGTACGTGGAGTAGTAGGACTCGAAGGCCTCATGGGCGTAGGTGTCCAGCTTCTCGGGGCTGCCCAAAGCGGCCATGGCCTCCGGACTGCGCAGGGTCCACGCCCCCACCACCAGCGCCAGGGCGATCTCGGCAACCATGACCCCGCAGGTCCACCACCGGATGCGGTACAGGGCCGCGGGCACGGACTGGAGAATGAAGCGGCGCACCGAGTGGCTCCTCACCTCCCGTGTTCCGGTCAGGCGGCCGCGAGCCGCGGCCACTCGGGAGGACAACTCGGCGATGAGCTGCGGATCCGGCGCGGCCGAGCGCACCCGCGACAGATGACGGGCGCAGGTGCGGTAGAGAGCCACGAGCTCATCGGTCTCAGCCCCGCTGAGGTGGCCACGCCCCACGAGCACATCGAGACGTTCCCACTGATCGCGGTGCGCCGCGGAAAAGGCATCAAGATCCACGCAAGGAGTCTGTCATGACGGCCGCATCCCCCACATCCTCCGAGCGAATGATCGAGCCCGAGCTGCTCATCACCGGCGAGGCGGTCGCCCTGGAGATCACCCCGGCAACGGTCGCCAACCGCATCGCTTCGGGGCTCATCGACTACGCCGTCTACACCCTGGGGGCAGGACTGTCCGTGGTCGTGGTGATGGTGCTGGCCATCTCCTCCGGCTCGGAGTTCCGAGAGAATCTCGCGTTGACCCGGGCGATGCTGTCCCTGGTCATCCTCGCCTGGTTGGTCGTCATCCCCCTGCTCGTCGAGCTTCTCAGCGGGGGCCGGAGCCTGGGCCGCATGGTGACCGGGGCACGGGTGGTGCGCGACGACGGCGGTACCGTCAGGCTGCGCCACTGCCTGGTGCGCACGCTGCTGGCCGTCGTCGAGATCTGGGGCACCTGGGCCGTGCCTGCCCTGTGCGCCAGCATCGTCTCCAAGCGGGGGAAGCGGTTCGGGGACATGCTGGCCGGCACCTACGTGGTTCGAGAGCATCACCGCTCCCTCGCGGCGCCACCGCTGCTGATGCCCCCCGAGCTGGCCCAGTGGGCGGCGGGCACGGACCTGCGCGCCCTGCCCGGGAACCTGAGCCTGACGGCGCGCACCTTCCTGCAGCGCGCCTCCTCCCTCGTGCCCTCCTCCCGCCACCAGCTGGGACTCGAACTGGCCTCTCAGGTCCAGGGATACGTCTCTCCCCCGCCTCCCGCCGGCACGCACCCCGAACGGTTCCTTGCCGCGGTTCTCACCGAGCGGCGCAACCGTGAGCTGGTGCTGGAGAGCCGCGACCGCCGACTGGAGGAGGACGTGCTGCGAGACATGGCCCGCCCGCCCTATGGGGTGGGCGGGGAGACCCGACGGCGCTGAACCGCCCCGGGCTCGTCCCCGGGACGGGCCACCCGGCTCGCAGCGGGGGCGCGGAGCCTTAGCCCTGAGAGTCGGGACCGGGCGCGGGCACGCGTGATGCCTCGTGAACCAGGAGGATCGGCACGCCGTCACGTACCGGGTAGGCCAGGCCCGCGCTCCGGGAGACGAGTACAGGACGACCGGCCTCATCGAGGCCGTCAACGAGCTCCTCGCCGCTCAGCGGGCAGCGCAGGGCGGACCTCAGTCCAGAGGGGAGGACCGCTCGCTGCTCAGGCACGGGGACCTCCTGCCGGCTCATGCGTCCCCCTTCTGTCCGCGCAGAACCCGCAGGTGCCCGCGCCGCAGGATCTCGTCCTCGGCGATCTCCGGCGGGGGCGGCAGCGGGGCCGTCAGGGAGGCCGGCATGATCCCTCCGGGGCGGGGCCGGTGCTCGGCCGGCGAGGCGACCGGGCGTGGGGCGCGGGAGGCCTCGCGCACGGCGTCGGCCAGGGCCAGGAGGTCGTCCTCACTGGGGGGCGCCGGTTCGAACTCGGTGGCCAGGCGGATGATCTGCCAGCCGCGGGGGGCCGTGAAGGAGGAGACGTGCTTGTCGCACAGGTCATAGGCCTCGGGCTGGGCCTCGGTGGCCAGTGGCCCCAGCACGATGGTGGAGTCCGCGTAGACGGAAGTCAGGGTGGCCACGGCTGGGCGCTCGCAGCCGGGCTTGCGGCAGTGTCGGACTCTTCTCACGCTCGCAGGTTACCGTGCCGTTGCCCGCCGGTCATCCACACGCCGCCTAGGCTGGCCGATGTGACCGACCTGTTCCCCTTCTCACCCGGGCGGATCCCCCCGCGCTCCGCCGCGGCACCGGGGCGGCGCCCGAGCAGTCGTCGTGACCGCCACGGCCGGGGGCTGCGCGGTCCGCTCCTGCCGCCGCACCTTCCGGCCTGGCGCACCCGCGCCGAGCGCTTCGACGAGCTCGTCGTGGACGCGGCCCAGAACCTGGCCAGACGCTGGCCGTCGGTGGATCAGATCCAGTTCGCCGTCGAGGAGGTACCGCCCTCGGATCCGGCGCCCTGGGAACGCTCGGTGGTACTGGGACGCGGCTTCACCGCTGAGCCCCGTGCGGGACTGCCAGCGCGTGTCGTCATCTACCGCCGACCGGTGGCCTCGCGGGCCACGAACGACGCCGAGCTGGCCGACCTGGTGCACCGTGTCGTCGTCGAGCAGGTGGCCCTCATGCTGGGACGCCGCCCCGAGGAGATCGATCCCGGCTCGGCCCTGTGAGACGGACTCGCCCGCCCCGGGGCTCGGTGTCGTCAGTCCAGCAGGATGCGGCGCTGGGCCTGAACGGTGGCGTCGGGCTGAGCCGGCACCGTGGAGATGAGCGTGCCGGCCAGGTCTCCTCCGGCCTGCGCGGTCACGATGGTTGCGGCGGCTAGGCCGCTGGAGGTGTGCGAGGCCCCCGACGAGCCCTTCTGACCGGCCGCGTTCAGGCGGACGGCGGAGACCTTGGCCGGCACCTCGACGACGCTGGAGCTGCCCTTGGCGACCTTGACGTCCTGCTTCCAGGAACCGTCGAGGGAGGACAGGGTCACCGAGGTGGTCTCACCGCTGTTGGCCACGGTGACCGCCGAGCTCAGGGAGGTCGCGCGCGGCACCGCCAGAAGGCCGGAGTCCGCGGCTCCGGGCAGCGCGGCCTGCGCCCAGGCCTGGTCGTGGACGAGGGCCTTGGAGCGCGCGGGGTACTCGCCGCCGCTGCGCACCATGCGGGCAGCGGCTCCCACCGGCGTGTTCGACGTGACCTGCACGCCGTAGGTGCCCGCAGGCACGCCGGCCAGCTGGATGTCGAAGACGGAGCCGGCGTCGATGGTCACGGACTGCGCCCCGCTCAGCGGACGGGCCCCGTCCTTGCCGAGCATGGTCACCGACACGGTCGCCGGGGCCGCACCGGGGTTGATGATGCGCACGGCCGGGGTGTCGGAGGAGTCCGCACCGGTCTTGGCGTCGGCAACCTCGCCCTGTGCGGCCGGCTCGACGATCTCCACGCCGGGAATCACGAGGTCGGTGGCCGGAGCGGCTCCCGGGGTGATGACGTCGGTGCCGGCGGGGGTCTCCCCGTCGAGGGACTCGGTGACGAGGGTGGACACCACGGAGCCGCCGTCGGCCTCGACGGATACGGCGATGCGCGGGTCCTGGCTGCCCTTCGTCTCCAGGGCCAGGGAGGAGGAGCCGCCCGCGGGCACGG
>ERZ773004.1736-NODE-1736-length-10134-cov-5.481000_pt1 | contig 10134 bp, 7 predicted proteins | sample MGYA00580667_ERZ773004 | MGnify/ENA primary metagenome ERZ773004 (study PRJEB29015, sample SAMEA2737963) | human oral metagenome | biome: human oral; feature: human-associated habitat; material: dental | place: China | collected 2123 ... | reverse complement strand
CTTGCGGAACTTCCGCAAGCATCAAAATGGAGAAAATGGCGTTTGCGGAACTTCCGCAAGCGTCAAAATGGGGAAAATGGCCCTTGCGGAACTTCCGCAAGCGTCAAAACGGGAAAAATGGCCCTTGCGGAAATTCCGCAAGCATTTCCAAAAGTGATTTGCCCCTTTGGATGTTCGATTTTTAGCCATAGCGCGAGGATAGGCACAAAAAGAGCAGGGCCTACGATGTCGAATCGCAAGCCCTGCTTTGTCTATCAGCGAAAAACCGACGCACCGGGGGAGCGGTGCGTGGTCTTCATGTCATCTATTCAACGATCTCAACCATCGGCGCACCCACCTGAACGGAGTCGCCTGCCTTGACGAGGATGCGGCGAACGGTGCCGGCAAAGTCGGCCGTGATGTCGTTCTCCATCTTCATGGATTCGAGCACCAGCAGCTTGTCGCCCTTGTTCACCTTCGAGCCCTCCTTGACCGTCACCTCGATGACGCTACCAGGCATGGGGCATTCTACCATGCGGCCCTTGCCGGCGTCAGCGGCCTTGGGCGCGGGAGATGCTGCGGCGGCTGCCTCGTCTACGATCTCAACCATCGGTGCACCCACCTGAACAGAGTCGCCTGCCTTCACGAGGATGCGACGAACCGTACCGGAGAAGTCGGCCGTGATGTCGTTCTCCATCTTCATGGATTCGAGGATCAGCAGCGTATCGCCCTTCTTCACCTTGGCGCCCACTTTCACGTTCACCTCGATGACATTACCCGGCATGGGGCATTCTACCATGCGGCCCTTCACGGAGTCGTCCACTACAGCCGTAGCCTCGTCCTGCGCCGTTTCCTTACCGCCGCAAGCGCAAGCACCAGAAGCCTTCTGCGTCTCGTTGTACTCGGCTTCACGTTTCTTGCGCAGGAAGCCGGTAGCTACGTTCGGGAAGAGCTCCAGCAGCAGCATGTCCTTCTCGTCCTTGGCCAAACGTACACCGCCAAACTCCTCAAGCACGGGGTTATCCGGCGTCTTGTGGGTGGTCGTGTCGTACGGTGTCTCAACAGGCGAACCTGTGATCTGCTCGCGGAACTTAGGATCAACCGGAACCGGCGTCTTACCATATTCACCCTTCACCAAGTTCACGAACTGGCTCGAGGTGTTGGCGTACTTATCCAGTCCTTTCTTCAAGCTCAGCGCGCAAGACACGGCCTGTGCACCTACGATCTGGCTGGTCGGTGTTACGAGCGGTGGCAGACCGGCGTCGAGGCGTACGCTCGGGATGAGTTTCATCGAATCTTCGAGCAGATCCATCGCGTTGAATTGCTTCAACTGAGCCACCATATTGCTGTACATACCGCCGGGGATCTCAGCATTCTTCACCAGCTCGTTCGGCTTCGGGAAGTTGAAGTAAGCCTCGATGGCGTGGCAAGCATCCAGCAGCGCGGCTTCGTCTTCCTTGCGGACAGCCTCGATTGCCTTGTCGAACAGGGCATCGATCTCAGCCGGCAGCGTGTCGGTCAGCGGGTTGAACGGATTCGGGAACAGCTTCGATGCGTCGTAAGCCTCGAGCTCCTTGCGGATCTCTTTCAGCTCCTTGCTAATCTTGGCCACGGCCTCCATGTTCACGTCAAGCTCCACACCGAGTTTCTTGCAGAAGATGTAGATCAACTCAATAGCGGGAGCACCCGTACCACCGGCGAAGTACCAGATGTTCGTGTCCACGATGTCGGCACCGCACATGATAGCCGTCAGGACGGAAGCCAGACCGAAGCCCGGCGTACAGTGCGTATGGAAGTCCACGGGCACATTGAGGTGCTTCTTGAAGAGCGGCATCAGCTTGGCTACGCGTGAGGGCGGGATGAGTCCGCTCATGTCCTTGATGGTGATCATGTCAGCACCCAGTGCCAACATTTCCTGTGCCTTGTTCAGGAAATAAGCGTCGGTGAAGACCGGCTCGCGATCGTCATCATACTTCGGATCCACGGTGTAGCATACGGCGCAGTCGGCCATACCGCCATACTTCTTAATACTCTTCACGCTCGACTTCACGTTGTTCACGTCGTTCAGGGCATCGAAGATGCGCATGATGTCCAAGCCGGATTTTACGGCGTTACGGAAGAAACCGTCGATGATCTCGTCGGGATACGGAGCATAACCATAGAGGTTACGGCCACGGGAGAGGGCGGTCAGCTTGGAGACATCGCCTACAGAGGCCTTGATTTTCTCCAGTCTGTCCCAGGGGTTCTCGCCAAGGTAACGCATCACGGAGTCGGGCACGGCGCCGCCCCATACTTCCATTGCGTAGAAGTTGGCGTCCTTGTAATAGGGTAAAACACGATCAACCTGCGATTGATTCATACGCGTTGCAAACGACGACTGCTGTCCGTCTCTCAATGTGAGATCTCTGATCAAAAGTTTCTGTGTCATGATTAAATCTGTTTCTTATGAGATGAATTTTTAATTGGATAAAATCGATTCCTTTTCTTCCACGTGGATCTCCGGATACGACGTCAATGAGCCATAGGCGCCGGCGGAGTGGCCGCAAAGAAAAGGCTTTTCGAAGAGACCCCCACCTGAATTACGGAAATATTTCCGCAATTCGGGCAGGGCTCACTTTTTTCATTGGATTCTGGGTATTAAGCTCATGAAAGTCATGCAGCAAAATAGACCATCAAACCAGCCAGAACGATGTATCCGATGGCGTAAGGCAAGGCGCTGCGGAGGATCTCACCGTCACGTCCAGGCATGTTGCAAGAGGCCGTGGCGATGGCAATACTTTGCGGCGAGATGATCTTACCACCGGTGGCACCGGCCGTATTGGCACCCACCAACCAGTTCGGGTCGGCGTAGTTCAACTTGGCGGCCACATTGGCTTGGAGCTTTCCGAAGAGGATGTTCGACGAGGTATCGCTACCCGTAACGAACGTACCAATTGCACCGATCAGCGGCACAAAGAGCGGATAATAAGCTCCCGTGGCGTTGGCCAAAGCCTCTGCGATTACGAGGATCATACCGGCGTAGTTCATTACCGACGCAATGGAGACAAGGCTCATGATCGTGATCACCGTCTTCCCGAGGTTCTTCACCGTACGCGCCAACACGACAATCAGTTTCTGAGCTGACACACCCTGTACCAGTCCACCGAGGAACGTGCCGAGGAAGAGCATCAGACCGGCGTTGGAGATCCAGCCAAACTTGAAAGCTTTGCCCTCAGCATAAATCGGCAAGTGTACACTGCTGACCAAGTGCGTGCGGAGGAACTCGTTGACGGGCTTTACCAGCGGGCCACTGAAGATGATGAAGAAGAGGATGAAGCCGTACACACTCCAAGCACGGAGGGTCTGTGCCATCGTGAACGTCTCTTTCGGTGCTACGTCTTCGGTATCCTTTTCGCCAAAGAGGCGTGCGTAGAGGATGATCGCCAAGATGGCGGCCACACTACCGAGGATAGCCGGCGTTTCTGCTCCGAGATAGCGTGCGCAGAGGTACTGCACGACGAGCGAGATACCACCGATCCAAAGGGAGAGTAGGATGTGCTTCACAATCTTCTTCGGCGAGCTGTCCGTCAGTGTGAGGATGATGAACGGGATGATCAGCATGAGCGGCGAGAGCTGGATGACTACCTTGGACGCGATGTCGCAGATGGCATCCGGCGTGGCTGCACCAGAGGGAGCCACTTCGTTAGCCAACGTGATGACAGGCACACCCACGGCACCAAAGCCCGTCGGCACACTGTTCGCGATCAACGACACCAAAGCACTGAAGCCGGGCTTGAAACCGAGGCCGATCAGAATAGCAGCAGGAATCGCTACGGCTGTACCGAACCCGGCCATGCCTTCAAGCAAGCCACCGAAGCCCCAAACAAGGAGCAACACGATGATGCCACGGTCGTTCGTCAGAGAGGTGAATTGCTTCTTGATCACTTCGATCTCGCCACTTTCGAGCAACGTGTTGTAGCTGTAGATGGCCATCAAAATGATGATCAGAATGGGGAAGGTGGCCTTCAGTAGACCCTCAATGAAGGCCCAAAAGACACCGAACTGCGTGTAACCCTCGGGAGCGAATCCGAGTGCAGGCGCTGCAAACACAGCAACGAGCAACGTGGCCACAAGGGTGATAAAGGCGCTCTTGTGTCCGGCCATTTTGATGCCGAGCATGAGCACAAACAAGAGCAAAATCGGGAGAATAGAAAGAAATACGTTCATGGCAGGAATGCTATTTATAGAGTTAGAATATCATTTCGATACATGTTACACAAGCAAGACGACCACTTGCTTCGGGCCGTGCGCACCTTTGACGAGCGACTGCTCGATGTCCGCTGTCTTTGACGGGCCGGACATGAAGCCGCGAAACTCGCCCGGATGAGCCTCCGGCACGCGGGCATAAGCATCGTGCATGGTGTCTACCAGCTGATCCTTGGGGAGGAGGAAGACAAGCGCCTCGGAGATAAAGTAGATGGCGCGCTGCAGGTATTCCTGCTCGTAGTAGACGGCGGCGTTCTCGCATACGCCAAAGATGCCGTGGCAGACAACGAGATCCGTGCCGTTCAATTCGGAAGGTGTCTCGATCGTGTCCGGGTTATAGGTGGCACAAGTCACCTCGGGAAAATTGCAGGCGATGCGTTTGGCTTCGGGGAAGAGGCGACGGATAGCGTCGTCCACACTTTCACCCTTGCCCAACTCTTCGGCACTGCCGCCTACTCCGGCGGAGATCTCTATAAACTGCTTGATCTTATCCGGATAGACGGTGTGAGGGATCTTGATTTCAGGGCGGGGAAAGTGCTCCTTGATGTTATCCCTCAGGCTGTTCAATATAAATTCTTTGCTGCTCATACTTGATTCTTATTTAGCGTTCTTCTCCTTTTGATTCTTCTTCCACCAAGCCTCAAATGATTGCTTGGCAAACTTGGGCAGCTCGCGCTCTTTACCCCAATCGTTCAACCCATTATAGAGCATAAAGCGCGGCATGGAGTTGACCATCGGCGCCATCTTAAGTGCTGAGTGGAACAGCTTTGGGCGATCCATGAGGTACTTGATGCCTTGACACATCACTTTCTTCTTCGGATCTGCCTTGCCGAAGCCGTCCAGCTTCTGGCGCCAGATATAGATCTGCTCACCGAGGTCGACCATGGCGGGGCAGACGAACGAGCAGGAAAGGCAGAGTGAGCACGCCGAGACGTTGCCACTATGCTTCTGCGGATCGTTGAGCATACCGAGGTTGATGCCGATCGGACCAGGGATGAAGTAAGAATAGGAGTAGCCACCACTGCGACGATAGACGGGGCAGGTATTCATGCAGGCACCACAGCGGATGCAGTTCATCACCTTACGATGCTCAGGCATACCGAGGATTTTGCTGCGCCCGTTGTCTACGATGATAAAATGCTGCTCACCGCCTTGGTGCGGACGACCGAAGTGCGACGTATAGGTTGTGATCGGTTGGCCGGTAGCCGAACGGGCCAGCAGACGCGTAAAGACGCCCAGCGAGCGCAAGTCGGGAATGATCTTATCGATACCGAAGGCCGTAATGTTCACCTTCTGGCACGACATACCCATATCGGCGTTACCCTCATTGGTACAAACTACGACCTCACCGGTGGCGGCGATAGCGAAGTTGCCACCCGTCATGCCGGCTCCTGAATTAAGGAAGTCTTGACGCAGGGCACGACGAGCCTGGTGGGTGAGATACGTCGGGTCGGAATTGCCCTTTTCGCTACCCAACTTCTCCTCGAAAAGCTCACCCACAGCTTGGCGCTTAATATGGATGGCGGGCATAACGATGTGGCTGGGGTGGAGGTGCATTAACTGCAGGATGCGTTCGCCGAGGTCACTTTCGATCACGTCGTAACCCTTCTCAATGAGGTAAGGATTGAGTTTACACTCTTCGGAGAGCATGGATTTACTCTTGACCAGCTTCTTCACGCCGTGATCGCTGAGGATGCCCTCAATGATGTGACGATACTCCTCGTCGTCTTTGGCAAAGTGCACGTGGCAACCGTTTGCTGTAGCGTTTTTTTCGAACTGCTCGATGAGCTCAGGCAGGTGCGAATTGCTGTAGAGCTTGATGTCGCGGGCGGTGTGGCGCAGGTCTTCCCATTCGGGGATGGCGTGCGAGAGGAGGTCGCGTTTGTGGCGAACCATGTAAAGCGTTTGGTCGTGCCAAACGGCATTCTCTTTATTGGCTAAGAAGGCTTTTGCAGCCTTGGCATGTGCGCTCATAACTGTGCAGATAGGATTTCGAGGTAGTGAATGGTTTGGATGGGGTAATGTTCGCGTTCGATGACGCCATTCATATGCATCAAGCAGGAGCTGTCGGCTCCGGTAATGTATTCGGCTCCGGTGGACATGTGATCCTTCACTTTGTCACGGCCCATGCAGGCGGATACTTCAGACTCCTCGACGGCGAATAAGCCGCCGAAACCGCAGCATTCGTCGACGCGCTTAGGCTCTACGACCGTGATACCGGGTACACGCTCAAGCAGCGAGCGGATCTTGTTGAAGTAGGGCACTGTCAGCTCCGAGGGAGAAGAGAGGCCTAACTCGCGCACACCGTGGCAGCTGTTGTGAATGCTGACCTTGTGGGGGAATTTGGAGGGGAACTTCTCGGGCTTGATCACGTCGTGCAGGAACTCGGTGATGTCGTAGATGTGTTTAGCCGCGGTGCACTCGCCCTTCTTGGCTTCGGCCAGGAGGCGCGGGTGATTCTCCTTGACGAAGGCTACACAGCTGGCTGAGGGGCCGACGATGTAGTCGTACTTTTTGAATAGATCCTCGAAGCGTTCGGCCAGATAGACAGACCCGGTTTCAAAGCCGCCATTGGCCATTGGCTGGCCGCAGCAGGTCTGTCCCACGGGATAGTCGACATCCATTCCTAAGCTGACGAGCAACTTGTAACAGGCTATACCTACGTGCGGATAGACCGCATTGATATAGCACGGAATAAATAATCCGATTTTCATAACCACATAAGTTTAGTGTCAAATAACAATTGAATATTCTCGCTTTAATAGGTTCGATAGAGGGGAGAGAGTCAGCGAATAGTCGGGGGGGAGGAGTAAGGCAAGAGCCATCATCGCCCGCCCCTCCCGACTATCCTCTTTGACTCTCTGATTCGTTCATATTACAGTTTATACATCAGTTCGAAGCGCACCCAGTTGAAGTTGTCGGCACCCTTGAAATAGTAGTTGCCGGGATTGAAGTGCTCAAAGTGCAGGTGGCCCGACCAGTGCGGATTGATTTGGTAGGAGATGCGGGCGTAGTAGAGGTCGCCGCGCGTCTTGCCTCCGCCAGAGGTGAAGGCCGATCCGGGGTGCAGCTGCATGGCCATGAGGTGCATGTAGTTGGCATTAAGGTGCACGTTGGGGGCGAGGGTGGCCTTGAATCCGGCGTTGATGGAGCCGATGTTAGACCAGTAGCTGATCTTGCCCGTCTCTGTGCCCAGGGTGTAGACGTAGCTTTCGCCCCAGGGTGTCCAGCGGTTCCACATCGGGTCGAAGCCTTCGACGGTGGGTGTCGAGGGGTCGTCGCCACTGAGATAGATGCCGCCGATGGAGAGCTGATCGAGGACGTAGAGATAGCGCCCGATGTTGTACTCCAACCGGGAGTAGCCGCCCCAAGAGCGCCGATCGTTGTTGCCCACCTTACCGAACTGGTAGGCGAACTCACTGATGAAGTGGAAGTCGTTGCCCGGTAAAGCCACATTGGCGCGAGCACCTACGACGTGCGTCTCCGCATCGGGGGCGGTAGCGTTCTTGAAGTAATTCTTGTAGAAATAGTAGGCCGAGAGGTCCACGGGGTTCAGGTGTCCCTTGTAGTAAAGGGCGGCACCGTTGTTGGTTTGCTCCTCGAGGGGCTGATAGTGGTCGCCTTCGTTGAAGACGGGCAGGAGCTTGTCGCGATGGGGGTTGTAGACAAAGACGGCGGAGAGGTTGTTGTTCTCGTTGAAGCGGAAGGTGGCCTTAGCGGCGTTGAAATAGTCTGACCGGGAGCCTACGAGGGGGTTACCGTCTACCATGATAAAGCCTTCGTCAAACATGATATTCTGTCGTCCCACGCGGAGGTCGATCGGCAGGTCGGCGATGTCTTTCCAATCCACATAGAGTTGATTGAAGAAGATCTCGTTGAAGGCCGTCTTGGCTGTCGGGGGGGTGAGGTAGATACGGGCCTCATTGCCCAGCTCGGCTCTGAACTCAAAGTGTTTGCTGGGGTTGTAGTAGGCGCCGAGATAGGTGCGCCACCGGGTGAAGGTGGTTACGGGCGCATTGTGATCCAGCGTGGCGGCTTCACCGACGGAGGTCATTCGTGCGCGTTCGGAGAAGGTGATGCGGAAGGGCTTCTGCTCCGGCTCTTCCGTTTGTGCTGTGGTCGTTCCGTACAGACCCAGCAGGATACCAAGGGTAAGGATAAACTTCTTCATTTTCTTTCGGTTTTCAGGTTGGTGGATGCTGTTTCTCTTTTTGATTCGGTAAACCGTGGGAGCGATCCGGCTGCACAAGTGTGGGGGGGTGTGGGATGTGTTTCCGTGGGCCGGGTGTACACCTATTATAATAGGTACGCGATGGGCTGCGGCGGGAGCGGACGCCGAGTTGCATCGTGTACACCTATTAAGGATAGGTAAGGTGCACCAGCCGGCGAAAAGGCGTCCGACATGGTGGTTTGGATGCGGTTGTGAATTGTGTAGACCGAATAACATTCCCTTCGATTTTGCCCCCAAAATTAGCGTTCCTTGAATCTAATGCAAGCATGAGGTAAAAAAAATACACCCTCACCCCGCATTTTCTCACGGATCGTAAGTGCGAAACGGGTGGCTGAGGGGCTCATAGTCAACCTCCATAGCCCTCAAAAGCATCGAGGTAGGGGGTGCATGGGCGACACGTTCGGGCGACTGTAAAAAGGGCGTCCCACGTCGGTTCGGGGATGCCCTTCGAATGCTTCATGCGAGGATTCGCTGGTGGCCTCACTCGCGGCTACGGCCGCCGGCGGAGTGGACCGGATGCGCTACGCCTCCGGCAGGTGGATGTCCGGCCCGCCGCCCTCTTCGGGCTTCTTGGGATCGGGCTTTTTGGGCCCCTCCTCCGGGAGCTTGATGTCCGGCTTATCGTCGGGCTTCGGCTTGTCGGGTTTCGGATCCTTGGGATCCTTCGGCTGCTTCGGATCCTTGGGTTGCTTGGCGGCGCGCTTCTGGGCGAGGCTCTTCGCGCTGCGAGGTGCGGAACTTGACCACGGTGCGGTTCATCTCTGCGACCAACTCCTCGAGCATCGTCCGATCCTCGTCGCTGGTGGCGTTGAGGTAGGCCGACTGGATGTACTGGCAGATCACCTCATAGGCAGCGTCCGTCAGCGGTCGGATCTCCTTGGAGCTCGGGCCTTTGGTGACAGCCGTCGTGTGTTCACGTTGCGCGCTGAGGGATTCATACTCGTCGTTCAGCGTCTTGAGGCTGGCGAACTCTGAGGTGAGTCCGAGGGTAGTGGTGTCGGCTGCGATGGGCACGATGTCCTTCAGCATGCCATCAATATGCAGCGTCTCCTCGTCGAACGACTCCGTGCGTATGTCTTTATACGTACCGAGGGCCGCCCAAATGCGGTGGGCTGCTGCGGAGGTCGCATCGACGGGCGAGCGCAGCTCGTTGCGCACCTTGCCGAAGATGTAGATCAAAAGCTGGTCACGCTTTTCGTCTTTCTCCAGCATCAGGGCCGTGTTGGCCGACATGGTGGACTGCTTGTTGGCCTCCACTTCGGCGTCCGAGCGAGCGTCGTACTCCTCCAGCAATCCTGCGGGGAACTTGAGTTTCGTTTTGTCCACGGCCTTGATAATGTCGTATATCCGGCGGTGAAACTTAGCGTGGCGGGGAGCATTGAAGTGCGATCCATTTCCGCTGATTCTAACGATCTTAGGCAAAGCCTTAAATTCCTTTTTCATGTGGTTTGATCTTAATTTAATGAGTGTATTGTGTGATAAAACATTGAGTTCACTTGTTGCATATCGCCGGCGACAGTGTCGCCAGTATGACCACAGGCCATGATAGCCCCGGCGACACTGTCGCCGGCATGACCATAGACCATGATAGCCTCGGCGACACTGTCGCCGGCATTACCACAGACCATGATAGCCCCGGCGACACTGTCGCCGGCATGACCATAGACCATGATAGCCTC
>ERZ773004.1734-NODE-1734-length-10147-cov-9.235038_pt1 | contig 10147 bp, 9 predicted proteins | sample MGYA00580667_ERZ773004 | MGnify/ENA primary metagenome ERZ773004 (study PRJEB29015, sample SAMEA2737963) | human oral metagenome | biome: human oral; feature: human-associated habitat; material: dental | place: China | collected 2123 ... | reverse complement strand
TCCTCTTTCGGACTAATGCCCCTATCGACACATAGGGGTAGGAAGTGCTTACCATTAATAAGCTTTACTATTATAACCTATAAGTAAAATGAAAGCAAGTAGGTCTTATATAATAAACGGCTCGCCATCATTAACGACATACACATTTACAATTCTATAGAAACCTCTTGCACCATTCCCTTATATACTTTACTATATATAGAGAATTCTAATTGTAAAAGGAGTCATCATGGCTAATATTAATGAAAACTATTTAAACCTACAAGGTTCTTATTTATTTGCTAACATTGCTAAAAAAGTAGCGGATTATCAAGCGGCACATCCAGATGCTGACATTATTCGTCTTGGTATCGGCGATGTTACATTGCCTTTAGTACCTGCTATCGTAGATGCTATGACTAAGGCTGTTCAAGAAATGGGCAAAGCTGAAACATTCCGTGGTTATGGTCCAGAACAAGGTTATGATTTCCTTCGTAAAGCAATTATCGAAGGCGATTACAAACCATATGGCATTGAAATCGGTATGGACGAAGTATTCGTTTCTGACGGTGCAAAATCTGACGTTGGTAATATCCAAGAATTATTCAGCGAAGATAATATCATCGCTATCACTGACCCTGTATACCCTGTATACCTTGATTCCAACGTTATGGGCGGTCGTACAGGTCAAGCTGTTGATGGTATGTTCGAAAAGGTTGTATATCTTCCTACATTTGCAGAAAATAATTTCTCTCCAGAATTTCCTGCTGAACGTGTAGACATCGTATATCTTTGCTCCCCTAACAATCCTACAGGTACAGTACTCAGTCGTGCACGCTTAGCCGAATGGATTAAATGGTGTAAAGAAAACGACGCGATCTTGATGTTCGACTCCGCTTATGAAGCTTTCATCAGCACGGAAGACACTGTTAAATCTATCTATGAAATCGAAGGCGCACGCGAAGTAGCTATTGAATTCCGATCCTTCTCTAAAACTGCTGGTTTTACAGGTACACGTTGTGCCTACGCAGTAGTTCCAAAAGAGGTAACAGGCAAAACTAAATCTGGCGAACGTCAACCTTTGAATCCTATGTGGAACCGTCGTCAATGCACTAAATTTAACGGCGTACCTTACATCGTTCAACGTGGTGCTGAAGCAGTATATTCCAAAGAAGGCCGCGAACAAACTCGCGCAAACATCGCTTACTACAAAGAAAATGCACGTATCATTAAAGAAGGTCTCGAATCCATTGGCCTTACTGTATACGGTGGCACTGATGCACCTTACATTTGGTTAAAAACACCTGGCAACATGACAAGCTGGGAATTATTTGATCTTCTTCTTGAAAAGGTACAAATCGTATCTACACCAGGCTCTGGTTTCGGTCCACATGGCGAAGGTTACCTTCGTTTAACTGCATTCGGCAGTCGCGAAAATACAATCCGTGCCGTAGAACGCATCAAAACTTTACAATTCTAATACAAATTTATAAACATTCTGTTTATAATAAGAATTAACATAAACACACAAAGACCGGTCATAGCAACTATCAATCCGAAAATTGCTATGACCGGTCTTTTCTACGCCTATTTAATTGTAAGTTCTACCTATTCGATTTAACTAAAAGTTATGACGAATACCAACATCTACGCGATAAGATGTATCAACAGTACTACCAAAGTTTTTAGTAAATGTTCCATATAAATATGTATTTGGACGGAAACTCCATGAACCACCGAGTTCAAGATCAAGCCAAGTATCCTTCAAATCTACTACGCTATTAGTCGTTGGTTCACCGGCCATGCTATAGGTTGCTTTCATCTTACCAGAGAATTCATGGGCTAATGCAGCTTTAAGGAAAACATTACTATTTCTAGCTTCCTTACCAATGCCAATTCCTAAGCGCCCTATAGCGGAGTTAACTGAATCAGAATTAATATGAACTGTGCTACCTGTATTCGTACGAGCATCAAAGCTTTCACCAGACAAGCGGCTAAAAATCAATTCTGCGCTAGGATCGATATAGAAACCATTATTTCTCTTGATACGCTTACCATATTCAAGGCTCAAAGATGCACCCGTATTACGGTAGTCACCACTCAACGACGTTCCTAAGCTGTTATGTACGGTAAAATCATTTTTCAAACGATTGCCTTTAGCAATGATATCTAAATAACGACCATCATTAAATTGTTTAGCGCCATAGAATGCTAATCCAGCAGTTTTACCAGAACCAGAACCCAACGCATAATCACTATTATTTGTGCCATACAATAAAGCACCACCTACAATCCAGTTTCCTCTTTTCGTATCATAGCCAATTTGCGCCATATTATAATTTTGATTTACATAGGCAGAGTCTGTAATTTTAGATTTACCACCAATATATTTGCCCCATACGCCTTGATTATCGGAGTTAAGACGCACATCACCTAAGCGGCGTTGTAAATCATTAGTATCAGCTCGCATTTGCATAACAGAAGATGCTAATGCACTCTTAGCACCGGATACAATTTCACTTTCACTAGTGGATAATACGGTTTTATTAGACACCACAGCACGTCCATCTGCATCAAAATCAACCGGACTAAGTTTAGCATTTAATGTAGGACTAATCACACCTGTTTCTAAATGCACATTAACACCAAGGTTTCGCTCACCCTTCGTATATCCATTATAGACTATTTTCTTCACAAATTGATTTTCTGCTAATCCTGGAATCTCGGCATTAGCTTGTTCTTTCAAAGCCTCTACTGAACTACGCAATGTAACAGAAGAGCCAGGGTCAGCATGATTAATTACAATTTCACCTTTACCGTTTTCTGCAGCAGGTGCACCTTTTTCATAATCAATAGCTGTATGACCAGCATAATTATTAATCGTAATAGGCCGTGCATCTACGGCTTGGATAATGCCGCGGCTACCTTCTGTGGCACCACCTATAAGATGCTCTACCTTACTACCTGTATAGAGATAATTTGCAGTATCTGGTCGGCCTTGTGTAGGGTATTCACGTTCAGCTCCTAACCATTCATTACGCCATGTAGCACCATTTTGTAAATATAATCTCAAGCCTCCATGATAAGGATTATTGTTACTTTCATCAAATTCATTAAGTACACCACCCACTAATTTAGAATTTGGTGTCGTTAATCCCAATGAAATTTCTGATCCATGATTATGTGGATTTTTATCAATACCATAGTTTTTATTGATAAAACCAATATTGCCATACATATTGACGTCCTTAGCACCTGGTTTCAATCCATCCATGCCAGTATTCACATAGACAAATCCTTCTTCTGAAAGTGCAGAATATGTATCAGAGGTTGTTAAAGGATGTGTCTTTACATCTGCCCCACCTAAAATGCGAATGTATCCATCCTTATTAGCTTGCAAACCTACGCCAACGGCATCTACTTTGGCATTACCTTGTACGGTAATACGAGTATCATCATTATTACCATCATTTGTAACCCCACCATAACCAGCATATATACCACTCATATAATAGTGTGCTAAGTCTGGTCTGCGCTTCTCTCCACTTTCCGCAGGTGCTGGATTTACAACTGTTACATTTACATTTTTATCTATGGCAACCTGAGATCCATCAAGAGCATAAATACCGGTAACGTTATTATGGTATTTATTTCCATTTACACCAAGGCCAGATACATTGACGGTCAAATCATCGGTATAGTGTTTATTTTCACCCCACAAATTCAACCCAATGGATTTTCCATCCGTATGGCTTTCAACTGTAGTGGCTGACACCATGACCTCTGCACTAGCACCGGTAATAATTAAAGCAGCAATAACAGCAAGGTTTATCGTTCTTTTCATCTCATAACCTCCTCAAACGATACACAATAACATGCATATATTCATTGTATATATAGTAGGGGTATATGTGTCAAATTTTGCACATATGATGTTTTCTTTTATGTATATTCCCATACGCAATGTATCGATATAATGATGAATAATAACAACCGAATTATTTTCTTCACATAATATATGCTGAATAACTCTATAGAATATTATAAAAAGAGAAATTTCTATGTTATAATAAATATATTAGTTATTACACTACATTTTATAATTATATAGGAGGCTAATATGAGCAAAATTCGTATTGGTATCGTAGGCTATGGCAACTTAGGCCGTGGCGTAGAAGCATCTGTTAAATTGCAACCAGATATGGAACTCGTAGGCGTATTTTCTCGTCGTAAAGGTTTAGAAACAGTGTCTGGTGTTCCTACATACACTATGGAGGATTTGCCTAATTTCAAAGGTAAGATCGATGTTATGGTTCTTTGCGGTGGTTCTGCAACAGACCTTATCGAACAAACTCCAATGGTAACAAAATACTTCAACTGTATCGATTCTTTCGACACACATGCACGTATCCCTGAACATTTCGCAAACGTAGACAAAGTAGCTAAAGAAGCTAAAACTGCTACATTGATTTCTTGCGGTTGGGACCCAGGCATGTTCTCTTTACAACGTGTTTACGCTGAAAGCATCTTGCCTCATGGCAAATCTTACACATTCTGGGGCCGTGGCGTGTCCCAAGGTCACTCCGATGCTATCCGTCGTATCAACGGCGTTCTTGACGCTCGTCAATACACTGTTCCTAAAGAACAATACCTTGAAGCAATCCGTAATGGTGAAACTCCAGACGTTGATGGCTATAAAGCTCATCTTCGTGAATGCTATGTAGTAGCTGCTCCTGATGCTGATAAAGCTAAAATTGAAAACGAAATCAAAACTATGGAAAACTACTTCGTAGGTTATGAAACAGTAGTAAACTTCATTTCTCAAGAAGAACTTGATCGCAACCACAAAGGCATTCCACATGGTGGCTTCGTTCTTCGTTCTGGTGAAAGCACAGAAGGCACTCGTCATGTTGTTGAATACTCTTTAAAACTTGATTCCAACCCTGAATTTACAGGCTCTGCACTTGTTGCATACGCTCGTGGTATCTACCGTCTTGCTAAACACGGTGGTACTGGTTGCTACACAGTATTCGATATTCCACCAGCTTGGATTTCCACACATTCTGCTGAAGAATTGCGAGCTCACTCTCTATAATTCTATACGCACCTTAAGAGGATAGCTTCGGTTATCCTCTTTTTACATTAACAATAGCGTATGATGACACACAAAAAGGACCGCCTTAAGACGGTCCTCTTTTCGTATTAAAATCTATCTATTAATACCAACGTGTCAATGGCAATTCATTGTTAACACCTTTTGTCATAAGGATTTGGTGTAAATCCATATTGCCAATATAGAAACCTGCTGCACAGCCACAGAGGTATAAGTCCCACATGCGAACGAATTCAGTACCGCGAGCTTTTTCTACTTGGTCACGTACACCTTGGAAATTATTGTACCAATGCATCAATGTTTTATAGTAGTGCAAGCGCAAGCTTTCAACATCGATAACATTAAAATCATAGTCATAAGCAATGGAAATAATTTCACGAAGAGACGGTAAGCATCCACCTGGGAAGATATATTTACGAATCCATGCACTAGATTCTTTTTCTGATGGATCACTGATGTAATGGAGCAAGAATAAACCACCATCATTTAACATAGTGGATGCATCCTCCATATACAATGGGAAATTAGGACGACCTACATGTTCCAACATACCAACACTGACGATACGGTCGAATGTACGACCAGATGCCGCTACATCACGATAATCAATGAGTTCGATTTCGACTTGACCTTCAAGACCAAATTCTTTAATCCGTTCTTGACCTTTCTTCCATTGTTCTTCAGACAATGTACAGCCATAGCCTTTAACGCCATACTTGCGGGCTGCTTCGATTAAAAGGAATCCCCAACCACAACCGATATCGAGTAATGTCATACCTTCTTTTAAATATAGTTTATCAAGAATATGATGAACCTTTTGGTATTGTGCATCTTCTAAGCTATCATCTTCATGTTTAAAGTACGCACAAGAATAGCTCATTGTCTTATCAAGCCATAAGCTATAAAAATCATTACCAAGGTCGTAATGAGAAGATACTTGTTGTTTTTGATCTCTCTTTTTAAGACCTACATTAAAAAGAGAACTAAGTACCTTTTTATTGATAGAATCCTTATTAACATGACCTAGTACAACACAAAGTGCTTTGAATAAATCGCCCTCTATTTCAATATCCTTACGCATATACGCTTCGCCAAGAGCAAGTTCGGCCGATACCAATATATCCTTCTTAGGTATATCCTTATTTACAATAATCGTAAATTCAGGATTGCCTTCACCAATTGTATACTGGTTATCACCAACTTTTACAATAAAGCAATGATCATTGAATCGTTCCAAATAGTGTACTAAAAAGCTATCAAATAACTTAGAAAACATACTTGACTTCCTTTCCTAGCAGCGTCACATGACGTTTACGTTCAATCAAAATGACACGTCCGTCTGTACACTGACATAGTCATATCTACTCATCAAAATTTTCTATAAATAAATAACAATAAGAACTTTATATTTTTATTATATAATCATATATACTTATCATTATTTTTTATAATAAATTTTAACTTTCTCTCTAATATTATAGCACTTCTTGATAAATAATCTAGACCAATTCTATAGAAATGTATATATCTGTTAGAATATGATATAATATGTGTTTGATAAGGCTTTTATAAGGAACAATATTTCTAATGAAAGCTTTCACAATGAACGAAATGACTGAATTAATAAAAGGTGGTACCATGAGCACAAATTTAGAAGTAGGCATTGTAGGCCTTCCAAATGTTGGTAAAAGTACATTATTCAACGCTATCACAAAGGCTGGCGCTGAAGCTGCCAACTATCCATTCTGTACAATCGAACCAAATGTAGGTGTTGTTGATGTTCCAGATAATCGTCTAGCTGTATTAGCAGAAATGTTCGGTTCTAAACGCATTCTCCCTGCTGCTATGCGATTTGTAGATATTGCAGGTCTCGTTGAAGGTGCATCTAAAGGCGAAGGTTTAGGTAACAAATTCCTTAGCCATATTCGTCAAGTGGATGCGATTGCACAAGTTATTCGTTGTTTCGATGATCCTAATATCACTCACGTAGCAGGTTCTATCGATCCAATCCGTGACATCGAAATCATCAATACTGAGCTTTGCCTTGCTGACCTTGAATCCGTAGAAAAGCGGAAACAGCGCATCGAAAAGATTGCAAAATCCGGCGATAAAGATGCTCGTGCTGAGTTGCCTTTGCTAGAACGCATTATCGAAAGTTTAGGTGAGGCAAAACCGGTTCGTGCACAAGGTCTAGACGAAGAAGAGTTAGAAATGATTAAAGAGTTGACATTACTTACAGCAAAACCTTCTCTTTATGTTGCTAACATTTCTGAAGATGAAGTATCTGATTACTCTGCTAACGAACACGTAAAACGCGTAGAAGAATACGCGAAGAACGAAGGTGCTGGTATCGTTGTTGTATCTGCTCGTATTGAGTCTGAAATCGCTGAGTTATCCGATGAAGAATCCGCTGCATTCCTTGAAGATCTCGGCCTTGAAGAATCTGGCTTAACTAAACTTATCAAAGCGAGTTATGCACTTTTAGGTCTTATCAACTACTTTACAGCAGGCGAAATGGAAGCTCGTGCATGGACAATTGTAAATGGTACCAAAGCTCCACAAGCAGCGGGTAAAATTCACTCCGATATCGAAAAAGGCTTTATCCGCGCTGAAATCGTATCTTTCGACGACTTACAAGCATGCGGTAGCCAAAATGCTGCTAAAGAAAAAGGCCTTGTACGCCTTGAAGGCAAAGACTACGTTATGAAAGACGGCGACGTAACACACTTCCGTTTCAACGTGTAATACAAATTAATAGCAATAAAAAACCAGTAAATTCAACGATTTACTGGTTTTTTTAATGCTACGTATTACTATCCCTTTTTCCCAAAGAAAAATGAGACTACAGCAACAACAATGACTGCACCTAATACAGATGGAATTAAGGACATTCCTGCTAAGCTAGGACCCCATGTACCAAATAGGGACTGACCTACGGACGAGCCAATTAAACCAGCAACAACTTTAGCGATAACGCCCATTGCACCGCCTTTGTTAGTAATGGCACCTGCTAGAAAGCCGATAAACCCACCAACAATAATTGACCATAACATACAATCACTCCTTCCTTTAATCATAATATTCATAAATCCTATCAAATAATACGGCATTTATAAATATTTTAGAATTCTTGTATATTTATAATATAGCATTCAATCCTAAAGATTAAGTGAAGAATTTCGATTTCCTTCTACATGTAACAATCTATTCAACTACTGTTACAATTTCATCCAAGGTACGACGTGTTTTATTACGATGTGGTTCTTCGTCTCGATAGCCGAAGGCAGCCATTACAGCAATGCCAAAGTGTTTAGTATCGAAAAGGCCAAGTTTATCACCTAGGAGTGCTGTCATTTCATCTTGATTGAAACCTTCTAGAGGGCAAGAGTCTATACCTTCATAAGCAGCCATTGTCATCATGTTAGCCATTACAATGTACGCTTGTTTAGATGCCCAGTCAAAGGCAGCACGATCAGACTCAAAGGTTTTATAGTCTTCAGTAGTAAATTGAGCATATTTTTCTTTATAGATAGCATCTACTTCAGCAGGCAATTGTTTAACCTCTTCTTGAATGTAGCGTACATAAGGAGAATCAAATTCCAAATCTACCTTTTTACGTGTTAAAAATACTACAAAATGACTTGCTTCAAGGCCAGCTTGAATGCCCCAGCCATGAGCTTTCATCTTTTCACGAATTTCTGGATTTTGAACGATTAGCAATTCAAAAGGCTCAAATCCAAGAGATGTGGGAGCCAAGCGAGCTGCTGCTAAAATAGCACTCCAATCTTCATCAGAAATCTTCTTCGTGCTATCAAACTTTTTACATGCATAACGATATGTCATAGCATATTCTAAATCTTTACGATTCAATTTAGGGGCTGTTAATTTTACATTTTCTATTTCATACTTGCTCATATATACCTCCATAATGATAAAAAATATCATATATCTATAGTACCATAGTCAGCCTTTAAATTATATAAGAATCAAAACTTTACTAAAAAAGAAATGAGAAAAAGCCTAGACGATGTCTAGGCTTTATATGGTACAGCTAGCTCACCTTTTTCATACCAAAAGAGGCCAGATGTACTAATCTTATGTTCTTTTAAAATAGTCTGAACCTGCTCTACAATACTTGAATCTATTTGCACAGATAACCCACACATATCGTAAAGCTCAGGAGGTGTAGCCATCAACTGATGAGGCACCTCTAATTCTGTTAATACCTTGTCTGCTTTATCGCCAAAATAATAGGATGTAAAGACGACTAGTAATTTTTTATTTTCCAATGCGCCACACCTGTTTTAAGTTATCTCATAAAGTCAGGGACAATTATAGTTTAATAATATTATCGCCTAAAATAGAATCTGTAATAGCGTACATATTTGTAATATTACCTACGCCAAGCTCTTCTTTTACCCCATAGAAATCAAGACAAATACCACACGCTGCAATCTCAACACCAAGATCAGCTAGTTTTTTAATATTTTCTAAATGAACAGAATCATTTACAACCATCTTAACACTGCTGTTAATAAAATAGATTTTAGATGGTTTTACATCGGCTTCAAGCATGCATACCCAGAACGTCTTCATTAGGTTACGGCCTAACTCTTCACTGCCTTCACCAAGATAATCCTTTGTCATCAAGATAACACGGTTGCCATAGCTCATTGGTTCACAAATTTCAGCTACTGGATTTGCATTAGGGGTCATAGTGAGGTAGAAATCCTTACCGTCTTGCCTGATATCCACCCCATAACCGCGAGACTTACCGAATTTTTCTACATTATCGCGACTAACCTCATTATCTACGATAGTAATAATAACAGCACTCGGATTCGCATCACTTACCTTCTTTGTTTCAATTACAGGCTTTGGACACAAGCTACCACGTACATCTACAGTTAATTCCTTTGTATTGCTCATCATACACCTCTATATACATTATATGTTTTGTGAAAGTATCAGCTATCAGCTATCAGCTATCAGCTATCAGCTATCAGCTATCAGCTAATAATATTTTATATAAATAGCTAAATCAATACTATACAT
>ERZ773004.1733-NODE-1733-length-10147-cov-16.858997_pt1 | contig 10147 bp, 7 predicted proteins | sample MGYA00580667_ERZ773004 | MGnify/ENA primary metagenome ERZ773004 (study PRJEB29015, sample SAMEA2737963) | human oral metagenome | biome: human oral; feature: human-associated habitat; material: dental | place: China | collected 2123 ... | reverse complement strand
CGTGGCTGGCGTTCTCCGTGACCCGCCTGCTCGAGGAGAACCTGGCGAACCTGGTCGACTACGACTTCACGGCCTCGATGGAGGGCGACCTGGACCGTATCGCTGCGGGCGAGGAGAATGGCACAGAGTTCCTGACCAGCTTCTTCTTCGGCCCCGACGGCACGGGCGAGAACGGCGGTCTGCGCCACGACGTCGCCTCCCTGGGTGACGACATCGACGCGCGCGCCGTCAACTCGATCGACCTGGGCCGCGGCGTGACACTGCGCGTGGGACGCTACGGCCCCTACATGGAAAAGGCCGACGGGACGCGCGCGAACGTGCCGCCGGAGGTCGCTCCCGACGAACTGACGGATGAGCTGGTAGACCAGCTCTTCTCCCGCGCCGCCGACGACGGCCGCGAGCTGGGCGTTGACCCCGCGACCGGTCACACGATCATCGTCAAGGACGGCCGCTACGGCCCCTACGTCACCGAGGTCCTGCCCGAGGCAGCTGAGGGCGGCGAGGAAGGCGCGAAGAAGACGAAGAAGGCGGCCGCCAAGCCTCGCACCGCCTCGCTGTTCAAGACCATGGACATTGCCACCGTCACCCTTGAGGATGCCCTGGCGCTGCTGTCCCTGCCGCGCGAGGTGGGCACGGACCCGGCCTCGGGCGAGGTCATCACCGCGCAGAACGGCCGCTACGGCCCCTACCTGAAGAAGGGCACGGACTCGCGCACGCTGGCCTCCGAGGACCAGCTGCTGACCATCACCCTGGACGAGGCCCTGGCCATCTACGCCCAGCCCAAGACCCGCGGCCGCGGCACAGCCCGCCCGCCGCTGCGCGAGTTCGGCGAGGATCCGATCTCGGGCAAGAAGGTCACCGTCAAGGATGGCCGCTTCGGCCCCTACGTGACGGATGGCGAGACCAACGTGACGGTGCCGCGCGCCGAGACGGTGGAGGATCTGACGGCCGAGCGCGCCTACGAGCTCCTCGCCGATAAGCGCGCCAAGGGCCCCGCCCCCAAGCGCACGCGCAAGACGGCCGCGAAGAAGACGACGACCAAGAAGACGACGGCGAAGAAGGCCCCCGCGAAAAAGACGGCCACCAAGAAGGCCACGACGAAGAAGGATAGCTGATGACAGCGCGAGGAGTGTTCATCACCTTCGAAGGTGGCGACGGCTCGGGGAAGTCCACGCAGATCCAGTCGGTGCGCGACTGGTTCGAGAGCCGGGGCCGCGAGGTCATCGTCACCCGCGAGCCGGGCGGCACCGAGCTGGGCACAGAGATCCGACGCCTAGTGCAAAACGGCCCCGAGGACGTGGACGCGCGCACGGAGGCCCTCCTGTACGCCGCCGACCGCGCCTACCACGTCGCCACGGTCATTGCCCCCGCCCTCGAGCGCGGCGCGGTTGTGCTGGGGGACCGCTACATCGACTCCTCCCTGGCCTACCAGGGTGCGGCCCGCTCCCTCGGCGTTGACGAGATCGCGTCTCTGTCCGCCTGGGCGACCCGCGGCCTCTACCCGTCCCTGACCTTCCTCCTGGACCTGCCCCCGGAGGTCGGCGCGCGCCGCCGCACCGACGCCCCGGACCGCATGGAGCGCGAGTCCATGGACTTCCACGAGCGCGTGCGCCACGAGTACCTGCGCCTCGCGGACGCCGAGCCCGACCGCATCGTCGTCATCGACGCGGTGGGCACGGTCGACGAGGTGTTCTCCGAGATTCGCGGCGTCCTCGTCGAGCGCTTCGAGGGGGGTTCCGTCACGATCGACGAGGCCGACGACGCAGTGCCCGCGCCCGCTGAGGAGACCCCGGCCTCGTCCTCTGAGGTTCCCGAGGCCCCCGAGAAGCCGCGCGACAAGAGCGCGGACAAGGGCAGCGCCCGCAAGCCCGCCACCATGGTGGGAGCCCTGGGCGAATCCCAGGGCGCGCTCTGGGATGAATGATGAGCGTCTGGTCCTCGCTCGTCGGACAGGACGCGGCGGTCGCTAAGCTCAGCGAGGCCGCGGCGTCCGCCCGCGCGATCGTCGCCTCCCGAGGCGGCGCACGGGCTTCCGACGACGCGCGTTCCATGAGCCACGCCTGGCTCATCACCGGCCCGCCCGGCTCCGGCCGCTCAGTGGCCGCCCGCGCCTTCGCCGCCGCCCTCCAGTGCACGGGGCAGGTCCCGGGCTGCGGGCGCTGCAAGCCCTGCCGCGACGTCTTGGCCGGCTCCCACCCCGATGTCGTGCGCCTGGCCACCGACAAGCTCCTCATCACCATGGACGAGGTCAAGGAGCTCATCGGTCAGGCTCAGCGGCGGCCCTGGACGGGCAGTTGGCGCGTCATCCTCGTCGAGGACGCCGACCGCATGGCCGAGCGCACCACCAATGTGCTGCTCAAGTCCATCGAGGAGCCGCCCCCGCAGACCGTGTGGCTCCTGTGCACCCCGAGCGCCGACGACGTCCTGCCCACCATCCGCTCCCGGTGCCGCCTGGTGACCCTGCGCATCCCGCCGGCCGACGCCGTCGCCGAACTGCTCGTGCGCCGCGACTGCGCTGATCCCGACCTTGCCGCGCGAGCCGCCAGGGCCAGTCAGTCCCACATTGGGCTCGCCCGGCACCTGGCCACCGACCCGGATGCCTGGGAGCGCCGGCGTCGGCTCCTGCTGGCGCCCGTCTCCCTGCGCAGCGTCGGGGACGCGGTCCTGGCGGCCGCAGACCTGGTCGAGGCGGCCGAGGCGGAGGCCAAGGACGCCACCACCGAGCGCGACGCGCGGGAGAAGGCGGCTCTGCTTCGGGCCCTGGGCCTGGAGGGGGAGTCCAAGGTGCCGCCGGCGCTGCGCGCCCAGGTCCGCCAGCTGGAGGAGGACCAGAAGCGCCGTGCCCGGCGCGCCCGCACCGACGTCCTGGATCGGGCCATGATCGACCTGCTCTCCTTCTACCGCGACGTGCTCGCCGCCCAGATGGGCAGCGACGTCGAACGGGTCAATATCGATCTGTCCGAGGCCCTCGACCAGGTCGCCGCCGCCACCGGTCCCGAGCAGTCCCTGGCGCGCATCGCCGCGATCGAGGAGTGCCGGACGCGCCTGCGCTCCAACGCGGCCCCGCTTCTGGCCATCGAATCCCTCATGGTCCAGCTGCGCCCCCAGGCGTGAAGAGGGCGTCGCTGGTCGTGCGCAGACGACACGCCGTCGGTGAGCGGCTTCGGAAAGGGGAGTCGCGCGCGAATCAGCACGGTTAGGCTGCTGGTGTGAGCACTTTGCGTATGCGTTCCCGTGCCCGTCGCGCTCTTGCGGCGGCCACCGCCCTCGTGGCGGCCGTGACGATGGCGTCCTGCGGCGGTGGCCCCGCGGTGACGCCCACACCCGCAGTCGCCAATGATCCGGTTCCCGCACCGACAGAGCTCGAGACGTTCTACTACCAGGACATCCACTGGTATCCCTGTGGCGAGAAGGGCGGCATGCAGGAGGCCGATGCCGACACCGGTCCCGGGACCTTCTCCTGCGCACGCGTGACCGTGCCGCTGAATTACGACGAACCCGGCGGCGCCACTATCGAGCTCGCTCTCAAGCGCCGCTCGGCGAGCGGCACCAGCATCGGATCCTTGTTCATCAACCCCGGCGGGCCGGGGGGCTCGGGCGTCAACCTGGTGGAGAGCGCCAAGGGCTACTTCACCGACGATCTGCTCGAGTCCTACGACATTGTGGGCTTCGACCCCCGCGGCGTGGGCGGCTCCGCCGCCGTGGACTGCCTGACCGACGCCGAGCTCGACGCCAAGCGCTCGGACGACGGCTCCGATCCGGTCAGCCGCAAGGACTCGGCTGAGGAGGAACGGGCCAATATCACCGAGCACGCCTCCGAACTCAAGGCCAAATGCGAGTCCGCGATGAGCATCCCGGGTCTGCTCGACCACATCGACACCATCTCGGCGGCCCGTGATCTCGACATCCTGCGGGCGGCTGTCGGCGACAGTGCCCTGAGTTATCTCGGCTACTCCTACGGAACCTACCTCGGGGCCACGTATGCCGAGCTGTTCCCCGGCAATGTCGGGCGGATGGCGCTCGACGGCGCAGTCGATCCGACCCTGACCGCCGGGCAGATATCACTGGGGCAGGCCCAGGGCTTCGAAAGCCTTCTGCGCGCCTATGTTGAGGACTGTCAGAGCGCCAAGAACTGCCCGCTGACGGGTGATGCCGACTCCGGCGTCAAGCAGGTACGGGACTTCCTCGACCAGACTCGGACTCTGCCCCTCAAGACCTCGGACCCGAATCGACCGCTGACCTACTCGCTGGCTCTGGACTCGATTCTCAAGGGCATGTACCAGACCAAGTCCTGGCCCGCGCTCACCCAGGGATTGACGCGGGCCATGGACCAGGACGACGGCTCGACCCTGCTCTCCATCTCCGATCAGCTGTCCTCGCGCAATGCCGACGGCACCTACAAGGACAACGGCGCAGAAGTCATCAGCGCGATCAACTGCCTGGACTACCCCGTCGTCGGCGATACCGAATCGTGGGATGCCGAGGCCGAGGAGATCGAAGAGGACTCGCCGACCTTCGGGAGTGTGCTGACCTATTCGGACCTGTACTGCCAGGTATGGGGGCATGAGTCGACCCGGACGCGCGAGCCCATTCACGCCTCCGGTGCCGCCCCGATCCTCGTCGTCGGCACGAAGGATGACCCGGCTACGCCCTACGCGTGGAGCGAATCCCTGGCCTCCCAGCTCGACGACGGCCACCTGCTCACCTGGGAGGGCCAGGGGCACACCGCCTACGGCCGTGCGGGTGACTGCATCTCCCGCGCCGTCGATTCCTACCTGCTCGCCGGTCAGCTGCCGGAGGAGGGGCTGACCTGCGCCGCCGACAAGTGAGCCGCACCGGCGTCCGGCGGGCGACCGCCGGGGCGGGCCTCGGGACTGGCACGTCCTGCGCGACGTCGTCCCCTCCTGCGGCGGCCTGCCCGTGATCCTCAGCGGTTGCGCGACTCGGTGAGCTCGCCCGCGATCGAGCGGCTCATCCATGCGGCCAGCTCATCGCCCCGCAGGCCTTGCGCCAGGAGGAACTGCGCCTTGGCGTAGGCCGCCTCCAGCGTCATGTCGGAACTGCCCACCGCCCCGGCCCGTGCGATCGCGTCGCCCGCCTCGTAGTGGCCCAGCCGCACCTCGGCCTCATGGCACTGGGAGGCGACGATCACGGCCGTGCCCGCCTCGATGGCGTCTGCGATGACCTCGGTCAGTCCGGGCTCTGCGCTCGGGACGTTGCCCACCCCGAAGGCGCGCAGGATCACCGCCTCCGGCCGGGGGGTGACCATGGCCCGCAACCGGGCGGCGGTGATCCCCGGGGCGAGATCGACGACGGCGACGTCGTGGCGCTCGTACGGCAGGGGGCGCGCCCGATCTGCGCAGTGGGGGAGGGCCGGACGCTCCGCGCCGGGTGCAGGATGCCGGGCCCACCGCCAGGGGGCCCCGGCGGTCGCCAATGGCGCTGCGCCGGGGGAGGCGAAGCCCTCGAAGGCCCATGAGCTGGTCTTGGTGGCGCGGTTGCCGGCCAGCAGGTGATGGCCGAAGAAGAGGCTGACGCCGTCCGCCCGCCCGCTTGTGGCGGCGTTGAGGGCCCCGGTGACGTTGGACGCCGCATCCGAGCCGATGGCGCTCAGGGGCAGCTGGGCGCCGGTCACGACCACCGGGCGGTCGAAGTCGGTCAGGGCGTAGGACAGCGCTGCCGAGGTGTAGGCCATCGTGTCGGTGCCGTGGAGGACGACGTAGCTCTTGACGCCGTCGGCGCCGTTGATGCCGTCGGCACCGTCTGCTGGAGTTGCGGCGCGGTGCGCGCGCAGGTCGTCGATGATCGCCTGCCACGACTCGGGGGTGGCGTTGGCGGAGTCGATGAGCGGATCGAGGACGGTCAGCGAGACCCGCCCGGCGAGGGCGGTGCCTTCGAGGAGTTCGGCGAGCCAGCTGTCGAGATCGGCGCCGGGAATGAGCCCGTGTGGGGATTCGACCATTCCGATGGTGCCGCCGGTGTAGGTGATGTGGACTTCGGGTGCGGATGCGGCGGGCGCGATCAGTGTGCTGGGCATGAGCGGCATCATAGGGCGTTGCTTCAGCCGCGCCGTGCGGGCATGGCAGTGATGCGTTCGAATAGGCGCAGTGCGGGGCCGTGGGATATATGGGGGTTATATGGGCTCAGGGGGAGTTGTGGGAGCGTTCTGGGAGGGTGGGCGGCGGCAAATGGATAGTGAGATGCGGTGGGTGTAAAGCGAGCGCAGGGGCGCAGTGAGTCATGTGAGAGCCTCCCGCTCCCGGCGCGGCGTCAATGGCGGTGGTGCGGACGTTGAGAAGTTTGCCCGTCCTGGCCACTCTTGTCCCGATGCCAAATGCGGCCGGTCACGTGAACGGAGGTTTCTTGCATTCTTCGGGCATGTCCCTCGGAAAGAGTGGGAGGAACGCCCGCTGAGGGGGCAAAGCGCCGTTCATGTTCTCGGCATGTTCTCCGCATGTTCTCGGCCCCGGACGCGGCAGTCCGCCTTAACCCGCCTTGTGCCTCACTCTGAGAATCAATCATCTGGGTTCTGGTGTCGGAAGGCGGTCGGTTCTTGCGTTGATTGTCGAGTCCGGGACTGCGGTGAACTGGGGGAGCTAGAGGGAGCCGGTGAGAACTAGCGGTAACTAGAGGACGTGCGAGTCGAGGCGAGGGCGCATGGGGATGCATGATGAACCGCCGTCGACGATGTGTGCGCAGCGTACGCGGCCTTGTGTCCAGCACCACTTTCGCGTGTTCGGCGCGCAGATTGCGCAACCGACGTTCGGGCCGGTAATGTGCGACCCGCTGCGCTTGCGGCAGGCCACCTTAGCTCAGTCGGCAGAGCGATTCACTCGTAATGAATAGGTCGTGGGTTCGATTCCCACAGGTGGCTCTGTGCAGGTATGTCATCCCGGGACCGTGCGGTCCCGGGATTTTTTGTTGTCGGCTGTTGGCGGCCGTTCTCGGCTCTTCTCATCCCGATGGGGCGGTGGTTGTGGACGGCTCTACCCGCTCTACCGGCTCTTCCCGCTTCTGTTCGTTGAGATCGGTCGATAGGCGCATCGAGATCGATGGAAACGGCTCCAGGATCGTGGATAACTCGGCTCCTGTTCGGGCTTGCATTCAATTCTATTTGCGTTTAGCGTTGTCACCGATGATTTACTCGCCAAAAGCGAGGACCGCCAACCTGAAAGGTGCGTGCCATGGCGCAGAAGACTCAGATCATTCTTGTTGACGACATCGATGGCTCCGAGGCCACCCAGTCCGTCACCTTCGCTCTTGATGGCGTGACCTACGAGATTGATCTTAATGATGACCACGCGGCGGCGCTGCGTGAGACCGTTGAGGAGTGGACGGTTAAGGCTCGGCGCGTCAGCGGCCGTCGTACTCGCCGTCGTGCCGGAGCCCCCAAGACTTCCTCGAACACTCAGAAGGTGCGCGAGTGGGCCCGCGCTAATGGCTATGAGGTCTCCGACCGCGGCCGTATCCCCGCTTCAGTCCGTGAGGCCTACGAAGCCGCTAACTGAGCGCGCAGTCATAACGTCCAAACAGTTCGGCGCGGCTGATGCGTCACGCCAGACTCGTACCAGATCCATGCCGGACTCATACCAGGCCCCTGTGTCCTTCGGGACCCAGGGGCCTGGTCGCGCCTGCTGCGGCCTGGCAAGATAGGACCATGGCTTACACTCTGGTGCTGCTCCGCCACGGCGAGAGCGAATGGAATGCGAAGAACCTCTTCACCGGCTGGGTCGATGTGCCGCTGTCCGAGAAGGGCCGTGCCGAGGCCGCTCACGGGGGTGAACTGCTCAAGGAGGCGGGTGTTCTGCCCGAGAAGCTCTTCACCTCGATGCTGCGTCGAGCGATCACAACAGCCAACCTCGCTCTCGACGCCGCCGACCGCCACTGGATTCCGGTCGAGCGCAACTGGCGTCTCAATGAGCGCCACTATGGAGCACTTCAGGGCAAGAACAAGAAGCAGACCCGTGACGAATACGGCGAGGATCAGTTCATGCTCTGGCGCCGTTCCTACGATGTTCCGCCGCCGGCCATTGAGCCCGGCACCGAGTTCTCGCAGGATGCCGACCCCCGCTACGCGGGCGAGCCCATCCCCGCCACCGAGTGCCTGAAGGACGTCCTTGAGCGCATGCTCCCGTACTGGGAGAACACCATTGTCCCCGAGATCAAGACGGGGAAGGTCGTTCTCATCGCCGCGCACGGCAACTCGCTGCGCGCCATCGTCAAGCACCTTGATGGTATTTCCGACGACGACATTGCCGCCGTCAACATTCCCACGGGCATCCCGCTGGTGTACGAGCTGGATGAGGAGACCCTCAAGCCGATCAAGAAGGGCGGTCGCTACCTCGACCCCGAGGCCGAGGCGAAGATCGCCGCGGTCGCCAATCAGGGCAAATGATCGAATGACTGGCGGCGTGTAGCCGTTAGAGATTCACACGGCGGCGGCCCGGCACCCTCTCTGCATGGGGTGCCGGGCTGTCGCCGTCACTTATTGCTGGTTTTGGGGTGGGGCGTGACCGATCTCGGCGCGGAGTACGACCGATCTCGACGCGGAAGCGGACCGATCTCGGTGCGGAGTACGACCGATCTCGGTGAGAGGGAGAGTGAGAGTGAGTGAGGGGGTCAGCCCGGAGCGCCGCCGGAGACCAGGTAGGCCATGCGGCGGGCCACCGACGTCGAGTGATCCCCGAAGCGCTCCAGGAAGCGCCCCATCAGGACCGCGTCGACGACCTGCTGGCGGCTCAAGTCGTGAGCGGGGTCCAGGATCATCTGGAAGGACTGGCGATGCAGGGAGTCGAGCTCGGAGTCGCCCCGCTGGATCTGCGCCGCCAGCTCCAGGTCATGGGTCGCGATGAGGCGGGCGACATCCGCGCCGGCGCGCACGGCTGCGTCGGCCATCTGCAGGATCAGGCCCATGACCGGCTCCGGAACCGGCGGCTCGGGGTAGCGTCCGCGCGCGATGGCGGCGATGTGGCGGGCCAGGTCCCCCTGCCGCTCGAGGGTCTGGGCCATGCGCAGGGCGGAGATGACATTGCGCAGGTCGCCCGCCACCGGTTGTTGACGGGCGAGCAGCATGATGCACATGTCGTCGATGTCCCGTTGCAGGTCGTTGATGCGCTCGTCGGCGTCGATGACCTGCTCGGCGATGATGATGTCCCCGTTGCTCAGGGACTCGGCGGCCCGTTCGATCGCCGTCGCCACCTGCCTGGCCATGGTCTCCAGATCCGAGCCGAGCTGCTTGAGCTCCTGGTTGAAGATGTCTCGCACGAGGTCGCTCCTGATTCTGTGCCGGGTCGCGGAGGGCGGGCAGCCCGTAGGCCGGGCGCCTGTCCGCCACCATAATCCTCCGTCATCCCCAGTCATCCCCCGTCGTCCCTGAATGATTTCCTGTCGAGGTCGACTTTTCGGGATGAGATCGACGGCGGCACCGTCGATCTCGTTCGAGAAAGTCGATCTCGACGATTACCCTTGAGGGTGTGGGAAGCATTGTGCTGCTGATCGTCATTGCCGTCGTGTGCCTTGGTCTGGGCGCGGCCGGCGCCTTCGCCTTCGCGCCGCCCTCCTACGACCGGGGCTCGAACGGCATCACCGCGGGCTCCACCCTCGAGGACGGCGGGGTCGTGCCGGTTCTGGCCGCGCTGCGCTCGACCGTCGTCGTGCTGGACGACGACGATGAGGTGCTGCGCGCCTCCTCCGCCGCCTACACCTTCAACATTGTGCGGGACGACGAGGTCTGCGAGCCGCGCGTGGCCGAGATGGTCGCGCGGGTGCGCGCGGGAGGAGACCCCGAGGACGCCGAGCTGACCGTCGCCCGCGGGCGCGTCGACGGGGCCGGGCACTTCTACCTGTACGTGCGCGTGGCCGCCATCGGACGCGGTCGCATCCTCGTCCTCATCGACGACCGCACCGCCGCCAAGCGCCTGGAGGACATGCGCCGCGACTTCGTCGCCAACGTCTCCCATGAGCTCAAGACCCCGGTCGGGGCCATCGCCCTCCTGGCGGAGACCGTCGAGGGCGCCGTCGACGACCCCGGCCTCGTCCGCAACTACATCGGCCGCATACGCAAGGAGTCCGCGCGCCTGGGCGTGCTCGTGGAGGAGATCATCGAGCTCTCCCGCCTCCAGGAGGGGGACGCGCTGGTCGAGCCCGA
>ERZ773004.1731-NODE-1731-length-10150-cov-28.896483_pt1 | contig 10150 bp, 9 predicted proteins | sample MGYA00580667_ERZ773004 | MGnify/ENA primary metagenome ERZ773004 (study PRJEB29015, sample SAMEA2737963) | human oral metagenome | biome: human oral; feature: human-associated habitat; material: dental | place: China | collected 2123 ... | reverse complement strand
ACAGCGCCGCCGCGGCGGCGAGGACGGCGAGCGCCCCCAGGGCGAGGGCGCCCGCCACGGCCCGCGGCCACCACGACGGCTGCAGGGGCACGATGGCGAGGACGGCGCCGGTGACCGGATCGACGACGTCGCAGGTGGTCACCCCGTGGTGGCTGCCCGCGACGACCTGCTTCTCGGGAAGCTCGAGCACATTGAGGGCGCAGTCCTCGAACGGGTCGAAGAGGGCGAGCGGGCTGCTGAAGACCAGCAGGAGCGCCGTCTGCGAGAGCGCGACGAGGCTGACGGCGATCCCGGTCAGGTGCACCGCGGCCGTCAGCGCCCAGCGGCGCAGGCGGGACGGCGGGGGCGGTTCCATGATGGAAGTATGGCACTGCGCCGATCACCGGCGGCGCACAATAGTATCAGTGCCGGGCACACGCACCCGTCGTCCGGCGGGAGTCGCCGCGGCACTCTTGGGGTGTCGCGGAAGTCGCCGCGGCACGACCACAACGGAGTGACTGATGCAGCGCCTCGCACCGCCCAGGATCCTCATCCCGGGACTCATCGCCATCGCCGTCTTCATGACCGGCGACGGCTTCGAACTGACATTCCTGTCCAAGTACCTCGTCGTCTCCCTCGGCTTCGCGGCCGCCCGGGCCTCCAGCGTCATCACCGCCTACGGGCTCATGGCCGCCCTGTCCGGCTGGGCCTCGGGCGTCCTCGCCGAGACCTTCGGGGTGCGCCGCATGATGCTCATCGGCGCGGGCCTGTGGATCACGGTCCACCTGCTCCTTCTCACCGTCGCCATCCCCAGCGGCTCCTACCCGCTCGTCCTCACCGTCTACGCCGTTCGCGGGCTCGCCTACCCGCTGTTCATCTACTCCTTCATCGTCTACATCACCCAGAAGATCCCGGCGGCCACGCGGGCCTCGGCCATGGGCTGGTTCTGGACGGCGTACTCCGTCGGCGTCGGCTGCCTCGGCTCGTGGATCCCCGCCCGCACCGTCCCCGCCATCGGCGAGTACCGCACGCTGTGGTTCTCGCTCGCCTGGACCGTCGCCGGCACGCTCATCTGCCTGTTCCTGGTCGCCAGGGGAGAGCAGGAGCCCAGGAGCAGGACGCAGGGGCTGTGCAATACGCTCATCGAGCTCTCCGCGGGCGTGACCATCCTCGGCCGCAACCGGCAGGTCGCGCTGACCGCCGTCGTGCGCGTCATCTGCAATCTCAGCCTCTACGGCTTCCCCGTCATGATGCCGCTCTACCTCACCGGGACCTACGGGGAGGGCTGGTTCACCATGAGCCAGTGGATGACGATCTGGGGCATCCAGTTCGCCGTCACCGTCTTCGGCAACCTCTTCTGGGGCTGGATCGGGGACCGCTTCGGCTGGATGCGCCAGATGCGCTGGTACGGGTGCTGGTTCTGCGCGGCCGCCACCCTCGCCTTCTACTACGCGCCCCGGGTGTTCGGCGCGAACCTCCTCGCCCTGACGGGCGCCGCCGTCCTGCTGGGCATGGGCGTGACCGCCTTCGTGCCCATGGGCGCCGTCTTCCCCGCCCTCGCGCCGAAGGAGCAGGGGGCCGCCATCTCCGTCAACAACCTCGCCTCGGGCCTGACGACCTTCGCCGGACCGGGCCTGGTCACCCTGCTCCTGCCGGTCGTCGGGGTCGGCGGCGTGTGCTGGGCCTACGCCGCCCTCTACCTCACCGGTTCCCTCATCACCGTGTGGATCCGCCCGTCCCAGCCGGGCTTCGACGAGCGCGGCCGCCGTCTGCCCGCCGCCCCGAACGCCCCGGGCGCCCCGGGCGCCCCGGAGGGTCCGGAGGGCCCGGGCGCGCAGGCCCCGGCCCGCGCCCTCCTCGGGGCCGCCGCCTGAGCTCGACGCCGGACCCGGCACCGGCCCCGTCATCCGCCCTCCCGCCCACCACCACCCGCATCTACGCACCCGATCCGCCACCGACCGCACCGCCCGCCTCACTCACCATCACCCACACAGGAGAAGAACCATGAAGGCCGTCGTCCTTGAGAAGCAGCACGTCATCAACGTCCGCGAGGTCCCCGGGGACCTCGTCTGCGGGCCCGGGCAGCTGCGCATCGCCCCGCACACCGTCGGCATCTGCGGCTCCGACGTCCACTACTACACGCACGGGCGCATCGGGCGCTACGTCGTCGAGGCGCCCATGATCCTGGGCCACGAGGCCTCCGGCGTCGTGACGGGGGTCGGCGAGGGCGTGGAGGGCTTCGCCGTCGGCGACCGCGTGGCCATGGAGCCCGGCGTGCCCGACGCCGGCTCGCGCGCCGTCCTGGCCGGCATGTACAACGTCGACCCCGCCGTCCGCTTCTGGGCCACCCCGCCGGTGGACGGCTGCCTCGTCGAGGAGGTCATCCACCCGGCCGCCTTCACCTACCACCTGCCCGACAACGTCTCCTTCGCCGAGGGCGCCCTCATGGAGCCCCTCGCCGTCGGCATGCACGCCGCCACCAAGGCCCGCATCCACCCCGGCGACGTCGCCGCCGTCTCGGGCGCCGGCACGATCGGCCTGCTCACCGCCGCCGCGGCCCTGGCCGGGGGCGCCTCCAAGGTCATCATCTCCGACGTCTCCCCGGTCAAGCTGGAGATCGCCTCCCGCATCCCCGGCACTCTCACCGTCGACGGGCGCGAGCGCCGGCTCCTCGACGTCGTGGGCGAGCAGACCGCCGGCTGGGGCGCCGACGTCGTCTTCGAGTGCTCCGGCCACCCCAGCGCCTACGCCGACCTGTGGAAGATCGGCGCGCCCGGCAACCGGACCGTCCTCGTGGGCATCCCCGTGGACCCCGTGCCCGTCGACGTCACCGAGGTGCAGGCGCGCGAGACGACCATCGAGAGCGTCTTCCGCTACGCCAACGTCTACCAGCGCGCCATCGACCTGGTGGCCGCCGGGAAGATCGACCTGACGCCCTTCATCACGCAGACCTTCGACATGGACCACGCCGTCGACGCCTTCGACCGCGTCGCCGAGGGCCGCCCCGGCGACGTCAAGATCCAGATCACCGTCGGCTGAGTCGCCGCGCCGGACGGGCCGGGAAGGAGGATCCGAACGATGAACGCCGTGGTGCCGGCTCCGTCGTCCCCTCCGCCCTCCCCGGCCCGCCGCGCGGCCGACCCCGCCGCCGGTCCGCGCGCGACCTCGCTCACGGCGCCCGCCGGCGCCGACGACGCCGGGGTCGGAGACCTGGAGGTGGTGGTCCCGGACCTCGGCTCGACGGTGCGCTGGTCCCGGCACGGCTACCCGACGCCGCTCGCCCGCTGGCACCACCACCCCGAGATCGAGTTCCACCTCATCGTCGCCTCGCACGGGCAGATGATGGCCGGGGACCGCACGCTCGACTTCGCCCCCGGCCAGGTCACGCTCATGGGCCCCCATCTGCCCCACAACTGGCTGAGCGACCTGGCGCCGGGGGAGATCCTGGAGCAGCGGGACGTGGTGTGCCAGGTCCTGCCCGAGCGGCTCGCCGGGGCGGCACGGGCCCTGCCCGAGCTGGCGGACTTCGAGGCGCTCGTGGACAGGTCGCGGCGCGGCATCGTCCTGAGCGGGACGGCGGCCGCGGACGCGGCCGAGCTGCTCGTCGCCATGGGGCGGCGGCGGGGACTGGGCCGGCTGGGCTCCCTGCTCGCCCTGGCCGACGTCTTCCTGTCCGCCCCGGAGGGGCAGTGGGCGCAGATCGTCTCCGAGGGCTACGTCCCCAGCCTCGATGACGCCACCGCCCGCAGGGTCAACGAGGTGCTCGCCTACATCGAGGACAACCTCGACGGCGAGCTGTCGGTCGGGGAGGCGGCGGCGCGCCTGGCCATGAGCCCCTCCGCCTTCTCCCGCTTCTTCCACACCACCGCGGGGATCACCTTCTCCGCCCTCGTGCGCCGACGGCGGATCGCCCGGGCGTGCCATCTGCTGCGCCGCACCGATCTGCCCGTCGCCCGCATCGCGGGGCTGAGCGGCTACGTCAACCTGGCGAATTTCAACCGGCGCTTCCGCGACGAGACCGGGATGACCCCCACCGGCTATCGGCGGCGGAAGCGGGCGGCTCTCGACGGCGCGGCCCCGGCGTGACGCCGCTCGGATCGCGCTACCGGCGTCGCCGGTGCCTGCGCCAGTGGCCGACCAGGCCGACCGTCAGGGCCACGGGCCAGGCCAGCATGGGCCCGTAGCACAGGGAGAAGACGACGAGCTGGGCGGGGCCCATGCCCTCGACGGGCGTCCAGGACGGCGGGTCGCGCAGGAGGGCCAGGGTGAAGGTCAGGGCGACGTCGTAGATGATGAGGTAGAGCAGGAGGTTGCCCGCACCGCCCACGATGACGGGCAGTCGGCGGGGGACCGCCCGTCCGCCCGCGCCCGGCACCCATGGCGGAAGCCTCTCGCCCCATGGCCGGCACAGTCCCAGGCAGGCCAGGGCGGCGCCGACCTGGATCAGCTCCAGGACCACGACGTAGGCGATCCCGCCCGCGCTGGTGCGGAAGAGGTCCGCCCGCCCGAAGCCCACGTCCGCCCCGGCCAGCATCGCCACCCGCCAGGCGACCGAGGGCAGCGGGCACAGGAACGCCGTCCAGCACGCGGCCGCGGCCCACGGCTGCACCGGCGCGGCGTCCGGCTTCGGGGCGGGCGGGGGAAGGGTTTTAGAGTTCATAGTCAAAAACTAGTCGGATTCGGCGCCGCCGCAAAGGCCCGGGCGCGCCCGCGAACGACGGCGGGCCGCGGGCGGTGCGGTTGCGCGGGCGCCGTCGTCGGACTCGGGAATCGCGGATCGTCGCGGCGGCCGAGTGAGTGCAGTCACCGGTAGGGTGAGCCCATGTCGCGCTACATCGAGCTCCATCCCGTCAACCCCCAGGCCCGTCTCATCGACAAGATCGTCACGGTGATCCGCGACGGCGGCCTGGTCGCCTACCCGACCGACTCCGGGTACGCCCTGGCCTGCGCGCCGGGCAACAAGGAGGGCATGGACCGCATCCGCACGATCCGCCGGCTGTCCGACAAGCACAACTTCACCTTCGTGTGCGCCAACTTCGCCCAGGTCGGGCCGCTGGCCATCGTCGGCAACAACGCCTTCCGGCTCATCAAGCGACTCACCCCCGGGCCGTGGACCTTCATCCTCAAGGGCACCAAGGACGTTCCCCGGATGACGCTCAACCCCAAGAAGCACACGCTCGGCGTGCGCATCCCCGACCACGCCATCTCCCAGGCCCTGCTCGCCGGCTTCGGCGGGCCGCTGCTGTCCTCGACCTTCATCAGGCCCGGCAACGAGGAGCCCGAGTCCTCCGGGTGGGAGATCGAGGAGTCCCTGGGGCACCTCATCGACGTCGTCATCGAGGGCCCGGTCGGGTCGACCGAGCCGACCACCGTCGTCGACCTGACCGACGACGTCCCCGAGGTCGTGCGCGCCGGCGCCGGAGACGCCGGCCTGCTGTAGACGCCCCGGCCGATCCCGACGACCGCCGCGGCCGTACCGGGATCTTGACGCGCGCGGGAGCGTTCATGGCAATTCGCCGCTGACGCACTCGCGTCCGCCGACGGCATGCCCGACGTCGCTGAGGCGTCGAACGGGCCGTCATCGGCTGACGCTGATGGGGGTAGGTCGGTGCGTTCGGCGGCCGGCTGTCGGGGCCTGGTCGTGCTGTTCTCGCACCGCTATCCTGATCACATGGATGTTCAAGTCGATGTTGCCGAGGTCGAGGTTCATCTGTCCGAGCTCCTCGCACGGATCGAAGCCGGTGAGGAGATAACGTTGACGCGTGCGGGGCGCCCTGTGGCGACGCTCAGGCCCCTTGAACCTCCAGCGCGGAGGGTCTTCGGGGGTCGTCCCGACCTCAAGATCCCGGACGAGTTCTTCTTCGAGCCCCTGGCGGACGAGGAACTCGCCCTGTGGGAGTAGTGACCTCGATGGGGCTCCTTCTGGACACTCATGTTGTAGTGTGGCTCGTCACGAACCCAGGACGACTGAGACCCGTAGTTCTCGATGTACTTGCGGATTCGCGACAAGTGCTCTTCGTATCGGCTATCAGTGCATACGAGGTGGCTCAAAAGGTTCGACTGGGAAAATGGCCTCAGGCGGAGTCTCTTTCACTGGATTGGGATGAGTTGGTGGCGAGCACGGATGCCCTGAGCCTTCCTCTGGAATCTGCCGATGCATTGATGGCCGGTCGACTCTCTTGGGATCATCGGGATCCTTTCGACCGCCTCATTGCGGCCCAGGCGATGAGACGCGGATGCCAGTTGGTCAGTGCTGATCGCGTCTTCCGCTCTCTCGACGGGCTGCTGCTGCTGTCCGCATGACTGAGGCGCTCTCAACTGGCATGACGCTCGATTGATGGCGTGGTGAACAGTTGCGGTCCCCTCTCCGTTGAGGCTGTTATCACGGTTATTCTTCACCTGGATCTGCGGGCCTGGTCCGACACCCATAGGGATAGTGAGCCTTTCTCACCAGAACTGGCGGTGCGGGAGGGCGATGATCGGCGTGGTAGTGCGGGAAGGATGGGTGCCGAAGTGGGGGTGGTGCGCACGGGGCCGCGCCGCCCTGCGTCGTCCCAGGCCCTCTCACGCAATCACGCCGATTCGGGCCAGCTCTAGGATTTTTCCGATGAGAAAGGCTCGGCGAGTCTTTCATTCCCGGTTCGTCCCGTGATCCTTCTGACGAAAAAGACTCTATGCTATAATCATGATATGGATCGTAACTGCTTAATTATCGACCATAGTTTACTGGCCGCAACGGTGTATGAGGGGAACGATGAATGATTTTCTGACTCTCGGTCCCGACGGTCGGGTCGCCGAACACGAGGGCAAGACCCTGGACTACAAGCGCGATCTGTCCGGACCCGAGGGAGTGCTGCGCACAGTCGTGGCCTTCGCCAATTCTGCGGGCGGGCGCCTCGTCATCGGCGTGGTGGGCGATCGCAGCGTCGTCGGCGTCGATGATCCCGTGACGGCCGAGATGCGACTGGCCGATCTTATAACGGACTCGATACGCCCCCAATTGCTTCCCACCATCGAACTCATCACCCTCGATGGCAGGACCGTGCTCGTCGCCAACGTGCCGGTCGGGGGGCAGCGCCCATATTATCTGAAGGAGGCGGGCCGATACGGCGGCGCCTATGTGCGCCTCGGCTCCTCCAACCGGCGGGCCACCAGGCTGTTGACGGACGATCTCGCCCGGGGGGCGGGTTCGCGGACCTTCGATCGGCAGATCAACCCGCAGGCCAATATCGACGACATCGACCCGCTGGTGCTGGAGCGGCTTCTCGGCCGGCCCATCGGAGAGGAGGAACTGCTCACCCTGGAACTGGTCGGACGCGAGAACGGGCGTCTGCGCCCGACCAACGCGGGCCTGCTCGTCGCCTGCCCCAGTCCTCAGCGCTTCTTCCCCCACGCGTGGGTGCAGTGCGGCCGATTCCGCGGCCGCGACGGGCTCGACCTCGTCGACCAGGCGGATGTGCGCGGCCCGCTCCCCCTCGCCGTCGACGAGGTCATGTCCTTCCTGCAGCGCCATCGGTTCCTGCGGGCCGAATTCGGGGCGGGCGACCCGGAGTGGAACTGGAGGCGCAGGGACGTCTCCTCCATCCCGGAGGCCGCGATCCGCGAACTGGTCGTCAACGCCCTCGTCCACTCCAGCTACTCCTACGGCGGCACCGCCATCAAGGTGGTCTTCTACGACCGGGCCATCGTCGTCGAGAGTCCCGGCGGGCTCGTGCCCGGCGTGACCATTGAGCAGATCACCCACGGCGTGTCCGTCCAGCGCAATCCGGCGCTCGCCCGCGTCTTCCGCGAGGCCGGGCTCGTCGAGCTGTGGGGGATGGGGCTGCGCACCGTCATCCGGGACCTGACCGATGGGGGTTACGAGCCGCCTGACATCGAGGAACTGCACGAACGGCTGCGGGTCACCGTCCGCATCCCCGACCACGACCCGCGATACTTCACTCCGGTCCGGCCCCGGAAGACCGCGGGCGCGAGCGGCGAGACGGGCGCCCGCGTGAGCAAGTCGGATCACCAAGTCGAGTCACCAAGTCACCAAGTCGGGCGGCTCGACGAGTCGGCGCTCGAGGTCCTCACCGCCGTGAGCGAGCGGGACATGTCCCGCTCGGAACTGCTCACCGGGCTCGGACTGACCAACGAGACGCGCAATGCGCGCCGCCACCTCGATCCTCTCCTCGAAGCCGGACTCATCGAGTGGACCGTCCCCGACAGGCCGACAGCCGCCTCCAGCGCTACCGGATCACCGACGCCGGCCGCACCCGCCTGAACAGTTCACCCGGATCCGCCGAATAGCCCTCGACAGCGAGCCCGCACCCCGGTCGAGGCGGCCGGGGGAGAGGGGGAGGGCGGGCCCGGCGCCGTCGTCGCTGTGACGGGCGCCGCGCACCGCGGGGCCCGTCAGTCGGCGCTCGCGCTCCAGGCGCGGAGCTCCTCCTCGACCACGGACCTCGCCCACTGCCGGCTCGTCCCCGGCTCCTCCTGGACGATGTGGAAGGCCAGTCCGTCGATGACGACGTGGAGCCTGCGGGCGCGCTCGTCGAGCCGCTCCTCGCCCGCGTCGGGGCGGATGCGGGCGAGGAGGCGCCGGCAGAGGCGGTAGAGCTCGTCCCGGGCGCGGTCCCGGATCCGCAGGAGCCCCCGGTCCGCCCCCGCCTCCGCGATGAGCGCGACATTGATCTCCATCTCGGCGCGGCTCGCCGAGTCCGTGGGGACCAGGTGGAGCAGGACCTCGGTCGCGTAGGCCAGGGTGCTCTGATCGGTTGGCACCGCCCGGACGCGCCGGGTGACATTGTCGATCATCAGCTCGGCCGCGGAGGTGAGCAGGGCGCTGCGGGTCGGGAAGACGTGCCGGAGCGACCCCACCGACACACCCGCGGCGGCGGCGACCGTGCGGAGGGACACTGCCGAGACGCCGTGGTGGTGGATCACGGACCACAGCGCCTCGACGAGTTCGGCCTTGCGGGCGGCGCGGTCGATTCTGCGGGGCACGGATCGTATGGTAGCACGATCGTGCTACCATACGATCATGAATGATGTTCCGGATGCGGCGGCCGCTCCAGATGCGGCGGATGCGGCCGCCCCGACCCGGCGGGGGGCGCTCGCGAGGGCGCTCATCGGCTGGGCGGTGCTGACCCTGGGGGTCCAGTTCTCAATAACGATCGCACAGCTCATAAGGGCCCGGGTCGCGGCTGGCCCAGCCTTCGTCCCCGTGCTCCAGGCGGTCCTGACCCCGATGATCGTCGTCCCCGCCATTGTGATCCTCCGACGGCGGCTCGATCGCAGGCCCCTTCGGGGAGCCGGGGGAATCGGCCTGGCCCGCCGCTGGCCGGCCGCGGCCGGAACGGGTGCGGCCGTCGGCCTCGGCGCCGGGGCGCTGGTGTGGGCCCCGGCGTTCTGGGCCGGCTGGATCCGCCTCGATCACTTCGATCCGACGGCGCTCATCACCTTCCTCGCGGTCAACACCATCGTCCTGCTGCTGTACGAGGCGCTGCCCGAGGAGCTGGCGCTGCGCGGCTACGGATGGTCCACGATGCGCGAGGCGTGGTCCCCGTTCGCGGCCACCGCGACCATCACGGCGCTCTTCTGCCTCAACATGGTCCCGGGGAACCTCATCCGGGCGGCGGCCTCGGCCCTCCTCCCCGGCGTCGAGATGACGGGCTTCCCTCTGGCGCCGAGCGGAGCCGATCCCATCGTCTACCTGACGCAGATGCTCATCTTCGGTCTCGCCCTCATCGCGGCCCGACGCCTCCCGCTTCCGGGTGCGCTCACCGCTGCGATCGCCTTCCACGTCACCGTCCTGACCGTCAACCGTGTGCTTCTGGGCGGCCTGAGGTGGATCGATTCCGGAGTCAGAACCGGGCTCGCCACCCCGGAGGTCGCCGCCCTCACCCTCGTGTACCCCGTGGTCGGCGGCGTGCTCTTCATCCTCATCCGACGGTGGCTGGAGCGCCGCACCGAGATCCGCGCCGGGGCCAGTGGCCCGACGGAGCGATAACGTCTGCGCCGCGAGCGCGCCCACGCCCCGCCGATCGCCCGCGCTCGCGGCCATCGGACGCCCCCGTCCGTGCCGGGGGAGCGCCGGCGGTCCGCGGCCGGACGGGCCCACTGGCCCGCGCCGTCGCACGGCGCCATCGCCGGGACGGGGCGAGGGGCTCGCATGGGTCCGCACTGGCCC
>ERZ773004.1729-NODE-1729-length-10169-cov-8.221179_pt1 | contig 10169 bp, 6 predicted proteins | sample MGYA00580667_ERZ773004 | MGnify/ENA primary metagenome ERZ773004 (study PRJEB29015, sample SAMEA2737963) | human oral metagenome | biome: human oral; feature: human-associated habitat; material: dental | place: China | collected 2123 ... | reverse complement strand
GGTTTACGTATGCAGTAAAATTGTTAGGATTTGCAACGGCTTCCTTTAATGCCTGTTCAGCTTTTGCTGTATCAGTAGGCTGGAATACTATAACTTGCAGTCTTACTGAATCTTCAGGCTGTGTGAAGCTTGCCTGGTTGGCATCATAGGCGGCTTTGGCATCGGCATCTGTAATTTTGGCTCTTTCGTTAACTTCGCTTAGTGTTGCCAGGCTTGCCAGCAGCTGTTCCTGTAAAATTTCCTTGCTTTCCGTATATTTCTTATCCTCGTTAAGTTTTTTTTCTTTTGCTTTCAAGGCAAGAGCTCTGTTTAGAGCAATATTTTTAATAATAGAATGTTTCATCTGCGTAATTTGTTCAGGAGTAAGGTCTTTTTCAGAAATTCCGCTAGAAAAAAGGCTTTTTTCCAGTTCGTTATTAACTTCCTTTTCATACACTTTTATTTTTTTATCTGATGTTTCAAATAGCACTTTGCCTCCGCTACTATTTCCACAAGACAATGCAAATGTGCATAATGCTGTCAAGACAGCTATTTTAAATTTATTTTTCATTTTTTCCTCCAAGATGGTTTTGTATTTTTAAGATTATGTCTTTAGTATATCATAACATTACAAACATTTCAAACTTTATTAAAAAAAGACAGAGTAAAATTATATTGAAGAGAAATTTATCTGTTTTTGAGGTTTTGATAGATTAAATCAAGGCACTTACGTTTGTATTCAGTCTTTGGATGGACATAAAGATTTAGAGTGGCATTCATGCTGGCGTGCCCTAAAATTTCAGAAACAGTCTTGCAGTCAATTCCGAGTTCGATGGCCTGCGTTGCGAAAGTATGGCGAAGGCTGTGGAATGTAAGTTTTGGAAGATTCAGGGAATGAAGGAGTTTTTGATAGTAATAACGGTAACGATGAGGTTTTAGATAATTTGTGCTGTTTGTAATAAAATAGTTGTTTTTATTTTGCTGAAATGGTTTTATTAAATTTATGAAATCAGTATTGAGAGGGATTATGCGATTGGAAGTTTTTGTTTTTGGAGTGCTTATAATTGTTTTGGAATAGGATTTATTTTTTTCCTTTATATAAATTTTCTGCAAAGTTCTGCAAACTGTCAGAGTGTGTTTTTCTAAATTTATGTCCTTCCACTGCAGTCCACATATTTCCCCAAGTCGTAGTCCTGTTTGCAGACAAAGTAAAATTCCCAGATTTTTAGAATTCTGATTATTTATTAAATATCGAAAAAGAATCTTCTGTTCCTCAGTAGAAAAAGTTTTTAAATACAATTTTGAAGAGGAAGAAGGGAACTTGCAACGGAAATTCTGAAAAGGTATCACCCCCTCTTGAATTGCTGTATTTAAAGTGCTTTTTAGAAGCACGGCCATATCCTTAACTGTTTTTAGGGAAAGTCCTTTTTCCAAATTTTTCTTTGAGCCGCTTAATTTTAAGATAATAAAATTTTGTAAATCTTCATTTGTAATATTTCCAATTTTTTTTTTCCCAAGTACAGGCTTTAAATGATTTTCAATGATATTAGTATAAGTCGCATAAGTCGATTCCTTTATAAAAAATCTTTCTTTTTCCAGCCAAATATCCAGCCATTCCTTATATTTCAAGTTTTTGTTTAAATATTTTTTTGTAGCCATATTTTCCTCCTAAATTTAGTTTTTTATATTTTACTAAATTATTGGAAAAATGTTTAGTAAATTTAACTAAGTTTGTTACTTAATTCATTCCTATTTTTTCACTAAGTATTATACCATAAAATCGTATATTTTTGTTATTTTTTTTATATTATACAAATGAAATTAATAGTCTTTTATACTAAATCTCATTTTTTGTTGTCGTTAATAAATATTCTTCCTATAATTTTTATATTTTTTCTTTTTTATAAAGTAAAGGGGATCAATCGCCATCCCCTTTACAATCCCGGCTTGTCTAAGCATTTTTTGAAAACAAAATTGAAACTCGCTACGTTAAACTTCGCTCAAACAGTCAATTTTATTTCCAAAAAATCACGACGTTCCTAATTTAACTATGAAAAATAATTTGATTAAAACAAATATTAAGCAAAATTGTAAAGCTGTGGTAATTGAATATCCTTACATAAAGAATTAAGTAACAAACTTTGTTGAAAGAGGGAAATAAAAAGTTAGTCGAGGTTGTAAAAACTTTTATATAGAGGGATATTGGATATTTAAGTTGTGTGAATAGAGCTGTTGAGGAGGATAGATAAATGGAAAGTACATACAATGCGCTTGACTACAATAAATTAATTAGTTTTATTTGGTCTGTGGCTGATGATTGTCTAAGAGATGTTTATGTTAGAGGTAAATACAGGGATGTTATAATTCCTATGACTGTAATTCGGAGATTTGATGCTATTATTGAATCAAAAAAAACTAATATAATGGAAATTAAGGAAATGGCGGAAACACAGGGCTGGGATGTTGTAAAAACTTTAGATACAGCTACTGGACTTCCGTTTTATAATACTTCTAACTTTTGTTTAAAAGATTTGAAATATGAAACTAACAGGCAGAATTTAAAAAGAAGCTTTGAAGAATATTTGAATGGTTTTTCTGGAAATATAAAAGAAATACTTCAAAAATTTGATTTCAATAATCAGTTGACTAAGATGACAGATGCTGGTATTTTAGGTTCTGTAATTGAAAAATTTACATCAAGCGAACTTAATTTAAGTCCTTATGACGAGAAAAATTCATACGGAGAGGTTATAAGGAAAGGATTAGATAATCATGCGATGGGAACGTTATTTGAAGAGATTATTAGGAAATTCAACGAAGAAAACAATGAGGAAGCAGGGGAACACTTTACACCTCGTGATGTAATTGAGCTTATGGCTGATATTGCTATGTATCCGGTTATGGATAAAATCAAAGATGGTACTTACTCAATATATGATGGCGCGTGTGGAACTCTTGGGATGGGGACTGTTGCTGAAGAGAGGTTAAAGGCATTTGCTAAAGAAAATAATAAGGAAGTGTCTATCCACTTAATAGGGCAAGAAGTAAATCCAGAGACGTATGCAATTTCTAAGGCTGACTTGCTTATCAAAGGTGGAGATACAGATTCTAACAATGTTTATTATGGCTCTACTCTTTCTGATGACAAGACTTCTGGACAACATTTTGATTTTATGCTGTCTAATCCGCCTTATGGGAAAACTTGGAAAACAGATTTGGCTATTTTAGGAAGCGGAAATGATAAAGACCCAAAGAAAAATATAACAGACAGACGTTTTGTTAGAAACTATAAAGAACAGGATGATTTTAGGATGATACCTGATGTAGGTGATGGACAGCTGCTTTTCTTGCTTAATAATATTTCCAAAATGAAGGAGACTGAAATGGGTTCCCGTATTGTTGAGGTTCACAATGGTTCAGCTCTTTTTACAGGTGATGCTGGAAATGGAGCAAGCAATGCAAGAAGATTTATGATTGAAAAAGATTTAATAGAAGCCATTATCCAGTTGCCTGAAAATATGTTTTACAATACAGGAATAACAACATACATCTGGATTTTATCCAATAGAAAAGAAGAAAAAAGAAAGGGGAAGATACAGCTTATTAATGCAAGTGGAATAAAGACTTCACTTAGAAAAAACATGGGCAAGAAAAACTGTGAATTTTCAGAAGATAATAGACAATTTATTCTAAATCAATATCTAAATTTTGAAGAGAATGAGTATTCGAAAATATTCTCAAATGATGAGTTTGGATATTATAAAGTTGTAGTGGAAAGACCGCTAAGACAAGCTGTATTATGTGATGCAAATAATATAAAAGAAATAGAGGAGGAGCTTGAAAAAATTGGCGTGCTGTCTGGGGCGATAGATAAAAAAGTGCTTGCAGGAAGCTTTATTAAAGGGACATCTAGCTCTATGAAGGAGCTTGAAAAGAGTGAAAATGTAAATACATATCTGGAAGTTTTGAAATTAATGGAAAGTGATGAAAAATATCTAAATTATGCAGCATTTGAAAAGGCTTTTAATAAGCATTTAAAAAAGAAAGATATAAAAGGGGCCAGTTTAAGCAAGCTTGCTTCAACAGGACTGTTAAGCCGCATGATAGTTAAGGATGAAGAGGCAGCTATCCAGAAGGACTCAAAAGGTAATATAGTTGCAGATCCGGAACTTAGAGATACCGAAAATATTCCGATGACATTTGAAGGAGGTATAGACGAGTTTATTAAGCAGGAAGTATTGCCATATCACGCAGATGCTTTTGTTGATGAAAGCAAAACACAAATAGGATATGAAATAAACTTTACAAAGTATTTCTACAAAGCTAAAGAACTGGAGAGTGTAGAAGAGATTGTGAATCGTATTAAAGAGCTGGAAAGACAATCTGATGGAATGATGGCTTCTATATTGGAGGGGCTTTATGAATAAGTATGAGAGATATAAAAGTACGGAACTGTCTTGGTCAAAACATTTGCCATATTACTGGAATATAAAGAGAATAGCAAGTATCTTTGACATAAGAAAAGAAAAAAATTCTCCTGTTAGAACCAAAGAAATTTTATCATTAAGTGCAAAGTACGGTGTTTCTCTATATTCAGATAAAAAGGAAAAAGGAGGAAATAAACCAAAAGAAGATTTAACTTCATACTACCTTTGTTATTCAGGGGATATATTGGTTAATTGTATGAATATTGTTGCTGGTTCGGTTGGTATATCAAATTATTTTGGTGCAGTTAGTCCAATTTATTATCCTTTATTAAATATGAATGCAGATGAAAACTGCACTCAATACATGGAATATGTTTTTAGAAATTATAATTTCCAAAGAAGCCTTGTAGGACTTGGAAAAGGAATTCAGATGTCAGAATCTGAGGATGGAAAGCTTTTCACGGTTAGAATGAGAATTTCATGGGATATACTGAAAACTCAACTTTTACCAGTACCTCCAATTGAAGAACAAGTCCAAATTGCAAATTATCTTGATTGGAAAATTAATGAAATTGATAGGTTAATTCAAATTGAAAAAGAGAAAATAAAGCAATTAAATCAAACAATGCAAATCAGCATTAATTCAAGATATAAAATATTAAATTTAGAAGACGAAACAAACAAAGGGGTTAAAATTAAATATTTAGCAAATCAAATCACTCAACATAAAGGAGAGTATAGAAGATATATTGCACTGGAAAATATCATATCGCAAAAGGGAATGATGAAAATTTCTTTTGATAATTTAGAGTTTAATAGTGATGGAATATCGGTGGAAAAAAATATGGTTATATTTGGGAAATTGAGACCGTATTTGGCAAAAACTATAGTTGTTGAAAATAAAGCGGTTTGCTCTTCAGAATTTCTTGTTTTAAATCCAATTAAGTTAATGCCTTTGTATTTAAAATATTTAATGCTATCGTCTAAATTTATTGATTTAGTGGACAGTTCTACTTACGGTACTAAGATGCCCCGAGCAAATTCAGATTTTATTCTAAATTTAAAAATTGTTGTTCCAGACTTATCAGAACAGAAAAAAGTAGTGGAAAAAATACTGGAAAGCGAAAATCGGATTAATAAGGTAATAGAAGTCATTATAAAAAAAATAGAGTCTATGGAGAATTTAAAACAATCACTAATATCAGAAGTGGTAACAGGACAAATTGATGTGAGGGACATTGTTATTCCTGAATACGAAAAAGTGGCTATTGCGGATGGAGAAATAGAAGAAACTGATGAAATGGAAGGTAAAGAATATGGGAATTAGAGATACAAAGATGGAAGCGGAGCTTGAGAATAATATTATCGAATATCTTGTTTCAAGTCAGAGTTATGTATATATAAAACCGGATAAGATGAAGATTTCTTTTAATAGGAAATATGCTTTTGATGAAAAAAGACTTTTGGAATTTATTAAGACATCTCAACCAGATGAATTTGATATTTTAAGACTTGATACAGAGGAAGGAAAAGAAAAGTTCTATAAACAGCTTGATATTTCTATAAAACAAAAGGGTATAGCCGCTGTTTTGAAAAATGGAATTAAGTGTTACCCCTCTTCGGGAACTATCATTTTTTATCATGCTCTGGATTCTAAAAGACCAAGTTCGTATGATGAGTTTAATATGAATATTTTTTCAGTTACGAATCAATTGGCTTATTCTGATAAAAATAAGGGCTTAGAAATTGATTTGGTGATATTTGTTAATGGTCTTCCTGTTATAACGATGGAGCTTAAGAGCAGGGCTTCCAGTACAGGATGGACATATAAAGATGCTGAGGAGCAATACAAAAATGACAGAGATTCAAAAGAAGCGTTATTTAGTTTTAAAAGATGCATTGCGCATTTTGCTGTTGATGAGAACTTTGTTACCTTTACAACAAAGCTGGATGGTAAAAATACAAGATTTATGCCATTTAATAAAGGCACTGAGCTTGGCGGTTCTGGTAATCCGATAAATAACGGCAGAACAATGACTGATTATTTGTGGAAAGAGTTTTTGAAGAAAAAAACTTTAACAAGCTTAATAAGAGACTTTGCATATATTTCTGCAGACAAGGTCAAGAAGACGGAAACTCTGATTTTTCCTAGATATCATCAATATAGAGCTGTAACTAGGCTTGTAGATGATGTTCAGAAAAATGGAGTTGGAAATAGATACCTGATTCAGCATAGTGCAGGCAGCGGCAAGAGCAATTCTATAACATGGCTTGCGTATCGTTTAGTTGAAGTGGAGTATAATAGCAAAAAAGCGTTTGATTCAGTAATAGTTGTTACAGATAGATTGAATTTAGATAAGCAGATAAATGACAATATCAGGAAATTTATAGACGAGAAGAGCATTGTGGGTCATGCTAATTCTTCAGCAGATTTGAAAAAACTTTTGGTTGATGGCAAGAAAATCATCATCACTACAGTACAGAAATTCCCTTATTTGCTTGAAAAAATAGGTGCTGAACTAAAGGGAAAGAATTTTGCTGTTATTATTGATGAAGCCCATTCTTCTCAAAGCGGTCGTGCGGCGGCTTCATTAAATATGGCGGTATCAGGAAATCTGAATAACAATGATGAATTTGAAATTGAAGATAAACTGAATGAACTTATTGAAGCAAGAAAAATGCCTGAGAATGCTAGTTTCTTTGCATTTACTGCTACACCTAAAGCAAAAACGGTTCAGATGTTTGGAAGCGTGTTTGATTTGTATTCCATGAAACAAGCTGTTGAAGAAGGATTTATTCTGGATGTGCTAAAGAACTATACACACTATGAAAATTACTACAAGATTTACAAAATTATAGAAGGTAATCCGGACTTTGATAAAAAGAAAGCTCAAAAGAAAATTAGAAATTTTGTTGAAGGACAAGAATTTCCGATAAGAGAAAAAGCTGAAGTTATGGTAAATCATTTCCTTGCAAACACTGTTAATAAGATAAATGGGAAAGCTAAGGCGATGATTGTAACACAAAGTATTCTAAGAGCAGTTGAGTACTATCATATAGTTAGTGAGTTATTGAAAAATTCTAATACTGGTTACGAGGCCTTAGCCGCATTTTCAGGCGAAAAGGAATATAAGGGGAAAGCTGTAACAGAAACTGGCTTAAATGGTTTTTCTGATAAGGAGACAGCGGAAAAATTTAAACAAGATAAATATAAATTCCTGATAGTTGCTGATAAATATCAGACAGGATACGATGAACCTCTTCTGCATACTATGTACGTGGATAAAGTTTTGAATGACATTAAGGCAGTACAAACTCTATCAAGGCTTAATAGAAGCACGAAATATAAAATAGATACTTGTGTAATTGATTTTGCAAACGAACCGGAGCATATATTAGCAGCATTTCAACCATATTACAAAGAAACAAAATTAGAAGGGGAAACAGATCCTAATAAGCTTCATAATTTATTAGATATGCTCGACGGTAAGTATGTTTATGAGGAAGACGAGGTGGACAGGTTAGTTGACTTATTCTTAAAAAATAGCCCAAGAAGTTTTATTGACAGTATTATAGATAAATCTATAGAAAGATACGCAGCTTTGAATGAAGAGGAACAGGTTGAATTTAAGAGTGGTGTGAAAACTTTTATAAGAACTTATAATTTCCTGGCTTCCCTTTTACCTGTTGGGCAAGTGAATTGGGAAAAGAAAGTAATCTTTTTTGAACAGCTGATTCATAGGTTGCCAACGCCAGAAGGAGAAGATTTATCTGCTGGAATTTTGGAGTCGGTGGATTTGGAAAGCTATAGATTGGAAAAGGAAAATACAATTAATATTATCTTGGAAGACAAAGACGGCACAGTTGAAGGACTGGGTATAGGAGCAGGAAAAAAGAATAAAATTGAATTAGATTCATTAGAGAACATTGTGTCTACATTTAATGATATTTTTGGTAATATCGAATGGCAAGATGAGGATAATGTTGCAAGACAGATAAAAGAGTTGCCAGAAATGGTAATGAAGAATGAAAAGTTTAAAAACGCTCTTAAAAATTCGGATATTGAAAATATCAAGAGGGAATACCAGTCAGCTTTAAAAGAAGTCTTTAGAATTATTATGGCTGATAATATGGAATTATTTGGTCAATGGACAAACAATTCAAATTTCAGCAAGTGGCTCAGCGATATTGTCTTTGATGAAATAATGAGAAAAAATTCAGCTGGTTAATGGCGAATACAGTATTCAGGAAATTTTTTTTTATCCTGCAGCGAGAGACAATAACTAAGCATGGAAACGATGTTTAGCAAAAATAAATGCTGCCCTAAATTTCTCGCATAATTTTTTATAAAAATTAAACCTATTTTATCTTTGTAAAATAATTCCATAAAATAAAATTCTAAGGCCGCAATTTGTCAAACCAAAACTAGCATTCTCAACATTAACTCCAGTGAAGACACGGCCATCTTTAGCAACTAGTACAGCACCAATTGGAAAGTGAGAATATGGAACATACGCATTTTTGCTTGTCTCTACGGCCAAATCGATTAAATCAGTAGTTGCCACTAGCTGTTTCCCCTTTCATGATAGCAACACCTGATGAAGCACCAATCCGAGTAGCTCCAGCTTTAATGAAAGCTTGAGCATCATCATAAGAACGAGCGCCTCCAGATGCTTTAACTCCCATATCAGGACCAACTGTTTGTCTCATCAAAGCTACATCTTCTACAGTAGCACCACCAGTTGAAAAGCCAGTAGATGTTTTAACAAAATCAGCTCCAGCTTTCTGAGCTAATTGGCAGGCCTTAACCTTCTCCTCATCTGTCAGCAGACAAGTTTCCAGAATTACCTTGACCAAGATACCGTTAGCAGCTTCTACAACCGCACGGATGTCTCGCTCTACCAAATCATAATCTTTAGATTTCAGAGCACCGACATTGATGACCATATCCACTTCGCCCGCACCCTTTCGGATTGCGTCCTTGGTTTCAAAAGCTTTCACATCGGAAGTGTTGGCTCCTAAAGGAAAACCAATTGGCACACAAACCTTGACATCTGAGCCTTTTAGCTGCTCCGCAGCAAACTCTATCCAGGTTGGATTAACACAGATACTGGCAAAATCATAAACTTTTGCTTCTTCAATTAACTTCAGAATCTGCTCTTCTGACGCTTCTGGTTTTAAAAGCGTATGGTCTATGTATTTGTTTAATTTCATGTTGACTTCTCCTAGAATTAAGCAATAACCTCGATAATCTCGCTTACTGCAACGCTTTCATCACCTATTTTAACATTTTTTTGAAAATCTGTAACTAGTTCTTGAGAAATTTTTTCATTTGAATAAATTTTTGCGAAAACTTCTCCAATTTCAACCTTGTCTCCGACTTTCTTTTCGAAAACAATTCCAGTTTCATAATCCAAGTCGTCAGATTTAACTGCACGTCCTGCTCCAAGTCTCATAGCAAAGAGTCCGAATTCCATAGCAGGCAGCTCAGTGATATAACCTGCCTGTTCTGCTTTCACTTCTATAATATGAGCTGCACTTGATGGACGATAGAGGTCTTCCAAGTCACCGCCTTGAGCAGCAATCATAGCTTCAAATTTCTTCAAAGCAGCGCCATTAGTCAACTGTTCTCTCACTTCTTCTGCTGTTTTCTCAACATTTGCCAGTCCGAGCATAATCTGAGCCAACTCACAGATAAAATGGGTTACATCTTCTCTGCCTTTTCCTTGAAGAATCTCGATTGCCTCAAGGATTTCGAGACGA
>ERZ773004.1726-NODE-1726-length-10183-cov-27.063487_pt1 | contig 10183 bp, 5 predicted proteins | sample MGYA00580667_ERZ773004 | MGnify/ENA primary metagenome ERZ773004 (study PRJEB29015, sample SAMEA2737963) | human oral metagenome | biome: human oral; feature: human-associated habitat; material: dental | place: China | collected 2123 ... | reverse complement strand
CCCCCGCCAGGGCCGCCCACACCGCGACGGCGACGAACACACCCATGACTTCGTTGAAAGCCGGCGCGCCCGTCAGACGGAGGGCGCCGAAGATGAGAACGAACAGGACCGTCTGGCCGATGTAGACGGTCATGGAGCGCCTACCGACCGCCGACAGCAGCCACCTGGCCCCGCGCAGGGGACCGCCGCCCGGACCCGCCCAGGCCGCCAGCAGCGCCAGCCACCCGCACGCGCCCACCATCCCGGTCAGGGAGTCCAGAGTCGGCCCCATGACGATCAGCCATGCGGGCGCGCCCAGCTTCATGTAGGGCAGGGCGCCCAGCGCGCCGACGACCAGGGCCGCCGCGCCGCCCACCAGCAGGGCGCGGCGGTGGCGGTCGGGCCGGGTCAGCAGATCGGTGTCCGCCAGGCGGACCCCTAGGAGGGTGGCGGGCAGGGTGAGGGAGGTCAGGATCGTCACCATGGTGCCGCCGGCCCACAGGACCAGGCTGACGGCCGGGTACAGGGGGCCGCGCAGCATCTCCGTAATGCCGCCGACGACGCCGCCGCCCGCGGCCCCGGCCGTGCCCACGGTGACGCCGCCGACGCTGAGGAACCAGCCGATGTAGAGCATGTAGCCCAGGCACACCGCCGTGGAGAGCCCGCCGACCACCGCCTGCGTCCTGCGCCCGCGCCCCGCGATGGGGTCGGCGAGGACGACGGCGATGAGGGCGTAGGCGCCGATGATGTCGCCCATGAACAGCGCGCCGTGAACGGCCGCGAAGACCAGCATCCACAGGCCGCGCCCGCGGATGAGGCGGCGCGCGTCGGCGACGGGGGCGGCCCGGCGGGCGGCGTTCATGCCGGTGGCGGCAGGGGTGACGCCGGCGGTGGCGGAGCGGGCGGTCGCAGCAGTGGCGGAGGTGCTGGCGGCGATGGAGGCTGCCGGATCGGCGTCGGCAGCCGCGGCGGCGGTCGAGCGCGGGCCCGCCTCGGTGCACCGGCGCGCCATGGTGGCCAGGCCGAAGCCGAACAGCATGGCGAACAGCGGGTAGGAGCGGTGGTCCACGAACGCCGCGCGCAGACCCATCCAGATCGTGTCGGCGCCGGTGACCTCGGCCCTGGTGCGGAAGAGGACCATCCAGAACGGGGCGTTGGCCAGGGCGATGAGCAGCAGCATGAAGCCGCGGGCGATGTCGGGGGCCGGGTAGCGCACGGAGGCGGGACCGGTGAAGGACTGGAAGCCGTCGCCGTCGAAGGGCGCCGGAAGGTCATCGGGCGGCGTCGGCGCGCCGGGTGACGGCGCGCCACCGGGCGCCGGCGCCCCGGGTGCCGGGACTCCCGGCAATGGCGAGTTTCCGGGCGCGGACTGCGTCGAGGGCCGGGCCCGGGTCGGTGACGGGGACGGCGCCCCGGGCGTCGACGGGGTCTGGACGGTCATGGGGGAAAGTCTCTCCCCCTCCGGTCGGGCGAGTCGCCTGAGAGCATGGGCAGAGCGCCCCTGTCCCGGGGTCATGCGGGTCGCGCCCAGAGGGTGGCGGCCGTGACCGGGGCGAGACGCCCTGTCCCGGGGTCGTGCGGGTCGCGCACGGGTGCTGCGCCGTACTACTGCGCTCCTTCACCCTCTACTACGCGCCTTTCAACCGTACAGCGGGCCCTTCTTGTCGAGGTGGCGGGCCATCACCGCCTTGTGCCGGGGCTCGCCGCGGTGGGATGCCGGCGCGGTGGTGCGGGTGGGGCTCCTGGGACGACTCGGGCCGGGCAGTTGTCCAAATCTGTTGCAAAGGCGCCCCGGGCCGGGATGGGCCGCGGATGAAAGTGCGGAATATCAACGATTCTCTTCCGGTGCTCCGACGCGATCCGGGCCTTTGCAACAGATTTGGACAAACGACGCCGCCGAGGGCCTCTCGGAGGGGCGCCGAGGGCCGGATGGCGATCTCGCGGGCCGCGTCGCCGACCCGGGCGTCCTTGGCGTGGTGGTGATTCCCGCGGGGGGCTCCCGCCCGGTGGTCCCCCGGGGCCGCGGGAGGCCGCGCCGGATCGCCTGCTACGCCTCTTCCCGTCTGCTACGCCCCTTCACCCTCCGCTGTACGAGAAAAAGAGGCGTAGCGGAGAGCGAAGGGGCGTAGCAAAGGGAAAAGAGCGTAGTGGACGCGGGCCCGGCCGCCGGTTTCAGCGCCTTCAGCGGCGCCTGGCGGAGGCGGCCACGGCGTGGCGCAGGAGGATCTCCAGGGGTCCGCGCGTCCGGCCGCTGCGCTCCATCCAGGCGCACATCATCGCCAGGGCCGCCCACACCGCGACGGCGACGGACGCCCCCATGACTTCGTTGAAAGCCGGCGCGCCCGTCAGACGGAGGGTGCCGAAGATGAGGGCGAACAGGACCGTTTGCCCGATGTAGACGGTCATGGAGCGCCTGCCGACCGCGGACAGCAGCCACCTGGCCCCGCGCAGGGGGGCGCTCGTGCCCGGGCCCGCCCAGGCCGCCAGCAGGGCCAGCCACCCGCAGGCCCCCACCAGTCCGGTCAGATAGTTCAGAACGGGCTCCATGACAATCATCCATGTGGGCGCGCCCAGCTTCGTGTAGGGCAGGGCGCCCAGCGCGCCGACGGCGAGCGCGGCCACGCCGCCGATCAGCAGGGCGCGGCGGTGGCGGTCCGGGCGGGCCAGCAGGCTGGTTTCCGCGAGCTTCGCTCCGAGGAGGGCCGCCGGCAGGGCCATGGAGGTCAGGACGGTTATGACCGCCGTCCCTGCCCACTGCACGAAGCTGTTCGGGAAGTAATCGAGGCCGATCGGCCGAAGAGCGGTATCGGACGCGCTCACGACATCCGTCGCGGCGCTCGCCGCATCGGCGGTTTCCACAGTGGTCAGCCCCATGGAGACCATGGAGTAGACCCCCACCGCCGTGATGAGCAGGCCCGCCACGAGCATGCGCACCCGCTTGCGCTCCACGATGGTCCCGGCGAAGATCGTGGCGATAATGCCGTAGGCGCCGATGATGTCACCGGCGAAGATCGTGCCGTGGACGGCGCCGAACAGGATCATCCACAGCCCCCGACGGCGCACGAGCCGGCGCGCGTCGACGACGGCGGCCTCGCGGACCCGGGCCAGGTGGCGCTCGCGGGCCGCAGGGTCCGCGTCGGGCGGCAGGTCGGACTCGGCCGCGCGCACCGCGGTCTCGATGCGCCGGTGCGCCATGGTGGCCAGGCCGAAGCCGAACAGGAGAGCGAACAGCGGGTAGGAGCGCTGGTCGATCAGGGCGGCGCGCACGCAGACCCAGATGTCGTCGGCGGAGGACGGCGCCTTCATGGGCAGTAGCCCCAGCCAGGAGGGGACATTGGCCAGGGCGATGAGCAGCAGCATGAAGCCGCGGGCGACGTCGGGGGCCGGATAGCGCACGAAGCGCCCGCCGGTGAAGGAGCGGTAGTCGGGACGCGCGGCGGACGACGCGGGCCGGCAGGGCGACGCCGGAGGCGCCGGATGGGGCGGGGCGGCGGCCGGGGTCAGAGCGTTGAATGCCATATGTTTAGACTCACGCGACCCGGGGGCGCGGCACATCCTTCGGGAGGACGTTTGCGGTTTCCATCCGAGGATGGACGCTGTCGGGCGGGGCTCCATCGAAAGTATGACGCCGTCGAGCGGTCCGGTTCGGGACGGAGGCGCGGGGGCCCGGCGGGTACGTAGGCTAGGGAGTACCGTCAGTCCGACCCGATAAAACCATTGTCCTCAACGCCGAGGCCGGCGCCGTCACAGCTCCTGCGCCCACGCGGCCGCCGACGCCCTGATCGCCTCGATGGCGGCGAGCACCCCGGTCATGGTCTTCGCGACCGGATACAGCTCCCGGGAGAAGACGGCGAGCGTCTTGATCCGCGCGGCCGCCTCGCCGATGGCGGGCATCTCCAAGGAGGCGCTCAGCTCGGTCAGGATCGATCTCAGCTCCGCCGAGAGATCGGCGCCGCCCACCACGCCCGCCGTCCGGACCATGGCGGCGATATCCGCGTCGAGCCTGCGCCACGCGTCCGAGAGGGACGACGTCGCCTTCTCCAGCGCGCGTCGCCTCGGTTCGAGGCCCTTCGCAATCCGCTTGATCTGGGTGGGCGTGGGCACCGATCCTTGCGGAACGAGCGCGAACTCCCTTCTCATGACGGTGTTGAAGGCGTCCATGGCCTCGCCGAAGACGTTGGCGCGCTGTTCGAGGGCGGGCAAGTGCTCCGACTCGATCGTATGGGTCAGTTCGATGAGACCCGGGGCCTGTTCCTCGTCGTCCTCCCCCTCGTCCCCGGCGTCGCTGGAACCCCCGGGCGCGGCCGAATCCGCCGATGCGGCCGAGTGCGCGGGCGCGGAGCCCGTCTCCCTTCGATCGATCCGCCGAATGAGTTCGTCGGCGACCTTCTGGGCGACCCGTTTGAACCGACGGCCGCCCGGCTCCAGGTCCTCGAAGGGCGTCTCGGGCTCAAGCCACTGGTACTGGTTGATCGTGTCGCGGATCAGCCGCGCCGTCGGATCCGTGCGCAGATCCATCCGGTTCCAGTTCGGCGCATCGACGAGGAGGGTGAGAAGGCCGTTGTAGCCCGCGGCCTGCGTCTTGGTCCGGAACTGGATGAACTCCTCGCGGCACGCCCGGGAGGCCACGTACCGGTTGGTGACCATGGCGAGGAGGAAGGTGGTGCGCTCGACCTCCTGCTGCAGGCGATCGCTCCAGTCGTCGCCCCAGTGGAGGGCGTCCTTGTCGAGAATGAGTTCGATGGGGACGCCCTTGTAGTCGCAGGCCTCCTCCACGGCCCGAGCGAACGCGGTCAGCATGCCGTCGTGGTAGGCGTCGTCGGCGTGGACGTAGCTGAGGAAGACGGAGGGCCTGGGCAGGACGGCGGGCGCGGACGAGTTCGTGGGCGGGGCGGACGGGGAGTCGGACATGGCTGTTGTCTCCTGACTGGGGTCGGCGCTTCGGATGGAGGGAGGAGGAGCGGTGCCGGGCGAGGGGCGGCCGACGCCGTCGGGATGGATCGCGCTCAGCGCCTCGCGGGAGGTCAGGCACGCCAGCGGGAGCGCCCACACGTCGTCGGCGACCTCCTCGAACCCGGCGCCCGTGTACGCCACGAAGCCCCGGTGCAGGCCGCCGAACTCGCGCATCGCCCGCAGGCCCCTCAGATCGCTCGGGCCGATGCTGGAGGCGAGCTTGACCTCGACCCCCAGGCGCCGGCCCCGGCCGTCGACCAGAACGAGATCGACCTCCCGGCCGGTTCGGCTGTCCCTCCAGTAGAACGCCTCGGTGGTGAGCGCGGCCCAGCCCCGCGCGGCGAGGAACTGGTTGACGACCCAGGTCTCGAGGGTCTGCCCCAGCAGCTCCGGGGAGTCGGCGATGTCATGGCCCGCGCGGATGAGGCTCTCGCACGTGCTCGCGGTGTCGACCGCGTGCCCCTTGGGGGCGCTTCTGCTCGCCCGGGTGATCCCCCCGTGCAGATTGGGCAGCAGGGTGATGAGGAACCTGCGCTCCAGGATGTCGAGGTAGCGGCCGACGGTCCGCGCGTCGAGATCGAGCTCCTGCGCGATCCGGGTCCGGTTGATCCGGCCCCCGGGCGCGTGAAGGACCGAGTCGAGGACCCTGCGGGCGATGCCCGTGTTCAGGTCCTCCGTGGGCAGCACCCGGTCTCCGAGAATGGCCAGGGTGTCCGCCTGCACCCGGTTCTGCCAGGCGGCGCGCGAGAGGGGCAGGAGGGGGAGTGCGAGGGCGGGAAGCCCCCCGGTCTCGAGCCTGGCCCGCAGGTCGTCGGTCCCGGTCGACGGCGCCCCGGCGGCGGTGAGGTCGGCGTCGAAGAGGATGTCGATGAGGCTCGGCGTTTCGGAGTCGGATGGTCCCTGCGCCTCCAGGCCGGTGAACGGGTGCAGGGCGAGCCGCGTCGCCCGCCCGGCCAGGGGGTCGGTCCTGGCCATCGTCCCGCGTCCCACCGAGGCCGAGCCCGTCAGCAGGAAGTGGTGTCCGGGCGGGAGCCCGTCGACGATCTCCTTGACGGCCACGCTGACGGCGGGCACCATCTGGGCCTCGTCGATGACGGCCGGACGTCTGAGCGAGCGCACCCATTGGAACGCGTCCTCCTGGGCGCGTCCCGCCGCGGCGGGGTCGGTGAGCGACTGGTAGGAGGCGTAGACGCCCGACTCCACGAGGTGACGGGCCAGGCTCGACTTCCCGACGGCCCGCCTCCCCTCCAGGATCGCGACCCGGTGCGAGGCGCGCTCCGCGAAGGTCGCTTCGATGGCTCGACGGCGGTAGTGAGGCACGGGGAATCATACATTGAGTCTGCGGATCCGGCATTCGATGCAGGAATTTTCCGACATCGGATGCATGATTTTTGCGGTGGCGGTCTGCGGCGGACCGCGGGCCGGAGCCCGGACCGCTCCGGCCTGCGCTGCGCTCCGCCCGGTGCGGCGCGGCGAAGGTCGGATCCGGCCCGGCGCGAGGAGCGCGCACCTGAGCCCGGACCGCACCCCCGAACCCGGACCGGCGTCTACACTGGTTCCACTACGACAGGGGAGCGCCCCGTCGCCGCGGGCCCGGCCCGTCGTCGGCACCGGCGCTGAGAGTGCGGGCGACCGCAGACCCTCGAACCTGCTCCGGTTCGCACCGGCGAAGGAAGTCGAGATCTCCCCGGGCGCCCGGCCACCGGCCGCCGCACCCGGGCCCTCCTGACACCCGTCCAGGAGAAGCATGAACATCCACCTCACCCGCCGGGCCCTCCTCGGCTCCACCGCCCTGAGCGCCGTCGGCCTCGCCCTGGCCGCCTGCGGCTCGGGCGGCAAGAACTCCGCCGGCTCGAGCGGCCCCACCGTCACCGTCATCACCCACGACTCCTTCTCCGTGCCCGACGACCTCATCGCCGCCTTCCAGAAGGACACGGGCTACACCCTCCAGATCACGCCCTCCGGGGACGGTGGCGAGCTCGTCAACAAGCTGGTGCTGACCAAGGACGCCCCGCTCGGCGACGCCGTCTTCGGCATCGACAACTCCTTCGCCTCCCGCGTCCTGACCGAGAAGGTCATCGACACCACCGCCGCCGTCGACCTGCCCCAGGGCGCCGACCAGTACGTCGTCGACAACACCCCGGCCCTGGCCCCCATCGACTTCGGGGAGGTCTGCGTCAACGTCGACACCGCCTGGTTCACCGAGCACGGCCAGACCCCTCCGGCCGCCTTCGAGGACCTGACCAAGCCCGAGTACAAGAACCTCTTCGTCGCCATCAACCCCTCGACGTCGTCGACCGGGCTGGCCTTCCTCCTGGCCACCGTCGGCCACTTCGGCGCCGACGGCTTCGTCCAGTACTGGAAGGACCTGGCGGCCAACGGCGCCAAGATCGACGCGGGCTGGTCCGACGCCTACCAGACCGACTTCTCCGGCGGCGGCGAGGGCGGCGCCTACCCGATCGTCGTGTCCTACGCCTCCTCCCCGGCCGCCACTCTCACCGCGGACGGCTCCGCCTCCACCACCGCCGCCCTCCTGACGACCTCCACGCGCCAGGTCGAGTACGCCGGGGTGCTGGCCGGCGCCGCCAACCCCGAGGGCGCCAAGGCCTTCATCACCTGGATGCTCTCGGCGGCGGTGCAGACCTCCATCCCGGAGAACATGTACATGTACCCCGTCAGCCCCGAGGCGACCCTGAGCGAGGCGATGCAGAAGTTCGGCGCGGTGAGCGACGATCCGATCGTCGTGCCGGCCGACCAGATCGCCGCCAACCGCGAGGCCTGGCTGGCGGTCTGGTCCGAGGCCGTCGGCGCGTGAGGCGCAACGGGCGCGGGCCGCGCACGGGGCGGGCCGAGCGGCTCGGCTGGGCCCTGGCCGTCGCGGTGCCCCTCGTCTTCCTCGGCCTCTTCTTCGCCTGGCCGGTGGCCACCCTCATCGGCCGGGGCCTGGCGCCCGACGGCGCCCTGGACCCGAGCGGCTTCGCCGAGGTCCTCGCCCGCCCGCGCACCTGGCGGATCATCCGCGCCACCCTCGTCCAGGCCGCGCTCGCCACGGCGATCTGCGTGGTGGCGGGCGTGCCCGGAGCACACGTGCTCTACCGGCGCCGCTTCCCCGGGCGCGACCTGCTGCGCGGCCTCGTGCTGGTGCCCTTCGTCCTGCCCAGCGTCGTCGTCGGCGTCGCCTTCCACGCCCTGGTCACCACCGGCGGCCCGCTGGGCGGCGGGGTGCTGGGCCGCAGCCTGGACGGGACGACGGCGATCGTGGTGGCGGCCCTCGTCTTCTTCAACTACGGGCTCGTGGTGCGCACGGTGGGGACCATGTGGTCGCGGCTCGACCCGCGCGCCGTCGAGGCGGCCCGCGCGCTGGGGGCGAGCCCGTGGCGGGCCTGGCGCACCGTCACCCTGCCCAGCCTGGTCCCGACGATCGCCTCGGCGGCCTCGCTGACCTTCCTGTTCTGCGCCACCGCCTACGGGGTGGTCCTGGTCCTGGGCGGGCCGGGCATCGGCACCATCGAGACCGAGATCTACGTCCTGACCGCCCAGTACCTGGACCTGCGGGCCGCCGCCGTCCTGTCCGTCCTCCAGCTGGCGGTCATCGCCGCGGCCCTGTGGGTGAGCGAACGGGCGCGGGCCGCCTCGCAGGCGGCGCTGCGACTGCGCCTGGACGTCCCGGCCCCCCGCCTGCGCGCGGGCGATCTGCCCGCGCTGGCCCTCACCCTCGCGGTCGCCCTGGGGCTGCTCGTGGGGCCCGTCGCGGTCCTCGTGGCGCGCTCGCTGCGCCGGGCGGGCCGGTGGACGCTGGCCAACTACGCGGACCTGGGCACCACCGGCGGGCGCAACGCCCTGATGGTCACCGTGTGGGAGGCGGCCGGCAACTCGCTGCGGGTGGCCGTGGCGGCGGCGGGCCTCGCCCTGATGATCGGGACCGCGGTCTCCCTCGTGGTCTCGCGGCGTCCCCGCTCGCGCCGTCTGCGCTGGGGCGTGGCGGCCCTCGACTCGGTCTTCATGCTGCCGCTGGGGGTGAGCGCGGTGACGGTCGGCTTCGGCTTCCTCATCACCCTCGCCCGCCCGCCCCTGGCCCTGACCAGCAGCTGGTGGATCCTGCCCCTGGCCCAGGCTGTGGTGGCGGTGCCGCTGGTGGTGCGCACGCTCCTGCCGGCGCTGCGGGCCATCGACCCGCGCCAGCGGGAGGCGGCCGCGGCGCTCGGAGCCGGTCCGGGGCGCGTCCTGGCCACGGTGGACGGCCCGCACCTGCTGCGCGCGGGCGGCCTGGCGGCGGGGTTCGCCCTGGCCACGAGCCTGGGGGAGTTCGGGGCGACCTCCTTCCTGGCCCGACCCCGCACTCCCACGCTGCCGGTGGTCCTCTACCGGCTCATCGGATCCCCCGGGGCCCAGAACCAGGGGATGGGCCTGGCCGCCGGCGTCGTCCTGGCGGCGGGGACGGCCGCCCTCATGCTGGTGTGCGAATGGGCCCAGACCGCCCGCCTGCGCCGTCGGAGAAAGGACTCCCATGCCTGAGCCCGTCGTGGACGATCCCGGTCCCGGGTCTGCCGGGGCCTCAGGGGCCGACGCGTCCGTCGGCGTCCCCGAGCCCGCTGCTGGGCCGTCGGACGCCTCCGGGCGCGATGCCGCCGCGCCCGATGCTGCGCCCGCGCAGGTGCTCACGGAGCAGATCGACCGCCTTATTCGGGAGATGTACCGCATGAGTGGGATTGATTCCGTGATCGGCGTACAGTCGGCAAAGTCCGGCGTTGCGCGTCAGTGGGACTTTGAACGGACGAATCAGCGGCTTGTCGACTTTGCGATCCAGTGGGAGGAGGCAGAGAAAGCAATCGTTGCGCTCTATGAGGCGTGGACGGGAGAGCAGATCAATTACATCTGCGAATATCCGCGCGGCTTCAAGATCTCGGATGTGACGGAGGGGCTTGCACAGGCGCAGGCGGCACTCGACCTCGGGCTTGACAGCAAGACATATCAAATGGAGGTCGCGCGCAAAGTCCTTGAGGCGTACCTGCCGAATATCGAGCCGGTAACGTACGATGCCATCATCAGAGAGCTTGAGGCGTCGGCCGCTGTCATAGAGCAGACACAGACCTACGGAGATGACGATGAAACGGACGGCGACACAGACAGAGATAGCAGCGTTTGAGCGGCGCATCCGCGAGCTGATTGCAGAGGGCTATAGCGTCCGCTTCGCCGTGTATCAGGCGTACAGGGAGCACCCTGTGATGCAGGTGATGAACAGGGAGGCACG
>ERZ773004.1725-NODE-1725-length-10184-cov-37.030704_pt1 | contig 10184 bp, 5 predicted proteins | sample MGYA00580667_ERZ773004 | MGnify/ENA primary metagenome ERZ773004 (study PRJEB29015, sample SAMEA2737963) | human oral metagenome | biome: human oral; feature: human-associated habitat; material: dental | place: China | collected 2123 ... | reverse complement strand
ATGCCGCGGACCTGCCCGCCCAGCGCGTGGGCGCCACCTGCACCGTCACCGAGGACGCTCGTGATGCCAAGGGGCTCAAGCAGCCGGGCTCCCCCGCAGACGGCAGTGTCAGCTGGAAGGATCCGGCCGCCTTCCAGGTCGTCGCCAACCCGGGGCGTCAGGAGAAGGAGATCGCCTCCACCGCGGTGGCCCCGACGAAGGGCAATGCGGGCGGCGTCACCTTCACCGTGCCCGACTCCACGGAGGGCGGCGTTCGGATCAAGGTGGTCAACTCCGTCGTTCCCCATGCCGGTATCGCCAAAGCGTTCACCAAGGTCGCTAAGAGCACGGAGAAGGTCGACGGCAAGAACACCTTCGACCAGACCTACACCATTACCGTCACCAACCCCTCGGCCAAGGCGGATCTCACCTACGACCTCAACGACGCCTGGCAGGTCCCCAACGGCGTCACCGTCCACAAGGTCAGTATCTCCGGCGACGCCATCACCGGCACCGAGACCCCTCAGGCCGGTGTCCCCTATGCCAAGACCGGTATCACCCTGCCCGCCGGCAAGCGGCACACCTATACGATCGTGCTCAACGTTTCCGGACCCGACGCCGGGCTGCCCGGCGTTCAGGGGACCTGTGAGCCGGGAGCGGTCGGCCAGGGCAAGGCCATCTACAACAAGGCCTTGGTGACCACCGAGGGCGATCACCAGCCCAAGGAGGCGGCGGCCTGCGGCTCTTTGCCCCCCAACCCCCGGTTCAAGGCCTCCAAGACCCCGCTCGACGTGGTCCGCAACGCCGACGGCACCTTCACCTCCAGCTACACGGTCACGGTCACCAACACCTCCCTTGTTGCCAGCCCGGTGGTCGCCGACCTCACCGACACCCCGCAGATGCCCGCCGGCACCTACCTGCACAAGGTGCGGATCCTGGAGAAGGGAGTCGATGCCCAGGGTGTGACCCTCCCCGGCAGGAACGACGCCACCGGCACCTTCAACGGCCCGATCACCCTCATCAAGGCCGGTACCGGTGAGGCGCTCGCCGCCGCCCCCAGGTCCGGGGGCGAGGGCGGTAGCCGAACCTTCACGATGCAGATGACCTTCACCGTTCGAGAGAACACCCCGGGCTTCACCGAGTCCGACTTCCAGTGCGGCCACCTGCGCGCCGACGGCAAGCCCTCCGGCCTGGTCAACACCATCGCCATGGAGGGGGACACCGACGGCGAGGAGAACAACCACGGCTGCCTGTCCACCGAGGGCAAGCTGAAATTCTCCAAGGAGATCAAGACCCAGCCGGGCAACGGTTCCACCTTCGACGTCGTCTACACCGTCAGCGTCGTCAACGAGGGCTCGCTGACCGCGGCCACCGGGCCGATCAACGACAAGCCGTCTTTCGCCCCCGGGCTCATCCCCACGACGGTCAAGGTCCAGCGCGAGATGGGACCGACCCGGACGGTCGCTCAACAGCCCGATGGCTCCTACCGCCTGTCCGACGACGAGCGGCTCTACTCGGGCCTGCGGATCCGCTACACGGTGACCTTCACCGTCAGAATCGATCCGTCGGTCGAGGGCTACAGCGATGACCTGCTGTCCTGTACCACGGAGAGCGGCAGACTCGTTCCCGGCCACGGCCTCTACAACAAGGTCGTGCCCCAGGAGGGCAAGGATTCCGACACTCGTCCGGACCACGACGTCGCCTGTGCCAACGTCGCCCCCGACGCCGGTAAACGCATCCTGTCCATCGTTAAGACCGGCAACCAGGGCCCCCTGGATGACGCTGCCTTCGACATCTACCCAATGGATCCCGCCACCCCGGGCGCCAAGCCCCTGACCGACGGCGTGACCTTCACCGGCGGCAAGGGCACCGGAACCTTTACCACGACCGGTCTGGCCATCAACCGCGAGTACTGGCTGGTGGAGACCAAGGCCCCGGCCGGGCACCAGCTCATGGCCAAGCCCGCCCGCTTCAAGGTGACCGACTCCGGCATCGAGCTCATCAACCCCGATCCGGGCGGCTCGGCCCTGACGGTCTCGCGCAGTGGAGCCGGTAAGGCCGACGACACGATCACCGTCCGTGATGTCCAGATCGGCACCCTGCCGCTGTCCGGTGGACGCGGCATCGGGATGAACGTCGCCGTCGGTATCACGGTCATCACCGGTGCCGCCCTGCTGGCACTGCGCTCCAGAAAAGCTTCCTCGTCCAGGCGCTCGGCCTGATCGCGGGGAGAACCCCGACTCCGCTCCGTCGCGCGCGGGTCACCTCATATCCCTAAGTAGTCCCACAACACAGGAGAGATCAGTAATGCACTCCCTCACCATGCGTCGAGGCCTCGGCTTCGCCGCTGCGATGACGCTCGCCGCCGGCGCGCTCATCGCCCCGACCGGCGCGGCGGCACCCGCTGACCCCAATGGCTCCACGATCGACCCCGACGCGGCCACGTCGCTGACCGTCCACAAGTGCGAGCAGACCGACACCAACGGCGTCAAGGAGGGTGACGGTAACGAGGACCCCGCAGCCGAGTGCAAGGCCGTGTCCGGTGTCGAGTTCACCATCACCAAGCTGAACGTGGACCTGACCACGTCCGAGGGCTGGGCGACCCTGGCCAAGCTCAAGGGCGACGTCTCCCAGGCCAAGAATCTCAAGTCCGCTACCACCCAGAAGATCACCACCGACGCCAACGGTCTGGCCTCCTTTACCGACGCTCAGACCGAGGTCGGCGCCTACCTCGTCAGCGAGACCAAGACCCCGGACAAGGTCATTCCGGCCGAGGACTTCGTCGTCACCCTGCCGATGACCAACCCGCAGGACACCACCAAGTGGAACTACAACGTCCACGTCTACCCCAAGAACACCCTCTCCGGTGTGGACAAGCAGGTGACGGACAAGCCGGCCCCCGGTTCCGGCCAGAACATCACCTACACCATCACCACCTCCATCCCGAAGGTCGACTACCCGGGCGGAGCCCGCATCAAGCGCTACGAGGTCGTCGACCGGCTCGACAAGCGCATCAACAAGGACGCCCTCGCCCCGGTGGTCAAGATCGTCAACGGTCAGCAGGCGACGCCTCTGGTGGAGTCGACCGACTACACCGTCATCATCGCCGAGGGCACTGACTACAACTGGGCGACCATCCAACTCACCGAGGAGGGACGCCGCAAGGCCGCTGAGGAGCGCCACAACGGCAACGGCGAGACCAAGGTTCAGGCGACCCTCACCGCCACCTTCGACCCCAAGACCGTTGACCTCGAGGGCGTGCTGTCCAACACTGCAGGGCTCATCCCCAACGACAGCCCCAACTTCACCTGGGACCCCAGCAACCCCGGCACCACCACTGACGTCCCCGGCATCCCCACCACCCCCGTGCTCTCCAAGTACGGCAAGGTGGTCGTCACCAAGACCGGTACGGATGAGCTGGCCGACAAGACCAAGTACAACGGCGCCCAGTTCCAGGTCTACGAGTGCACCAAGACCGGCTCCGGAGCCACCCTCAAGGACTCCAACCCGGCGACCCAGACCGTCGACCCGCTGACCATCGGTGGCGAGAACACCTTCACCACCGCCGGCCAGGGCACGGTCGCCATCAGCTCGCTGCGCGCCAACGACTACGTTGACGGCGTGAAGAAGGACGCGCTGACTGACGACGACTACTACTGCCTCGTCGAGACCAAGGCGCCCGAGGGCTACACCCTCCAGGCCGACCCGATCCCCTTCCGGGTTCTGGCCGCTGACGCGGAGGGGAAGGTGCCGACCGCGGTGACCGTCACCGACGTGCCGAAGAACGCCGGCTTCCGCCTGCCGCTCACCGGTGCCAACGGCGTCATCTTCCTCACCATCGCCGGCGCTCTGCTGGTGGCCGGTGGCGCGGCGATCGCCTACGCCAACAAGCGCCGCAACTCCGCCAAGCACTGACAGCTCCTGGCAGTCACTGAGGTGGCGTGCATCTGCCGGCCGCCATCCTGCCGGACGCTCCCTGTGGGGGAGGCGGGAGACCCCGTCTCCCCCACAGGGGCGTCGCAGGGATCCTCCCTCCCAATCGATAACCCCTAACCGATCCCGGCCCGCCACTCGCAACGAGCTCCGCCGACAACCCGACGAAGGAAGGCACGGTTCCCCGTGACAGCGCTACTCCCATCACTTCGCGACCGCATCTCCCAGTCCCGTACGGAACGGCCCGAGACGGATCCCGAGGCCGCGGCCCCGCAGCCTGCCCCGAGTGCCCCGGACACCGACCCGGGGAAGGCGACGCGCCGCAAGGTCCTGCGCGAGCGCTTCCTGACCTGGCTCCCCCTGGTCCTGGTCCTGGTCGGCGTGGCCGTCCTCCTCTACCCGGTGATGGCCACTCAGCACAACAACGACGAGCAGCAGCGCCTGGCCGACATGTACACCGCCTCAGTCGAGGCCGCCGGCCCGGACACCGTCGCCGCGGAGCGCGCCTCCGCCGAGACTTACAACAACAACCTGGAGAGCGCACCGATCCTCGATCCCTGGCTCGAGTCGCAGCGCCCCGATACCCCCCAATACCAGGCCTACCTCCACGAGATGGATATCGACCCGGTCATGGCGCGCATCGTCATCCCCTCTATCCACGTGAGCCTGCCCGTCTACCACGGCACCGACACCCGGACCCTGGCGGAGGGAGTCGGGCACCTGTTCGGCACCAGCCTGCCGATTGGCGGCCCCTCCACCCACGCGGTCCTCACCGGCCACACCGGCCTGTCCACCGCGACGATGTTCGACAACCTCAACCAGGTCAAGAAGGGCGATCCCTTCTACGTCTCCTCTCTGGGACAGACCCTCAAGTACGAGGTCGTCGACATCACCGTCGTCAAGCCCGAGGAGACCGACTCCCTGCGCAAGGTCCCCGGACGCGACCTGGTCACCCTCATCACCTGCACGCCCTACGGCGTCAACTCCCACCGCCTCCTGGTCACCGGCGAGCGCGTCCCCATGGACCCCACGGCCGCCGCGGCCGAGGAGGCCGAGGCCCTGCCCGCCCCCATGCAGACCTGGATGAAGGTCATCATCGTGGCCGTCGTCATCATCCTGACGGTCGTCGCCGGAATCCTGGGGCGCCTATGGTGGCTGCGCCGTCGGCGGAAGCAGGATGCCGCCAAGGGGCCGGAGGGAATAACACGCGGCGCAGATCCCGATGGCTCCGAGGGCGCCGAGAGATCTGATCGCCGGCCCGGAGACCCCCTCGAGGACGCCGCCCCGCCGTCCGACGCCGCCGCTGAAGGTTCCTCCGATGGACAGTTCACGGATGAGACGACCGCGCTCGAGGTCGTCGCCGAGCCCGTTGAGCAGGCCCCCGAACCCGTAGGCGAGTCCCACGATCAGCAGAATCCGGTTGAAGCACCACGACTGGAATCCCCCTACGGGGCAGTGACCGACGCTCCTGGCGAACCCGAGACGGATCCGTTCAACGACCTGGAATCGCGCGTGCCGTGAGCAGTCCCGCACGGGAATCGCGTCTGTCTCCCTATTGGTCGGTGCGCTCAAGAACCTACGATCTGCCAGTGGCCTCCTACCAATCGCAGACCTCCCGCTCCCCGGGACGTCTGCGTCTGCGCGGAAGCCTGCTGGCCCTGTCCTGCCTAGGCGCGACCATCGGCCTGTGGCGCCTGTTCGTGTTCACCCACACCGGCCAGATGCTCGACGCCATGGCCCTGGAGGGCTCGGAGATAGGCTCGCACTACGTGAGCGTGCACGCCCGCGCCCTGCTGTCCATGGTCTCGATGCCGGCGGCCGTCGTTCTCGTGGTGACGATCCTGGTGATCGGCCTGCTGCGGCGCAGCCACCGCCGGGCCGTGTGGGCCGTCGTCGCCGTGGCGGGGGGCAACCTGACCACTCAGGTCCTGAAGTACCAGATTCTGTGGCGGCCCGACTTCGACATCACCGAGCGCTGGGACAACGCCAACACCCTGCCCTCGGGGCACACGACCATGGCGGCCTCCGCCGCGGTCGCCCTCATCTTGCTGTCCGGGCGTCGTTGGAGGGCTCTGTCGGCCTGGGTCGGGGCGCTGCTCACCATCGCCATGGGCTACTCCACTCTCGTGTGCCATTGGCACCGCCCCTCCGACGTCCTGGCCGGGATCCTCGTGCCCGTGGCCTGGGGTTCGCTCGCGGTGGCGGGCGGCGCCTGGCGCGCTCCCCGGTCCCTGCGCTCGGAAGGCGGGGAGGAGGACTCCGGTGAAGTGCCCGAGCTGACGAGTGCCGGGACGATCCCGGTGACCGCCGCCGGCCCGCGCTTGTGGAACCAACTCGTCGGCAACGTCCTGCTGGCCTCGGCCGGCGTCGTGTGCACGCTGGGGGCTCTCGGCCTGGGCTCCTGGGTGTGGTGGCACCTGGATGGCTCGCGCTCGCGCTGGCAGTTCTTCGGCGCCTACGCCACCGGGTCGGTGGCCGTCGTCGGCGTCACCTGCCTGGCGCTGTCCGCACTCGTGTCGCTGACCGACTGGGGCCGTACCCGGAACAAACACGAGCTCCGCGGCCGCGACTGACGCCGCCGGGCGGCCTCACTCCTCGACGACGGCGGCCGGGAGCCTGACGGTGAAGGTGGTCCCGTGATCCTCGGGCGCGGTGGAGGAGTCGACGTCGATGCTGCCGCCGTGGGACTGGACGATCGCCTGTGCGATCGACATGCCCAGTCCCGTCGATCCCGTGCGCCGTTCGCGCGAGGAGTCCCCGCGGGCGAATCGTTCGAAGAGCCGGTCGCGCACATCCGGCGCGATTCCCGGGCCGTCGTCGTGGATGCGCACCATGAGGGCGTCCCCTTCGCGCGTGAGCGTTGTGGTGACGTGGCTGCCGGCGGGGGTGTGGACCCTGGCGTTGGCCAGGAGGTTGACGATGACCTGACGCAGTCGCGCCTCGTCGCCGATGACCAACGGCGGCTCGGGCAGGAAGTCCTCGGCCTCCTGCGGCGTGGCGCCGGCCGGGGGTTCGAGGACGGCCAGATCCAGCTGCCAGTCGTGCTCCGGGCCCGCCGCGCGGGCATCGGCCACGGTGTCCACCAGCAGACCGACCAGGTCCACCTCCTCGCGGCGCAGCTCGCGCCCGGCGTCCAGACGGGCCAGCAGCAGCAGGTCCTCGACGAGCGCCGTCATCCGCACCGACTCGGAGTGCACGCGCTCCAGGGCGTAGGTGGCCTCCTCCGGCAGGTCGGCGTCGGCCCCCTCACGGCGGATGAGCTCGGTGTAGCCTCGGATCGAGGCCAGCGGCGTGCGCAGCTCGTGGGAGGCGTCGGCCACGAACTGGCGCACCTGGGTCTCGGAGCGCTGCCGCGCGGCCAGGGCGGACTCCACGTGCCCGAGCAGCGTGTTGAGAGCGCCGCCGACCTGTCCGACCTCGGCCGAGGAATCCAGATCCGCCTTCTCCACACGGTCCTCGATACTCACCTCGCCGCGCTCCAGCGGCTGGGAGGCCACGCGGTGCGCCGTGCGGGCCACCCGCTCCAGCGGGGCGAGCGAGGAACGCACCATGGCCCGTCCAGCCAGGGCCACCACGAGGGCCCCCACCAGCGCCACCGCCAGTTCGATGAGCAGCTGGGAGCGGATGAGCGCCTCGTCCCCCTCCAGGGAGAGGCCGGTGATGACGGTGTTCCCCGAGATCTCGTCCCGGGTGGCCAGGACTCGGTAGCTGCCCAGGTGGTGCAGGTCGACGGTGACGGGATGGTCACTGGTGGCCTCGGACAGTAGAAGCCGGCAGTCCTCCTTGGAGATGGAGGCGTAGTGGCCGTTCTTGTCGATGTAGGCGGCCGCCTCGTTACCGGAGCCCGATGCCGCCGGGGCGATGAGAGTCAGGGTGCCGGTGGACTGCCCCGCGGCGTCGAGCCCAGGGGGAACCCCCTGCTTGTCGTGGTCGCCGTTTCCCCCCGCGTCGTCGGTCCCATCGGGTTTCGGATCCCCGCTGTCCTGGCCGTCCTGGTTGCCCTGTCCCTCCTGGGAGCTCTGACCCTGCGTCTTCTTGGCCTCGGTCAGATCATGGCGCTTGTCGGCGGCCCGCTGGGCGGCCGCCGACAGCTGGCTGTCGGTGCGGGCCATGAGAGTGTGGCGCAGGCTCACCGTGGAGAATGTGCTCACGACCGCCGCCATGACCAGGACGAGGCCGAGCACCCCGACCACCAGGCGGGTACGCAGGCTGCGGAGGCGTCTGAGGGGGGAACCGGGCCACCTCGAGCGGCCACCGGTTCGCCGATCGGTCCGCTCGCCTCCCGATCCTGAATGCGTGGACGGCTGCGTGGACATCGCTGGGCCGTCAGACGCGGTCGTCGGCGCCGGCGGCCGGCTTGAGGACGTAGCCGACGCCGCGCATCGTGTGGATCATGGGCTCGCGGCCCTTGTCGATCTTGCGGCGCAGGTAGGAGATGTAGAGCTCGACGATGTTGGCCTGCCCGCCGAAGTCGTAGTTCCACACCCGGTCCAGGATCTGCGGCTTGGACAGGACCCGGCGGGGGTTGCGCATGAGGTAGCGCAGCAGCTCGAACTCGGTGGCGGTCAGCTGGATCTCGTCCTCGCCGCGCCAGACCTCGTGGGAGTCCTCGTCCATGCGCAGGTCGCCGACCTCCAGCAGGGAGTCGGGCTTCTCCTCGCTGGCCCCCGAGCGACGCAGCAGGGCGCGCAGGCGGGCCACCACCTCCTCCAGGGAGAAGGGCTTGGTGACGTAGTCGTCTCCGCCGGCGGTCAGACCTGCCACGCGGTCCTCGACGGCGTCCTTGGCCGTCAGGAACAGGACCGGTACGTTCGGGCTGTGGCCGCGCACGCGGCGCATGACCTCCAGGCCGTCGAAGTCGGGCAGCATGATGTCCAGGACGATGACGTCGGGGTCGATCTCCTGAGCCGATCGCACCGCGGCGATCCCGGTTCCCGCGGTCGTGACCTCCCAGCCCTCGTAACGCAGGGCGGAGGCGAGCAGGTCGGCGAGCATCTGCTCGTCGTCGACGACCAGGACACGAAGAGGAGAGCCGTCAGCACGGGTGAGGTTCTCGGTGGGGGCGTTAGTCACGTCGTCTATTCAACAGGAAAGCGCTGTGCTCGACCACAGTGCAACCTGTGCCTCGACTGTGTTACCGATCTGAGACCAAACGGCGACCCAGTAGTTGCAACTGCTGTGACATGCTTATGCGGTCGTGCGTCTCGGTTGTTGATCCCCCACATCCGTGTGCACCAGAACGTTACTTCGTAGCGTAGCCGCATAGAGGGCGGTTCAGTGGTAACTCAGCCGCCTCCCTCAATCAGCGTGTCGCCGCCGGTGATCCGGTGGTGACCGATTTCCCCTAGCAAGCAGGAGAGTCATGGAATACGTCGATGGCAACGAGCGCCGCTTCGGTGCCGAGGACCTGTTCTTCTCAACGACGGATACCAAGGGTGTCATTCGTAGGACGAATCGAGTCTTCGATTCGCTGTCCCGTTACAGCGCCGAAGAGCTCGTCGGCTCTCCGCACAACATTATTCGGCACGACGATATGCCCGCCGGTGCCTTCAAGCTCATGTGGGACGAGCTCGAGCAGGGGCGCTCCTCCTGCGTCTACGTGCTCAACCGGGCCAAGGATGGGCTGGACTACTGGGTCTTCGCCACAGTCGCTCCGCTGGCCGACGGCTACCTGTCCGTGCGCGTGCGCCCGACCAACCACGCCATGTTCACACCCGTCAAGGAGATCTACGCCCGAGTGCGAGCCGCCGAGCGCGCCTATGCCGAGGAGGGGCACGGGCGCCGCGAGGTCGCCGAGCATGGGGCGGCGCTTCTGACCGATGAGCTGGCGGCCCTCCAGTACCACGACCTGCACAACTTCGCCCGGGCCGCGCTCCCGCGCGAGCTGGCCCTGCTGGTGGTCGAGGGCGTCCGGGTTCCGCCGCGCGCAGAGTCGGACAACCCCATGTCCGCCGTCCTCCAGGCCGTCGCCGCGATCGAGCGGGACACCGACGAGCTCATCTACCAGCTGGGGGAGTATCAGGAGCTCATCAACGGCCTGGGCTCCTGGGCCGGTGGTGTGCGCTCGGTCATCGACCGCGCCAACCGCGTGGGATCCCTCATGGAGGAGGTGACCAGTCTCGACGGCGAGTCCTCCGTCCCCACTGTCTCCGAGCGCGTCAAGGAGCGCGGTGCCCAGGCGGTCGAGGTGCTCCGCCAGCTCAACTCCTCCCTGGTCGCGCTCTACGAGGCGGCCTCCGAGGTGCGCTTCCGCAGCTCGATGATGCGTCTGC
>ERZ773004.1716-NODE-1716-length-10223-cov-27.196892_pt1 | contig 10223 bp, 5 predicted proteins | sample MGYA00580667_ERZ773004 | MGnify/ENA primary metagenome ERZ773004 (study PRJEB29015, sample SAMEA2737963) | human oral metagenome | biome: human oral; feature: human-associated habitat; material: dental | place: China | collected 2123 ... | reverse complement strand
GGGTCAGCCGGTGCCCGAGCCCGTCGTGCAGCTCGTGCGCGGCCCGCGCGCGCTCTTGGGCGAGCATGAGCTCCTTCTCCAGCACCGCCCTGCGCCGGAGCTTCTCCAGGGCCGCGTCGCGCTCGGCGATCGCGCGGCGCTGGGCGGCCAGGGCGACGTCGTACCTGGACAGGGCCAGGCCGAGGGCGGTTCCCAGCGACATGAGAACCGCCGCGGGGATGTCGAAGAGCAGGATCTCCGCCGGTCCTCGTCCCAGGACCAGGAGCAGGGCGGCTGATGCGGCGGGCATCACCGCATCGCCGACCAGACTCGCCCGCACCCCGACGTCGATGACGAGCAGCGCGGCCGCCACGATGAGGGCCGGCACGACGAAGCCGAGAGTCCCCAGCAGCGCAGGACCGGTCAGGAGCACGAGCACGGCCACCGAGCAGGCGGCGCGGGCGCGCCCGGCCGCCGCTCTGCGCCGCGCCATCCACATGACCCCCACGACTCCCACCGTCGTCAGGACGTAGCACGCCCACGCTCCCCCGCGCGGTTCTCTGAACAGGAACTGCAGCCCGACGAACGCCAGGCACACGAGTGAGAGGACCTGCAGAACGGGCAGGAGCGCGGCGCCCGTGGGCGGGTCGTCCTCCGCCCGCCCGCCGGTGCTCCGCTGCTGGGTGCTCACCCGGTCACCGTAGCCCGGCGCACCGCGCGATGTCCCATGACCGCGGTCATGAACCCGCACCGGGAATCCGGCCCCCGGTCACGCGCGGGCGCCGCGGGTGCGCTCGTAGCGTCGGGGCATGGCAACTCAACCGCGCACCGCAGCGTCCTCGCAGTCCCAGCCCCCGCAGCCCCGCCGCCGCCCGCCCGGGTGGGCGCGCGTGGTGCTGGCCCTCGTCGCCTTCGCGGCCGCCGGATCCTCCCCGCTCCTGGCCGACCTCATCCCCCCGCTGCGCGACGCGCTGGCCTCGGACGACCTGGTCCCCGTCCTCAGTGCCCGGACGGTCCTGTCACTGATCCCACTGGTCTTCTACCTCCTGTTCACCGCTGTGCTCACCCGCTGCGCGGACCACCGGCCGCTGCGCGCCGCGGGCCTGACGCTCAACCGCCGGGCGGCGAGCGCCTTCCTGGCGGGGACCGGCCTCGCGGTGCTCATCACCGTCTGCCTCGCCGTCGTCTTCTACGCCCTGGGGATCGGAGGGGCTCCCGGCCTGAGGCGCCCGGATCTGACTGCCGGCGGCGCCCCCGTGTGGCTCGTGCTCGTCTTCATCCTCTCGAGATGCTACGTGCTCCAGGGCACCGGGGAGGAGGCCCTCATGCGCGGATACCTTCTTCAGAGCCTGTCCGATCGGCCCGGGCGCGCCGTGTGGATCTCGACGCTGGCCTTCACCTCCCTGCACCTGATCTCCCAGGGCGGGCAGCAGAACGTCGCGGACCACGTGTTCTACCTCGCCACTCCCTTCGGCTTCGCCCTGGCCGCGGCCTACCTCTCACTGGTCATGCGCAGCGTGTGGGCCGGGGTCGGCATCCACGGGGGCCTCCACCTCGGCAACGCCATCGTTCAGATGGTGGGTCTGGAAGCCTCGGGGCCGATCGTGTGGATCGTCACCGGGGCGGTCTTCAGCGGCGTCGGCCTGGTGATCGCCTCCCGCATCAGCAAGCAGCGGTGGGCCGAAATCGCCGCGCACGGCCCCTACTCCCCGCCGATCGACCGCTGAGCTCAGGTTCGCGCCGATAACCCGCCGAAGACATGCCCGCACGCGCATAGCGCAAAGTCCCCCGGCACCTGATGGTGCCGGGGGACTCGCCGCCGGTGCGGCGATGGTGGCGGGGGAGGGATTCGAACCCTCGACCTCCGGGTTATGAGCCCGGCGAGCTACCGAACTGCTCCACCCCGCGGCGGTGCCACCAACGATAGCCCCGACCGACCGCGAACTCCAAGCCGCAGAGCCGTGCCCTTGCTCACCAAGGCGGCAGGGGGCGGGCGCCGACGACGCGGTCGGCGTCAGCGCCCGCGCCGGGCTTTTCAGCCCTTGAGCCGCTTCTGGGCCTCCACGGCGCGGTCGATCGCGTTGGAGAGACGGTTCTGCGCCTCGCCGACCTTCGCCCAGTCCCCGTCCTTCATGGCCTGGTCGGCATCCGTCTTGGCGGTCTGGATATCGGACAGGGCCGCATCCAGATCCGCCTGGGGGTCGCCGGTCGAGGTCCCCGTCGATGGCGAGGCGGTGGCCGCGGCCGTCGGAGTCTGGGCCGCCGTCGGCGGGGCGGTGGTGGCCTGCGCCGACGGCGCCTGAGTGGGCGCCGCCGAGGCGCCTGCGCCGTCCCCGCCGGACTGGTCGGTCGTGGTCGAGGTGTCATTGGCCGCCGCGGCGTCGCCGTCGACCGTGTCCTCCCCCGTGGCCGCTCCCGAGTCCCCGCCGAAGACCTGGTTGAGGGCCTCGGAGAGGGTGTCGGCGAAGCCCACCTTGTCGCCGAAGGCGACCAGGACCTTGCGCAGCAGCGGGTACTGGGTCCCCGAGGAGGACTGGACGTAGACCGGCTGGACGTAGAGCAGCCCGCCGCCCACCGGCAGCGTGAGCAGATTCCCCTTGATCACCTGCGAGCCCTGCAGGCCCAGCACGTTGAGGACCTGCGAGACGTCGGCGTTGGAGTTGAAGTAGTTCTGCACCTGCCCCGGGCCCGGCACATTGGACGAGCGCGGCAACTCCAGGAGCCTGATCTGACCGTAGCCGGGATTGCGCACCCCCGCCTGCCCCGAGCTCGTCTCGGAGTCGACGGCGAGGAAGCCGGTGAGCACGTTGCGCCCGGTGCTGCCGCCGGGGATGTAGACGCTGGACAGGGAGAAGCTCGCCGACTCCTGGCCCGGCATCTGCAGCGTGAGGTAGTAGGGCGCCTGCGGCGACTCCCCCACCTGCGAGGGGTCGGAGTCGCGGGTCGGGTCGTCGGGGACCTTCCAGAAGTCGCCGCCGGAGTAGAAGTCGGCGGCCGAGGTCACGTGGTAGCTGGCCAGGATGGTGCGCTGGACCTTGAACAGGTCCTCCGGGTAGCGCATGTGCGCCATGAGGTCGGCGCTCATCTGGCTCATCGGCGTCACCGCGCCGGGGAAGACGGCCTTCCAGGCGGCCAGGATCGGGTCGTTCTCATCCCACTCGTACAGCGTCACCGAGCCGTCGTAGGCGTCGACGACGGCCTTGACGGAGTTGCGCACGTAGTTGGACTCCTCCGGCGCCCCGAGCAGGTTCGCCTGGCCGGTCGTCGCCTCCGACATCGTCTCCTCCAGCGACTCGTGCTGGGAGTAGGGGTAGTTGTTGGTCGTGGTGTAGCCGTCGAGGATCCACACGACCCGCTTGGGCGTGGAGGGGTCGTCGTCGTGGTCGACGACCGCCGGGTAGGGGCTGCCGTCCAGGGTCAGCCAGGGGGCGACCTTCGAGACCCGCTCGGCGGGGTTGCGGTCGTAGAGGATCTGGGAGCCTGCGCGCACCTCCTGGGAGAAGAGGATGTTCATCTCCTGGAAGCGCACGGCGTACAGCAGCCGGTTGAGGGGGTTGGACACGTCCGGCCCCCCGTTGCCGGCGAAGGTGGTGTTGACCTGCCCGGAGGGCGCGGCGTCGTCGGGGTAGTCGAGCTCGTGCGGGGTCCCGCCGTCGTCGCCGCCCACAATGGAGTACGACGGCGAGGACTGGCCGAAGTAGATGCGCGGCTCGTACTCGCCCAGGTCGCCGCTGGAGGGGATCCCGCCCTCCCAGAACGCGGGCGAGCCGTCGGTGCGGGCCGTGTTGCCGTAGGCGGTGACGACGCCGTAGCCGTGGGTGTAGACCGTGTGCTCGTTGATCCACGTGCTCTGCCCCGCCCCCAGGCCGTTGAGGTTGAGCTCGCGCACGGCGATGACCGTGTCCCGGCTGGCCCCGTCGACCTGATAGCGGTCGACATTGAGCAGGTTGGCGAAGCCGTAGTACTGCTTGTTCTGCTGGAACTGGGTGAAGCTCGGCGAGACCTGGTTGGGGTCCAGCAGGCGGATCGAGGTGGTCGACTCGGCGTCCTCCTTGAGCTGGCCCGCCGTCGCCTCCGTCACGGCCGCGTAGTTGGAGGTCTCGACCCCGTCCAGGCCGTAGGCCGCCAGGGTCGCCTTGATATTGCGGTCGATGTACTGCGACTCCTCCCGCTGGGCGTTGGGGTCGACGACGAACTTCTGAATGACCGCCGGGTAGGCCAGGCCGATGAGCAGCGCCGAGACCACCATGACCACCACGCCCGTCACGGGCAGCTTCCACGACCTGGCGCGCACCGAGGCGAGGAAGAGCACGGCGATGGCCACGGCGATGGCGGCCAGGATCGCATTGGCCGGGATGACGGCGTTGACGTCGGTGTAGCCGGCGCCGTCGAACTTGGAGTTCGAGGAGTAGTACAGGGCCGAATAGCGGCTCAGCCAGTAGCCGGCGCCCCGCAGCAGGCAGAACAGGGCGAGGAACACCGCCAGGTGCACGCGCGCGGCCCTGGTGAAGTGGGGCGAGCGCGCCACGGAGATGCCCCCGTAGAGGTAATGGACGATGACGCTGGCCACACCGGCGAAGATGACGACGCGCCCCAGGTAGGACACGACGACGCTCAGGACCGGCAGAATGAAGACGTAGAAGGACACGTCGAGGCCGAACTGGGGGTCGCTCACCCCGAAGGGCTGGGAGTGCAGGGCCAGGAGGACCTCGCGCCAGTGCGGGACCAGCTCCCACAGCGAGGCCAGCAGGCCCAGCACCGCGGGCACGCCCCACACCAGGGGCCGGCGCAGCGGCTCGACGGCCGTGCGGTAGGCCTCCAGGTTGCGGGTGGCCTCGTCATGCGGCAGGCCGATCTCACGGGACCGGTAGGCGGTGGTCATCGCGGCGAAGACGGCGCCGAACATCACCAGGAAGCCGACCACGAGCAGGATGCCGGAGGCGATCCACTGGGTCCAGATGACCCGGGCGAAGCCGAGCTGGTTGAACCACAGCACCTCGGTCCAGGTCTGCGACAGGAACACGACGACGGCGCCCAGGGCGAAGAGGATGATCAGGGTCCACGCCAGGGGGCCGGGGCGGCGCCTGGGCTCGCGCTCGCGGCGGTCCGGGCGGGCGGGGCGGGAGGATCCCCCCGAACCGGAGCCCGCGGAGCCGCGCGAGGCGCGCGGCGGCCGGATGCGGCCGCCCCTGCCGAAGAGCGCGGCGGGGTCGAAGCCGAAGGGGTTGCCGAGGACGGGCTCGTCCTCCTCGTCGCCGGTCCGACGGCGACCGGCGCGCCGTCCGGGTTCGTCGGATGTCCCGTCGTCCTTATCCTTTCGGGAGCGCGCCGAGCCGCCGGGGCGCGAGGCGTCGGCCTGGTGGAACCCGCCTCGAACGCGTTCCTCGCGGCTGGCGTCGTCGTGCGAGGCGCCGGGGGCGTCGTCGCCGTCGGGCTTGTCGTTGGCTTCGTCGTCGGGCCTGGTGCTCACGATCACTCCGTGTCTGGGGAGGCGCGCGCGGCGCGCGGAACTTGCGGCGCGCGGAGCGCCGAACGGGCCCATCGTCCCACAAGTCGCGGCGGGCCCAAAAACCCGCGCCGCGCCGCCGCCATCGACCACCGGCTCAGACGACTCGCACAACACGCCCTAGGCTCGGCCCGTGAACGCCCAGCGCCCCCGCGGTCCGACGCCGTCCCGCCGCGCCCTCGCCCGCGTCGTCGTCGAGATCGAGCGGCGCGCCGCGGCGCGCGGCTGGGACGCGCCCGTCGGCGTCTTCGCCCTCGTGCGCACGGCGGCGGCCCTGGCCCAGGACCCGGATCTGGCCCGGCTCCTGGACGCCGCCGCCATCGAGGAGGCCCGCGCCGACCCCTGCGCCCTGACGGTCATCGAGCAGGAGGGGCTGCCCCCGGCCGCCGACCTGGGGGACCTGCTGGGCCGGCTGGCCTGGCCGCCCGCCGTCGACGGCGCGGCGGTGAGCGTGGAGCGGATCATGGTCGGTCCGGCGTCCGAGGCCGGGGCCGAGGCGATCGAGGACCCCGGCGAGCGGATCGCCTTCCTCCAGGCCCGCCCCGACCGGCAGGACGTGCGCCTGGTGGCGGGCGTGCTGCGCTCGGGCGAGTCCTGGTGCGCGGTGCGCGCCCGCAGCCGGGACAGCGACGAGGCCGTCGTCCAGGGCGAGGCCGTCGTTCCCGGCCTCATCGGGGCCCTGGCGGCCACCTTCGCGTGAGGATCCGGGCGGCGCGGAACCACCGGCGGGGGCGCGGCCGTCGGCCAGCCGGAAGTCCCGGCCGGCGCCCGTCGGGAAGTCCCGGCCACGGCTGAGGCCCGGGCCGACCAGACGGCCGTCGCCGTCGGCCTGTCAGTCCTGCGCCTGGTCCCCCAGGCCCTGCGGATCGTTCTCATCGGCCTCCCGGGCGCCGTCGGCCCAGCCGAGCGTCCCGTCCAGCAGCGAGGCCAGGTCCGCGTCGATCTGGGTGTCCATATCCGCCGCCGCCCGCCGCATGGTCAGGAAGTCCTCGGGACTGGCCAGCTCGGCGGCGGTGGGCATGACATCGGGGTGGAGCCAGAAGGCGTCGCGCTCGGCGTCGCCCACCTCCTGCCCCAGGCGGGTCCACAGGGCGGCGGCCTCGCGCACGCGGCGGGGGCGGAACTCCAGGCCGATGAGCCGGGAGAAGACCTTCTCGGCGGCCCCGCCCTGGATGCGACGGCGTCGGATCATCTCCTGCAGCGGCACGGCGTGCGGCAGATGGGGCGCGGTGGCACGGGCGGTGACGACCTCGACCCAGCCCTCGACGAGCGCCAGGAGGGTCTCGACGCGCTCGAGGGCGTCCTTCTGGGCGGCGGTCTCCCGGGGGGCGAACATGCCGGACTCCAGGGCCCGGCGGATCGCCTCGGGGTCGTTCGGATCGATCTGGGAGACGGCGGCCTCCAGGGCGTCGGTGTCGATGGCGATCTCCCGGGCGTAGGCCTCGACGGCGCCCAGGACCCGGCCGCGCAGCCAGGGCACGTGGGCGTACAGGCGCGCGGTGGCCGCCTCCCGGACGGCCAGGAACATGCGCACCTCGTCCTCGTCGGACACCAGGCCCTCGGCGAAGTCCGTCACGCCCGCCGTCACGAGGGCGCTGCCCGGCTCGCGGGTCAGCGGCAGCCCGACGTCGGTGGCGGAGACGGCCTCGGCGGCGAGCTCGCCGATGGCCCGGCCGAGCTGGAGCCCGAAGGCCGCCCCGGCCATGGACCTCATAATGCCGCCCAGGGCGCCCACCTGGCGGACGACGTCGTCCTCCTCGGCGGCCAGCCGGCTCATCTGGCTCTCCAGCGCGCCGGCGAGGGCCTCCGTCGCCGCGGCGGCGACGGGCGCGCACAGCTCCTGCCAGGTCGGCAGGGTCCGCTCCACCCAGTCCGACCGGCTCCAGGCCTCCCGCGCGCCGGGGGCGGGCATGAAGTCGGTGGCGGTGTCGAGCCACAGGTCGGCCACCCGCAGGGCCTGGCGGGTCCCGTCGGCCAGCGCCGCGGTGACCTCGGGATCGCCCTGGGCGCGGGCGGTCTGCAGGGCCAGGTCCTTGCCCATGTCCCAGTTGACGGGCTCGTCGGAGGCCGAGTCGAGCATCTGCTGCATCTGGGAGCGCAGCGCCATCATCTGCCCGGGACTCATCGAGGACAGGTCGGGCATGGCGCCCATGCGGGCCAGCTCGCCGGGGTCGATCCCCGAGGCGCGCAGCGCGCCCACGGCGTCCGCCGCCACCTGCTGACCGAACAGGGAGGCGAGCATGCGCTCGATCTCGTCGTAGGGGTCCTCACTCATGGGCTTCCTCTCGCGCTCGCGTGTCCGGGCTACCGGAACACTCCGATCGTGCCATGCATTCCTGAGCATCGACCATGAACCTGTGCATTCCCAGTTCCGTGCGCCATGATGGGCGCCGTGACCACCCATGCCACCCCCGAGCCCGACTCCGTCCAGGAAGACGGCGCCTTCGACCGGCCCGACCCGGAGACCGCCCCCGAGCCCGACTCCGCCACCTCCCTCCCCCCGGCCGGGATCCTCCCCCCGGCCGGGGCCGACGACGAAGCGCTCCGAACGTGGCGCCCCAGTCGCCGCCTCATCGTGCTGCTCACGATCCTGGTCGTCGTGGTGGCGACCCTCGTGGCGGCGGCCACCGTCCCCATCAATATGGTCATCGAGGCGCCCGGACCCACGTGGAACGTGCTGGGCAGCGCCGACACCGACGGCTCGCAGGACTCGAACGGCCAGAGCTCCGTCATCAACGTCACCGGCGCCCAGACCTACCCGGCCGACGGCGCCCTGCGGATGACGACGGTCTCCGTGCGCGGCTGCCCCGGCTCCCCGGTGACGGCCCTGGACATCATCCAGGCCTGGTTCGACGACAACAAGACGATCGTCGACCGCAATACGGTGTGTCCGGAGTCAATGAGCGCCCAGGAGGTCGAGCAGGTCAACCAGGCCCAGATGACCAGCTCCCAGGACGCCGCGGTGGTGGCCGCCCTCATGGAGACCGGCCTGGCCACCCGCATGGTGCTCCAGGTCGAGAACCTCGCCGAGGAGCAGACCTCCACCGAGATCCAGATCGGCGACATCCTGACCTCGATCACCCCGGAGGGCGGACCCACCACGCAGGTGACCGATTTCGGCCAGCTGCGCGCCCTGCTGACCACGATCCCCCCGGGCACGCGGGTCACGCTCGGGGTCGAGCGGGACGGCGCCGCCGTTGAGGCCCACCTGACCACCATCAACCCCAAGGACGCCGACGGCGACGGCAATCCCGACTCCGAGGGCTCCCTGCTCGGGCTCGTCCTCAGCGCCCGGGCCGACTCCGACATCGACGCGACCTTCGGGCTCCAGGACGTGGGCGGACCGAGCGCCGGCAGCATGTTCGCCCTGGGGATCGTCGACGCCCTGACCCCGGGAGACATGACCGGGGGCAAGGACATCGCCGGCACCGGCACCATCGAGATCGACGGCCAGGTCGGGGCGATCGGCGGGATCCGCCAGAAGATGGCCGGGGCCCAGGACGCGGGCTCCGACTACTTCCTCGCCCCGGCGTCCAACTGCTCGGAGGTGGTCGGCCACGAGCCCCGGGGCATGGAGGTCTTCGCCGTGTCCACGCTGCACGAGGCGGTCGGGGCCGTCGAGGCGATCGCCGCCGGCGACACCTCCGGCCTGACCACCTGCGAGGCCGTCGCCGCCCCCTCCTCCTGACCGCCCCGCCCCTCCCCCTTCGCCGAAACCGGCGGAAATAACACGCGAGACCGGCGGAGAACGCGCTCGGCGCCCGAGTTATCCACAGGTTGCGGGAGGCGTCTGGCGCCGGCGGCGCTCTCGTGCCACGCTCGTGCTCGCCCCGCCGACGGCGGGCCGGACACCGAGGAGGGACCATGCGCGTGCGCGGAGACGCCCCCGTCCTGTGGCGGACCACCGGGCAGACCCAGATCGGCGTCGAGCCGGGACGCTCCCTCGTCCTGACCGGGCTGACCGCCGCGGAGCAGCAGCTCCTCGACCACCTGCCCCGCAGGATGTCCCCCGACGACGTCTACCGGGCCTCGCGCCGCTGCCGCGTCCCACTGCCGCGCGCCCAGGACCTCCTGGGGCGCCTGCGCGCGGAGGGCGTCCTGCGCGGAGCCGGCTCCAGGCCGACGACGCCCGAGGAGCAGTACTGGGAGCGGCTCGTCCACTCGCCCCGCTCCCGAGCGGTCCGCCTGCGCGCCAGGAGGGTCGCGCTCTTCGGCTCGGGCCCCCTGGCCCACGAGCTCGCCGCCCTGCTCGCCGAGGCCGGGCTGGGCGCGGTCCTGCCCGAGGACGAGGCCGTCGGGGCGCAGATCGTGGCGCGCTTCCCGGGCACCGACACCGGCGCCCCGCTCGACACGATCCCCGACCTCACCCTCACGCTGGAGCCGCACGTCATCGACCCCCTGCGCGCCCGGGCCCTGGCCCAGGCGGGCGCGCGCCACCTGCCCGTCACGCTGCGGGAGGTCTCCGTGCGCATCGGCCCCCTGTTCGAGCCCGACCGGCCCGTGTGCCACGACTGCCTGGACCTGTGGGAGGCCGACGCCGACGCCTGCTGGCCCGCCATCGCCACCCAGGCGCGGCTCCTGCCCGAGCCCGTGCTCGAGCGCCTCCTGCTCCACCAGTGCGCGGCGCTCGCCGTGCGCGCCGCCCTCGACTGCCTGGGCGACGCCCCGGACCGGTGGCGGGCCGCCAGCACGGAGCTGAGCGCCGACGAGCCCCTCGGCGTCGAGCGCGTTGAAGGCC
>ERZ773004.1706-NODE-1706-length-10270-cov-130.775233_pt1 | contig 10270 bp, 8 predicted proteins | sample MGYA00580667_ERZ773004 | MGnify/ENA primary metagenome ERZ773004 (study PRJEB29015, sample SAMEA2737963) | human oral metagenome | biome: human oral; feature: human-associated habitat; material: dental | place: China | collected 2123 ... | reverse complement strand
CGGTCGCCTCCTCCGCGGCGGATGCGGCGGCGTCCCACGCCCACCCGGACCCCCGAGCGAAGAAGACCACCGCTCCCTCCAGGAACCCGTCCCCCACGCGGGCCTCCCGGAACCCCGCCCTCAGCCGCCCGATCCCGGCGCGCCCCTCCACGGTCACGGCATCAACGCCGAGACCGGGGCGCCCCCCCCCCCGCCACCCCGCGACCCGGCCCCCGACCGCCCGCACCACAAGACCACACGATCCGGCCACCCCGGCCACCGGCCCGGACCCCCGGACGACCCCGAGAACGACCCGCCCCCCAAACCCCGCACCGCATCCCGGCACCGACACGACCCAACCCCACCCCACGACCACTCCACCCACCGCCCGAAAAACACCAAACACTCCGAAACCCTTCATCACCTCAAACAAATTTCCATACCGACTCACCCAAAAACCTTGTTAAAAGAACGCTATAGGTCCACCCACGCGGCCCACCGCCCCGCGCTCGGCGCACATGAGGCCGGACGCCTCGGCGACCGGCGTGATGACCATCTCTCCTCAGCCTCCCGAACGCGTCCGCGGGAGCCGCTCTCCGCGCCAGGAGGCTCCCAGGAGGAACGGGAGCCGCACCGCCACGACCCCGGAAGGGACGCCATCGCGACCGCGCCCGAGGAGAGCCTCATCGCCGTCATCGCAGGCGGAGGAGCTGCGGGGCGGGCCCACCCAGGAGGAGCAGGGGACAGGAGCTCCTCCGAGAGGGGACCGCCTCCGATGAGGCCTGCTCGCAGCGTCGGCGGGCAGGCGTCCCGACCGGGGTTGACCTCCCCGACCGAGCGCCTGCGGAGGGGCCTCGGGTCCTCCCCGAGGCGCCCCGGGTCTTCTCCGGGGCGAGCAGTACGGCGCTCCCCGAACGGGGGGCCTGCTCGTCCGGCAGCGCTCAGAATGGTCGGCATGGGGTTTTCTCGGATCGATGACGAGCAGTACCGGCTCCTGCGGTTCTGGTGGATGGTGGAGTTGTTCAACCCGCAGCGGGTCCCGGCGCTGACGGGTCGCCCCGCGCACCCGGACGACCGCCGAGTCATCAGATGGGCGCCCGGGGATCCCCCTCCCTGGAAGAGACTGCCGCCGCCCAAGCCGCGCAACGGCATGGCACGGGTCTGGCAGCACACGGTGTACCTGGGCGTCTACGATCTGGAGGCCACCTATGAGTGGTTGCACCGGATGTTCGGCGCGGACAAGGACGCGTACGACGAGCGGGGCGGTGGGCGCAGTGCGTGCGCAGGGCTGCTGGTCGACGAGGACGGACGGTCCGTCCCGGACTCGTCGGTGCTGTCCTCGGCACTGTGGGCGGTCGCCCGCATCAAGGACCCCGGCCCTTGGAGCCCCTCGTGGGCAGACGGTTTCCCACAGGCCCAGGTGGCCTTCGCCGAGGCCGTGGCGAAGTACGAGGACGAGCGCTTCGGGCAGGGCCGCGAGGCGCCCGCCCACGACACGGGATCGATCCGCGACCTGCTCCGGATCGCGCAGCGGGCCGCGGGCATCAGCGGCATCGCCGATCTGTCCACCGACGAGGTCGTCGTCCAGTCCATCGTCGTACCCCGGCACCGCGTGGAAGAGGCCCCGGACATCGACTTCCTCAACAGTTTCTACCTGGACGACCTGACAGCCGTCCGCGATCACGCCTCTGAGATCCGTACCGGCAGCGCGCTGGCCTCGTACCTCACCGGCGATCACCGGCTGGACACGAGGCGCCGGATCGACGTCCGGGCGAATCCCGCAGTCGTCGATGACGGCGTGTCGCTCGACCGGCTCCCCCTGGGACGATGGCCCTCCAACCCGGACCACGGGCTGGCGCTGAGCCAGCAGTTCGCCGTCAATCACGCGCTGAACGACCTCTCCCCCTCGCGCGGGCTCATGGGGGTGAACGGCCCGCCCGGGACGGGGAAGACCACGATGCTGCGGGACATCCTCGCCGGTAACGTGGTCGAACGGGCCAGGCGCCTGGCATCGCTGCCGAACCCCATGGATGCATTCGTCGGCGCCCCGTACCGCTGGAAGACCGGGTCCGGGTATCCGCGCAGGGTCCCACGGCTCCGACCGGAACTGACCGGGTTCGAGATGATCGTCGCATCGGCCAACAACGCGGCGGTCGAGAACGTGACCGTCGAGATACCGGCGCAGGACGCCATCGACCGGCGCTGGTGGGCGCGGGCGGACTACTTCGGGGACATCGCCTCGGCGGTGCTTCGGGAGACAGCGGGGCGGGGGACGGCGGACGACGGCAGGACCGGGGACCAGCGGGCGTGGGGGATGATCGCGGCCAGACTGGGGAAGAAGCGCAACAGGAGCGAGTTCCGCTCATCCTTCTGGTTCGACAAGGGGACGTGGGGCGGCGGGGAGTCCCCTGCCGACGGCGCCGAGATCCCGCGCATGCAGTCCAGGCTCACGCAGTGGCGCGACGGGGTCGTCCCCCACAAGGGATGGAGCCAGGCCCTCAAGGATTTCATGCTGGCGGAGAAGCGGGTGACGGCCCTGATCGACGCCCGGCGCCGGGCCCACCGGCATCTCGTCGACCTGCAGGAGGCGAGGAGCAGCGAGCACGCACTGGTGGACATGGTTCAGCGGGCCCGCATCGAGCTGCGGGCCGCCGAGCAGAACGTGAGTGATCACCGGGTGCTCGAGGAGCAGGCGCAGGAGCGCCTGACGCAGATCGCCGCTCAGTACGACCGCCACATGGCCACCAGACCCGGCGTGCTGGAGACCATCTTCAGTCTTGGCCGCGCCACTCGTGCCTGGAGGGCCTCCCTCGATCCCCTCCTCGAGGAACTGAGCGACGCCGAACGACGGGGCCGGAGTCTGGCGGCGCAGGGTTCGCGGCTGCGCGACGGGGCCGCGGAACTCGCCGCCGGCCTCGGCTCCTTGGAGGGGGAGCTGTCCCGGACACGGGACAGATTGTCGAGGCTCCGCACCGAATGCGCGGGGGACAAGCGCCGATACGGCCCGGCCCATCCCGATGCGGAACAATCCGCCGAGCAGCGCGAGCTCCACGCCCCCTGGCTCGACGCAGAACTCGACACAGCCCGCTCGGAGTTGTTCCTCGCCGCACTCCAGCTTCACCAGGACTTCTTCGCCAACACCGCCCGCACCATGCTCGACGGGCTCCGCGCGGCATGCGAGGTCGTCGCGGGCGGGGCCCCGAAGAACCTGGAGCCCGAGAAGGTGCGGGCCGCATGGCAGCTCTTCTTCCTCGTCGTACCGCTGGTCTCCACGACCTTCGCCTCATGCGGGCGAATGCTCGGTGGGATCGGACCGGAGGCTCTCGGCTGGCTCCTCATCGACGAGGCCGGGCAGGCATCGCCGCAGTACGCCGTCGGCGCGATCTGGCGGGCCCGACGAGTCGTCGCCGTCGGCGATCCGCTCCAGCTCCGACCCGTGGTGACGATCCCGCAGAAGGCGCAGCACGACATCGCCGCGGCCCACGGGATCTCCTCGACATGGATCCCGCCCCTGGCCTCCGTCCAGACCCTCGCCGACAGGGTCTCCCCGTACGGCACACGACTGCGGCAGGGGGAGGGGTCCGTGTGGATCAGTGCTCCGCTGAGGGTGCACCGTCGATGCGACGAACCCATGTTCACCCTGTGCAACGAGATCGCCTACGACGGCATCATGATCAACGGCGTGCACCGCGCACTCGACGACCCGGACCATCCGGATCCGTTCGACGCGCCCGACGGACCCAGGATCGCCCGGAGTTGCTGGGTGGATGAGCCGGCACCCACTCCGGGGAGCCACCTCCAGGAGAACCAGGTCGTCCGCCTCGAGAAGATTCTCGACCGTCTCATCGAGCACGGTGTCGAGGCCTCCGATGTCATCGCCATCGCACCCTTCCGGGATGTTGCGGACCGCCTGGCGGCGCTGACCTCTCGATATCACGGGCTGCGGGCCGGCACGATCCACACCGCTCAGGGACGCGAGGCGCCCGTCGTCGTCCTGGTCCTCGGCGGGGACCCGAAGCGCCCCGGCGCCAAGGCGTGGGCGTCATCCACCGTCAACCTGGTCAACGTCGCCGCCAGCCGCGCGCAACGCCGGCTCTACGTGATCGGCGATCGTGCCTCATGGGCCGGGTACAACTACTTCCATCAGCTCGACGGCGCTCTGACGCCGTGAGGCGGGCGAGCCCGCTCGCAGCCGGTCAGCGACCGGATCGCTGGTCCTCCGGCGTCCGGCGCGTCAGCCCCCGAGCGGACGGGCCCCGCGACGGCGTCGGTCGCGCGGATGCGGGCGTCGTCGTGGTCCATGTCGAGGAGCACGTACCGGCCGTTGCCCATGTCCGGCTCCTCGAGACGGCTGAGCTGGCGCAGGCCGTGCCGGGACTCGATGCGCTCGGCGAGGTCGTGGCGGTCGTCCTCGGCCATGGCGTGGACGAGGTCGATGCAGGCCTGGTCGACGGCGAGCATGTCGGTCGAGGCGAGGATGCCGATGTCCGGGGTGACGACGGGTTGGGCGCCCACGCCCTCGCAGTCGCACGAGACCGACATGCTCCGCATGACGTTGATGAAGGCGGCGTGCCGCCCGAAACGGTCGAGGACCGCCTTCGAGGACTCGGTCATGCGCTCCATGGACTCCTCCTCGCCGATGCCCTGTGGTCGTCCGTGCCGACCGGCGTGTGGATCCACGCCTTGCCGATGCGCCCGTCGGCGCATCCGATGCCGACGTTCTCGTCGGCCCCGCCGGAACCGCCCAGGGTGCGCCCCTTGAAGTGGGTCAGGGCGAGCAGCGAGTCGTAGTTGAGCAGGTCGGCGCCCACCGACATCTCGCGGAACCACGCGCCTCCGGTCACGGGCAGCAGGGCGGTGCCCCGCTCGCCGAGGATGTCGACCGGGGCGACGTCCCAGCCGTTGACCTTCAGCGCCCTGCGGTGCTGCTCGGCGGTGCCACGGCTGCCCTCGTAGCAGGTGTTCGTCTCGACGACGGTGGCGCCGGGCAGGTCGTCGGCGAGGGGTTCCCGCACCCATGCCGGCGGGATGATGTTCGGCCCGTGCCCCTCGCCGGCGTGGACCTTGACGGCGACCTTGCCGGTGATGCCCCCGGCCACTCGGGAACAGGCCTCGCGGAGGCCGGCGGCCGACAGCTCCCGCGTGAAGCAGACGATGGATTCGTTCCCGGTGCGCCGCTCGTAGGGCAGGTACTGGTCCCCGCCGATGCCGGGGGTCGGCCTTCCATCAAGCATGACGACTCCTCGATGGTGCGTCCCCGGGACGTCGACGGCTCGGGAGAGGGCGAGGGACAGGTCCTCGTCATTCAGGCTAGCGACGGGGTCCGGGCACGTCTTCGGGGGCCGGTAAAACGCCGGCCCCCGAAGACGCGGAACCCGTGACGGTCAGGAGAGGAGGACGCCCGGACGGCGGGACGGCCCTCCACCGACCTCGAGGGGTCATCCGGACCCGGGACGGGCTCACTCGCTCGACTCAGTCATCGCCCTCGTCGCACGGGGCCTCGTTCTCGTCGCCGTCATCGTCCCCGTCGTGCTCGGCGAACTTGGACCCGTCGTCATCCCCGTCGTGCTCGGCGCACTGGGTCTCGTCGTCACCCTGGGCCGCCTTCCCCTGATCCTTCGAGGGGGCCGGGGTCTCCTTGCTCGGGGCGGCCGGGGCGGGCGCACCGCCCTTGTCGCAGGGGCGCGAGACGACCGAGACGGTGAGGTTCAGCTCGGCCTCCAGACTGGTGATGCTCTTCTGCTCGACCTTCGCACCGGCCCCGTTGCAGGGGCAGTAGATGACCTGCCCGTCACCGACGTAGATCGCCACGACCTGAACGCTCGAGAAGAACTCCGAGGTGGTCTCGGTCCTGGAGAACTGGCCCTGCGAGAAGGACAGGACGTCGCCCACCTGCCAGCTCTGGGAGCCGGCCCACCAGGTGTCCTCGTGCTCGTAGAGCCAGAGGGACAGATCGGAGGCATGGTAGGACTCCAGGTTCGCGTTCCCGCTCAGTCGGGCGCCGCTGTCATTGCGAATGGAGTGGCTGCCCGCGTCGTAGTAGTCACCCTCGAGGATCTTGCCGAGGAAGCAGTCGCGGTCGTTCTGGCTCAGGCCGGCGCCGGCGTCCTTGAAGCTCTTCGCGTGGTCGACCTCCTTCTGCGCGGTCTGGGTGTCGATCTGGACGCTGGGCCGGTCCTCGATCTGGAGCTGACCGCCTCCCTGGCCCGTGTCTCCACAACCGGCGGGACAGGCGCTGGCGGTGGCGGGGATGAGCAGTGCCGCCGCCGTGCACGCGAGGGCGGCGGGAATCGACTTCTTCATAATGTTGGCTCCTTCGAATTGCCGAATGAATCAGGTGCTCCATTGGGGTGGGGCACAGTGAGTCTTCCACGATTCCCGTTCCGATGGGAACCCTCCACCGGACGCTCCGCCGACGCTCCCGACAGCCCCGACCCCGACCCTCCAAGAAGTGTATTCTCCCTTGTGGAAGAGTCTTTGATGCAGAGAACCCTGAACCCGACCGCTGAAGAACCCTGAATTCCGACGGCCCCGGACCGGCTCGCGCGCCCCGTCGGTGCCGGAGCCCCGGCAAGCGCCGCCACCGCTCGGGACGCCACCGCGTCCACCCGGCCGAGGGCCGGGGCCCGGGTGCGTTCTGGCGCGGCCGTGGGGGTGGCCGCATCCGCCCGGCCGAGGGCCGGAGCTTCACTGTGCGAAGACTGCTCGTCTTCTCGCACGGAGCGCACAGTGAACCGGTCCGGCGGCGCCGCAAGTGCCGGCCGGGACGGCCGACCGGTCGATCCTCCTCGACGCCGATGTCGGCGAGGCGCTCCGGGCGCTCAGGGGCGGGCCCTGCCGAACCGCCGGACGCGTCCGCCGCGGTGTTGCTCACCCTCCCGCACGGGGCGCACGGCGGACCGGGCCGGGGCCCGGGCACCCGCCTCAGCGGCCGGCCCGGGCCCGCAGGACGGCCGTGAGCACCTGGTCGGCCACCTCGCGCTTGCTCGCCAGGGGCAACCGGGTCTGACCGTCGGGGGTGATGAGCGTCACGACGTTCGTGCCGACGCCGAAGCCGGCGCCGGGGGTCGACAGGTCATTGGCGACGATGAGGTCGATCCCCTTCTCGACCAGCTTGCGCCGCGAGTTCGCGACGAGGTCGGCGGTCTCCATCGAGAAGCCGCACAGGGTCTGCCCGTCGCGGCGGTGGGCGCCCAGCCAGGCCAGGATGTCGCGGGTGCGCTCCAACTCGAGCACGGCGGGGCCGTCGGTCTTCTTGATCTTCTGCTCGGCGACGCGGCGGGGCCGGTAGTCGGCCACGGCCGCGGCCATGATGACGACGTGGGCGTCGCACGAGGCGTCCTCGACGGCGTGGAACATCTGCTCGGCCGACTCGACCCGGACGACGGCGTCCATCGGCGGCGGGGGCTCGGCGGTGCTGCCCGCCACGAGCGTCACCCGGGCGCCGCGGTCACGGGCGGCCTGCGCGAGGGCGAAGCCCATCCGACCGGTGGAGTGGTTCGTGATGTAGCGCACCGGGTCGATGCGCTCGATCGTCGCGCCGGCGGTGACGAGGACCCGCAGGCCGGCGAGGTCCCCGGCGGGCTCGTCCCCGGGGCCGAGGTCCAGGCGCTCCAGCACCCGCGCGACGAGCACCGGCGCGTCGGGCATCCGTCCCGGCCCGACGTCGCCGCAGGCCAGTCGCCCGGAGTCGGGTGCGATGACCTCGTGGCCGAGCCCGGCCAGGCGGGCGAGGTTCGCCCGGACGGCCGGGTTGGCGATCATGCGGGTGTTCATGGCCGGGGCGACGAGCACGGGGCAGGTGCAGGCCAGCACCGTCGTCGTGAGAAGGTCGTCGGCCAGGCCGTTGGCGAGCCGGCCGATGACGTCGGCGCTCGCCGGGGCAACGAGCACGAGGTCGGCCGCCCTGGCCAACTCGATGTGCTCCATGGCGCGGCCCGGGCCCGACGGGATGACCTCGACCGGGCAGGGATGGCCGGTGAGGGCCTCCAGGACGAGCGGCGAGACGAAGGCGGTGGCCCGCGGCGTCATGACCGTCCGCACGTCGAGGCCCGCCCTCATGAGGGCCCCCGCCAGACCGGGCGCCTTGCAGGCGGCAATGCTCGCACTGATGCCGAGCAGCACCGTCGGCCGGCCCGTCGCTCCCCCGTCCTCGGTCATCGGCCCCTCCTCGGTCAGGACGGCTCCACCGTACCGGGGCGGGTCGGAGGGCCTCCCGCGGGGCGCACCGACCAGGCGGGACGACGGCACGACGATCCCAACGGACGAGGGGCATGCCCGGGACGATGCCGTGCGGGCGACGGGCGCGAACGGGCCCCGGCGAGCAGGGGCCGCCGCCGCGCCCGGTGCACGCGTCCCTGCCGCACCGCGTGCGCCGCACCGGCCGCCGTGGAGCGCGTGCCGGGCCTCAGCCCCGCCAGCCGCCCCGCTCGGCCCAGCTCGTGTCGTCGTGGCCGAGCACCCGCCAGGTGTCGTCCGCCCCGCGCAGCAGCCGACTCACGCCGCCGTTGTGGATCGGCGCCCGTAGCTCGGCGCCGAGACGGTCGAGGATGCAGGCGATCGTCACGCCGCTGCTCACCACGAGCACCGCGGGCGGGGCGCCGGGGACGGCCTCCGCGGCAGCGATGTCGTCGAGCGCCGACAGGGCCCGGTCGGCGGCCTGGCGCACGGTGTCGGACGGGTAATCGGTGTCGGGATTGGTGCGACTGAAGATGTCGTAGATGTCGATGAGGCTGTGGCCCGCCCCGAGCGCCTCCTCGGTCGAGGAGACGCCGAGCACCCGGTAGGCGGCCTCCCACATGAACCTGTTGGGCATGCCCTCCCAGGCGCCGAAGGACATCTCGCGCAGCCCGAAGAGGGAGACCGGCCGCAGCTCGGAGCCCATGCCCTCGAGCAGGGAGGTCATCGTCTCGTGGTGACGCAGCATGTCGCCGCTGTAGGCGGCCGCGAAGTCGACGCCCCCGGCGGCGAAGGCCCGTCCGATCGCCTCGGCGACGGCGAAGCCCTTGGGCGTCAGCGGCGTGCCGCACCAGCCCTGCACGCGGTCGAGTTTGTTGAACCACGTCTCGCCGTGGCGCACCAGGTAGACCTCGACGGGTCCGTCGGTCATACCGTCCTCCTTCGTCCGGGCGGCCCGAGAGCCGCGGTTCTGCTCGGTCCGGGCGGCCCCGGGCCGTCGTCAGGGCGTGGTGCCGGCCGGGGACGAGCCGCCCCGTCGGGCCCAGCTCAGGTCGTCGACGGTCTCGGCGGTCCAGCCGGAGGCGTCGTGGCGCAGCAGGCTCACCGAGCCGTTGCGGATGCGGGTGCGCGAGGCGAGCCCGAGCGAGGCGAGGACGCACACGATGGTGATCCCGCTCGTCACGACGAGGACGCGGGAACGCCCGCGCCGGGAGCCCTCCGCGGAGGCGATCTCCTCGAGGGCCCCGCCGGCGCGTTCCGCGACGACGGCCGTGCTCTCGGCCGGGTACTCGGGGTCGGGGTTGGAGGCGCTGATGCCGTCGTAGACGTCCGTGAGGGAGAGGCCTCTCGCGAAGGCCTCCTCGTCGGTCGTCACCCCGAGGCCGGCCCAGCAGGCCCTCCACATGTCGGCGTTGGAGCCGCCCTCCCAGCCGCCGAAGGACATCTCGCGCAGCTCCCTGAGCTGGACGACCGGCAGCGACGAACCCATGCCGTCGAGGATGCCGCGGGCGGTCTCGTGATGGCGGGCCATGTCGCCGCTGTACGCCGCGTCGAGGACGACGCCGCCGGACGCCAGGCCGCGCCCGACCGCGGCGGCGAGCTCGTGCCCGGCGCCGGTCAGCGGGGAGTCGCACCAGCCCTGGGCGCGATCGCGCCTGTTGAACCACGTCTGACCATGACGCGCCAGGTAGACCTCGACGACGCCGACGGCTCCGCTCACGCTCGGTTCCCCCTCGCTCGGTCCCGGTTCCCCGGCCCGCCGTCCAACCGGCGGAGCCGCACCCCAACGATAGACGCGGGCGGGGAGGTTCCGGGACGCGCCCGCCGGCCCGCGCACCACGGGCCACGGAGCCCGGGGCTGCGAACTCCGGCGGCGGGCCGGAGGGGGAACTGGCTCCTCACGGTTCGGGCGTGGTACGGGCTGGCGCGTCAGTCCTGGTGCGAATGTTGAGGTCTTCCGAAGACGGGCGATTCCTGCACCGTCCGTCTGGAAGACCTCGACGCGCCTGGCACCACCTTCACGACCCCTGCTGATCCGGCACCGCCGGGTCAAGTCCCTTCCATGGCCGTCACGAAACAATGACCGTCATGGAGCAGGATCGTTTCTGGTTTC
>ERZ773004.1699-NODE-1699-length-10298-cov-71.953822_pt1 | contig 10298 bp, 9 predicted proteins | sample MGYA00580667_ERZ773004 | MGnify/ENA primary metagenome ERZ773004 (study PRJEB29015, sample SAMEA2737963) | human oral metagenome | biome: human oral; feature: human-associated habitat; material: dental | place: China | collected 2123 ... | reverse complement strand
CGGCCCGGCGCATGCGTACCTCCACCTGGGTGAGCGACCCCGAGCGCATCGTGAGCGCCAGGAACGAGGCGCGGGCCTCCACGTGCGCGATGCGCTCACCGGGTCCGGCACTGCGCAGCGCCACCCACGTCGACGGGGGCGCGATGGGCTCCAGGTCCGGCGCGCCCCCGGGCTGGGAACCGGGGTCCCGCGCGCCCAGTGCGGCGCGGGAACGGCCAGGCCCCGCCTCGGGGGCCAACGAGGCGAGCTCCCCGTCCGGGGGCAGGGGCGCGGCCGCCAGCTCGCCCTCCGCACTGGTCGCGGTGTGGACGACGAGCAGGTGGTCCCCGGCGGACTCGACTCCGATCAGCGCGCCGGGGGCGGCCCCCACCAGCGGGATGGGCAGGCGCGTGGGGCAGTCGGGCAGCCACAGCCACGCGCCCCCGGTCGTCGACGCGGCCGAGTGGATGACGACGTGCCCGGGAAACCCCGACGGGGCGACGACCAGGTCGAAGGCCCCGTCCGGTTCGGCCAGCAGCAGGAGGTCCTGCGGGGCGCCGGTCCCCACGCGGTGCGCCCACACCTCGCACGAGCGCCACGCCTCGTCCAGGCCCGTGTAGACGAACCAACGCGAGTCCGCCGACCAGGCGAGGCCGTAGCCCGCGCCCACCACGGCCCTGTCCACGACCTCGCCCGTCTGGGCGTCCTGGACGACCCACGTGTACCGCTCGTCCCCGCGGGTGTCGCGCGCCGAGGCGATGAGGCGCCCGTCGGGGCTGGGGACCAGGTCGGCCAGGCGGAAGAACTCGTGCCCGGCGGCCTCCCGGTTCTCGTCGATGAGCAACTGCTCGCCGGGCAGGGGGCGCCCCGGCTCCGGCAGCGGAGGGGCCTGCGCGTCCGACGAGGCGTCGGCGGGCACCCGGTGGTGCGTCGCGTAGTCGCTGCCCTCGTGGGTGCGGCTGAAGTACCAGTGGTCCCCGCGGCGCACGGGCACGGAGGCGTCGGTGAGCGCGGTGTGGGCGCGGACCTCGCCCACGATCGCCTCGGCCAGGGGCCGCGTCGCGGAGGTGACGGAGTCCGCCCAGGCGTTCTCGGCCTCCAGGAGCGCGATCACCTCCGGGTCGTCGGCGTCGCGCAGCCAGTCCCACGGGTCGTCGAAGTGCTGGCCGTGGATGTCCCGGACGCGGAAGCCGTAACGTTTGGGGGCGATGGGCGGTCTCATGCCCCAATCATAGGGGCGCAGCGGTGGGCGCTCCCCGTGCGGGCGCAGGGCCGGGCGAGCGGTACGCGGGTACGCGCAGCGGTGGGCGCTCCCCGTGCGGGCGCAGGGCCGCCCGTCTGCGCGTCGTCACTCGTGGGGGGCCGGATTCTTACGCGGACACGAGGGGCCGGTCCGACGCCCCGCCCCGGCGCCCCCCTCCCGTGGAGGCGCGCGGGCGGCTGAGGCTATCCTGATGGGCGTGATTGAGAGAACGCCCGGGCGCGGGAGCACGATCCCGCACTCCACCGCCCCCACTGGGGGGTCCGGCCGGGCGGGGCGGTCCCCAGGGGCGCCCGCTCCGGCCCGCGCCTCCCTCAAAGGCCGACTGGTCGCCTGGATCCGCGAGTTCATCCAGTTCGGCATGGTCGGGGCAACGGCCTTCGTGGTCGACTGGGGGCTGTTCAACCTGCTGCAGCACGGGCCGCTGGGGCTCCTGGCCGGGCACCCCAACACCGCGCAGTTCTGCGCCGCCGCCACCGCGACCCTGTACGCGTGGGTCGCCAACCGCCTGTGGACCTACCGCGGGCGCACCAGGGCCCGCGCTTCCCGCGAGGCCCTGCTCTTCTTCTTCGCCAACGCCTGCGGGATCGGCATCAGCCAGTTCTGCCTGCTCTTCACGCACCACATCCTCGGCCTGGCCTCGGCGCTGGCGGACAACGTCGCGGTCTACGTCGTGGGATTCGCCCTGGGCACCGCCTTCCGCTTCTTCTTCTACCACTACGTCGTGTTCACCGGGGAGCGCTGAGCGGGCCGATCCCCTCCGCCACGATGTGGGGGACGCTTCATTCGGACGATCCGCCTCCACCCGTCCGCGCGCCAGGCCCTAGGCTCGGAGTATGAGTGACGACCGGTCCGTTGTGTCCCACGACCCCGAGGGGGCCGCCCCCACTGGCGACCCCTGCCCCGCGCCCGCCGATTCGATCACCACGATGACGACCATCGACGACACGGCGGTCGTCTTCGAGGGCGGCGGCATGCGCAACGCCTACACGGCCGCGGTGGTGAGCGAGCTCATCGCCGAGGGCATCAACTTCCCCCACGTGTCCGGCGTGTCCGCGGGGGCCTCCCACCTGTGCAACTTCGTGTCCAGGGACGCCGCCCGCTCCCACGCGACCTTCGTCGACCTCGTCGACGACCCCGAGTTCGGGGGCGTGGGCCACTTCCGGCGGGGCCAGGGCTACTTCAACGCCGAGTACATCTACGAGCGCATCTGCTACCCCGACGGAGCGATGCCCTTCAACCTGGGGGCCTTCCTGCGCAACCCCGCGCGCACGAACGTCGCGGCCTTCAACGCCTCGCGGGGGGAGGTGCGGTGGTTCACCAAGGAGGAGATCTCCACCCTGGACACCCTGGGCCCAGTGATCCGCGCCTCGTCGACCCTGCCGATCCTCATGCCCCCCACCATCATCGAAGGGGACACCTACGTGGACGGGGCGCTGGGCCCCAACGGCGGGCTGCCCTTCGACGCGCCCCTGCGCGACGGCTACCGCAAACTGCTGGTGGTCCTCACACGCCCCCGCGACTACGTCAAGCCCCCGCTCACGCCCAGCGTGAGCGCGCTGCTGCGCATGGCGTACCGCCGTTTCCCCAGCGTCCACCAGGGGGTCGCCCTGCGCGCCTCCCGTTACAACGCGGGCCGCCGATGCCTCTTCGGCCTGGAGGAGCGGGGCCGCGCGTACGTGTTCTGCCCCGACAACCTGTGGATCACGAACACGGAGTCCCACCGTGAGCGCCTGGAGGCCACCTACCGCGCGGGCCTGGTGCAGATCCGCAGGGAGATGCCGGCGATCAAGGCGTTCCTGCGCCTGTAGGCCCCGCCCGGCGTCCGCCGCATCGCGCCGCGCGTTCCAGGTGCTCCCGCCGCGGTCCCGCCCCGGTGCTCCTTGTCGCGGGATTGCGACACGGCTGCGACCATATGGTCAAACGCCCCCGTTAGAGTTCACACATCGGCGCACGGAGCGCCGGAGTGAGCACAACGGGACAACACCGGAGGATGATCGACATGAAGGCACAACGGAGCGGAATGGCGCGCAGGGCGCTCGCCGCCCTGACCGCGCTCCCCCTGGCGTTCGCCATGAGCGCCTGCCAGTTCGGCCTGGGCGGCGAGGGGGACAGCGGCGGGTCCAACCCGGCCCCGGCCGCCTCGGAATCGGACGGCGGCTCCCCGCCCCAGGCGAGCGGAGATCCCAAGGTTCGCAACTCCGAGGTCCTGGGCTCCTGGGAGGGGCGTATCGACAGCAGGGACCTCCGGCTGGACGTGAACGCCGTGGTCGTCAAGGACGGGGTCACGACGCTGACGCTCACCGTCACGAACACTGGCTCCACGTCCACTTACGGGTGGATGAATGCTTTCGGAGACTTCTCCATGCTCTCCTCCGGCGTGAAACTTATCGACGTCCAGAACCGCCTCGTGTACTCGCCGGGGAAGGGAGAGAATGGAGCCTGCATGTGCAGCGGGTACGACAACAGCGCACTGGAGGCGGGTGCCTCCCGGAGCGTGTACACGACCTTCAAGGAACTGCCAGAGGGCGTCACCGCAATCGATGTCAAAATTGAGGGCATCACCGAGCCCTTCGAGAACATCCCGGTGACCAGGGAGTGAGCGCCATGACCATGATGAGGAGGCGGGCGCGGGCCGCCACTGCCGTGGCCCTCGCGCTCGTGGCCGCCGTCGGGGCGGGTCCCGCCCTCGCCGAGGACGGGGGGACGGTCCAGTTCCCCGACCCGGTCGAGATCGTCTTCTCCGTCGCCAGCATCGACGGGGCGGTGTCGACGGCGGAGCAGCAGAATGCCACGGTCACGACCCTGTCGGGGGATGTGAACTTCGAGGTCGACTCCGACCAGTTGACCGCCAGGGCCAAGGAGGTCCTCGACTCCCTGGCGGCCGATTGGGCCAAGGCCAAGCCCTCCGCGGTCTCCGTGGTCGGGCACACGGACTCGGTGGCCGACGACGCCCACAACCTCGACCTGTCCAAGCGCCGGGCCAAGGCCGTGGGAGACTACCTGGCGGGCAAGGTCCCGGGCCTGTCGCTCACGACCGACGGGAAGGGCGAGGCCGAGCCCATCGGCGACAATCAGACGGAGGAGGGCCGCGCCCAGAACCGGCGCGTCGAGATCCGCGCGCAGCAGTGAGCCCTCAGCCCCGACCAGCTCCACCGCTAGGAACCAACCCGGGCGGAGGCCCGTGCCCCCCACCAGCACGTCACTGGTGGGGGCAGGGCGCGCTCACATCGGGGGCGGGGGAATCCTCGTCGACGCGGCGCCCGCCTCGTCGGGCAGCGGCAGGGTCAGGACGACGCTGGTCCCCACGCCCTGGCGCGATGTGAGGCGGACGTGCCCGCCGTGCCTCTCGATGACGAGGCGCACGAGCGGCAGGCCCAACCCCGCCCCGGAGCGCCCCGCCGCGTTCGACCCGCGCGCCAGCTCCGCCCACACACTCTGGCGCTCCGCCTCCGGGATCCCGATCCCCGTGTCGGCCACCTCGATGCTCACACTGTTTTCCGACTGGCTGGCGCGCACCTCGATGCTGTCGCCCTCGCCGGAGTACTTCACCGCGTTGAACACGACGTTCTGGATGGCCGAGTACAGCAGGTCCGCGTCCCCGACGACGCGGGGCAGCGGCCACGGCGCAGTCGGGAACACCAGGGTGAAGCTCCGCGCGTCCCCCACGCTGGAGCGCGCTGCCTCCACGGCGTCGCGCGCCGCCTCCTCCAAGTCCACCAGCTCCCGTTCCATGGGCGCGGAGGACAGGTCGGCCAGCTTGCGCAGATCCGTGACGAGCACGCCCATCCGCCGCGCCTGGGCCGCCACCAGCGCGGACGCCTCGTCGTCGCCGGGGGCGGTGGCCGCCAGGATCGCCGTCAGGGGGTTCTTCAACTCGTGGTCCAGGCGCGCCAGGAACTGCCTGTGCTCGAGGTCGCGGCGCGCGTCCGCCTCGGCGGCACCGGCCAGGCGCGCCCTCGAAAGAGCGGAGGAGACGAGCGCCGCCGCCAGGGCCGTAGCCGACACGAGGACGCCGGCTCCGGCCAGGACGGTGGGCAGGGGGACGAACGACCACACGCCCAGCCGCGAGCCGGCCAGCCACCACGCCAGGGCGCAGGCGCAGGCGACGGCGGCGGGCGCCAGGCACCACAGGATCCGGCGCGTCATCAGCCGACCCTCCCGATGAAGCGGTACCCCACGGAGGGGACCGTCTCGATGAACACGGGATCGGCGGGATCCTCGCCCAGGGCCGCCCGGATCTCGCGGATCCGGTGGTCGACCGCGCGCGTGGAGGAGGCGAAGTCGATCCCCCACAGCACTGACAGCAGGCGCTCACGGGTGTGGAGCTCGCCGGGGTGCGTCATCAGGTAGTCGAGGAGGCCCATCGCCTTCGGGGTCAGCTCGAGTTCCGCGCCCGACAGGAAGGCGCGCCTGGCGAGGCGGTCGAGCACGAGTCCGCCGCTCGTGACGCGCTCGGCGGCCGACAGGGGGCGCGGAGTGTGCAGGCAGCGGCGCAGCACGGCGCGGATGCGCGACACCAGCTCCTGGGGGTCGAAGGGCTTGGACAGGTAGTCGTCGGCGCCCTCGTCCAGCGCGGCCGAGCGCTCGAAGGAGGTGTCGATCTGCGTGAGCAGGATGACGGGGGTCCACGTGCCGCCCGCGCGGATGCGGCGCACCATCTCGCGCCCGTCCATGTGGGGCATCATGATGTCGGAGACGACGATGTCAGGGTGGAGCCTGCTGTGGGCGGCCAGTCCCTCCTCGCCGTCGCGGGCGGTGTGGACCGTGAAACCGCAGCGGCGCAGGAAGGGCGCGAGGCCGTCGATGATCGCCGCCTCGTCGTCGACCAGCAGAACGGTGGCAGCCGCGCCCGCCGCGGGCTCCGCCGGGGAAGGCGTCCCGGTGCGCGTTGTCACGGCTGTTCTCCTCGGGTTCCGGTTCCGATCAGGTGCGCGCCGACGGTGGCCGCCGGGCGCGCCGTTTTTCAGGGTAGGTGACGTGCCCGGTGCTTGTCCACGCAGGTCCGCTGCGGGCCGGAGCCCGGTCCGTTGCCGGATCCGGGGCCCCGCGCGTATCCGGGGAGCCCGCAGCGGACTGGGCCGCGCGCCGGGGCGGTCCCCCAGCGCGCGGCCCGGCGTGCCCGTCCGGCCGCGGGCGGCTACTCGGTGGCGAGCGCCTCCGCGGGGCTCACGCGGGCGGCCCGCCTTCCGGGCAGCCACGACGCCACCAGGGCGCTGAGCACCGCGACGACCAGGACGGCGCCGATCTGCGCCCACGGGAGCACCAGGACGGGGGTGATGTCGTCGAGGGGGACGGACAGCACGCCCAGCCACCCGAAGAGCACGCCCATGCCCAGGCCGACCAGCGCCCCCGTCACCGACAGGCACAGCGCCTCCAGCGCGAGCAGCCGCTTCATCTGGCGCTTGGTCAGGCCCAGTGCCCGCAGCAGTCCGTTCTCGCGCGTGCGCTCGACGACGGACAGGGACAGGGTGTTGGCCACGCCCACCAGGGAGACGATGACGGACACCCCCAGCAGGGCGATGACCGCCATGAGGACCTGGTCGATGACCCGCATGTACGTCTGGCGCTCCAGGGCGCTGCCGTCCACCCTCAGGGACGGGTCGAGCGTCAGCAGGGCGCTCTGCACCTCCTGCGCGTCCGCGCCGTCGGAGAGTTTCGCGATGACCAGCACCAGGGAGCGGTCGGGGGCGATCGCGGCCAGGTTCGAGGCGGAGACCATGACCTGGTCGGGGTCGGCCTTGTCGCTGTAGGAGGCGGTGAGGGACAGGCAGGAGCCCGCCGACCCGCACACGGTGAGACGAGTCCCGTCCAGGGCCGCGACACCGACCCGGGCGGTCTGGTCGTCCAGCTGCTCCACGTGGGAGTGGGCCACGGCCGTGTAGTCGGGTTGCCCGACCAGTTGGGCATCGGCCGAGCCCGGGGCCGAGGACGACGGGAGGGCGGGGGAGCCGTCGGGGAGGGCAGCGGTGCCGTCTGCCGCGTACTCGGGGGCCGTGGCGGCGACGCCGTTCGTCGCGGCGACCTTCGCCTCGACGTCCTGTGCCAGGGGGCCGCCCGAGTTGGAGGCGACGCCCAGGTCGAAGGGCCTCGCGTCATCGACCGCCGTCGTCAGCGTCTCGCGCAGGGAGGACGCCCCGACCATCATGGTGACCACCAGGGCCACGCCGATGACGATGGCGCTGCCGGTCGCCGAGGTGCGCCCCGGGTTGCGCATCGTGTTCTCGCGGGCCATGCGGGCGAGCATGCCCGGCCACGCGGCCCCCAGCAGGCGCGTCAGGGGCGGCAGGACCACGGAGAACGCCAGGATCAGGCCGAAGAAGGCCAGCAGGGACAGGCCGAACATCGCGAGGAAGCGGGTGGTGGTGTCGGCGGTGCCCGAGGCCGCCCAAACGCCCGCCAGGGCGCCCACGGCGATCAGCGCGCCGATGACGAGGCGCGCGGTGTGGGACTTGCGCGCCCCGGCCCCCGCCTCGTTGACGGGCGCGAGCGCGGCGATCGGCGGCACCCGCGAGGCGGACAGCGCGGGGAAGAGGCCGACGGCGGCAGTGAACACGGTGGCCGCCGCCCACACGAGGGCGAGCTGGATGTAGTCGGTGGCCGCCAGGGCCCCGGCGTAACCGGTGCGGGGGTCCATGACGGTCAGGGCGCCCGCCCCGAGGAGCGTGCCCGCTGCCGTGCCGATCAGGGAGGAGAAGGCTCCGATGGCCAGCGCCTCCAGGGTCACGAGGCGGCGGACCTGCGTGCGGGTGGCGCCCAGGGTGCGCAGCAGCGCGAGTTCGCGCCTGCGCTGCTGCAGGACGACCCGGAAGGTCGAGGAGACCACGATCGAGGCGACCAGGGCCGCCACTGCGGGGAAGATCATGAGCATCGCGGTCATGGCGGCGCCGCCGAGGTGGGCCTGTTCCAGGTCGGATTCCATCGCCGCCTTCGCCGTGGTGACGTCGACTCCGTCGAGGCCGCTGAGGGAGTTCCTGATGGTGGAGGCCCAGCGCTCCTGCTCCGCGGTCGGCGGGTTCCCGTTGTCGTCCCCCGCCTCGTCCGTGGCGACCATGAGCGTGCCCGAGGGCGCGGAGCCCATGAGGGCGGTGAACCCCGCCTCGGTCGTGTAAGCGGCGGCCATGCCCGAGTTCGACGAGGGCGCGGAGTAGACGCCGGTGACGGTGAGGTCCTGGGCGGGGATCCCGTCGAACTGGGGGCGTGCGGTCACGGTGCCGCCCGCTTTGACGCCCAGGAGCCTGGCGGTGGAGTCGGGGAGGAGGATCTGGCCGGGCCCTGTGGGGTAGTCGCCCGAGTCGAGGGCGGGCCTGCGCAGGGGCTCGTCCATGAGGGGGGAGACGAAGAAGAAGGCGCGGGCGCCGTTCGCCTGGGCCTCGGCGGGCCACTGGGTGTAGGTGCCGACGGCCCGCACCCCGGGGACGGCGTGGAGCCTGGTGCGCGCCTGGTCGGTGAGGTCGGACAGGGATGCCCCCCCGGTCTGGTTCGAGTTGAAGGAGACGACGGTGGTGACGTTGGCGTACCTGTCGGTGACCCCGGCTCCGAGCTGGGAGACGAGGCCGCCCATGACGACCATGGTGATCGCGATGAAAGCGGTGGAGATGGCGACGGCCAGGCCGGTGGAGACGAAGCGGCGGCCGTGGGCGCGCAGGTTGGCGCGCACGAGCATGGTGTTCGTGGTCATTGCGGGCTCCTGGGTGTCAGCGCAGGGCGGCGGCCAGGGCGTCCTGGTCGGCTCCGCGCAGGTCGGCGACGATGCGCCCGTCGCGGCACACGAGGACCCGGTCGGCGTGCTCGGCGGCCCCGGTGTCGTGGGTGACCATGATGACGGACTGGTCCAGTTCGTCCACCGCGCGGCGCAGCAGGTCGAGGACTTCGGCGGAGGAGTGGGAGTCGAGGTTGCCTGTGGGCTCGTCGGCGACGATGACGGTGGGGCGGCTCATGAGGGCGCGGGCGACGGCGACGCGCTGCTGCTGGCCGCCGGACATCTCGGAGGGGCGGTGGCCGAGGCGGTCCCCGATCCCCAGGGAGGTGACGATCAGGTCGAACCAGTCCTTGTCGGGCTTGCGGCCGGCCAACTGCATGGGCAGGACGATGTTGGCGCGGGCGTCCAGCGTGGGCACCAGGTTGAAGGACTGGAAGATGAAGCCGATCCGGTCGCGGCGCAGCCGCGTCAGCTCCGTGTCGCGCAGGATCGAGATATTGCGCCCGCCGACGAAGACCGCTCCCGAGGTCGCCGTGTCCAGGCCGGACAGGATGTGCATCATGGTGGATTTGCCGGAGCCGGATGGCCCCATGATGGCCGTGAACTCGGCTTCGCCGAAGTCGACGGTCACGTCGTCGAGTGCGCGGACCTCCGTGTCTCCGCTGCCGTAGATCTTGGACACGTGCTCGAGGTGGACGATGTTGTTTTCCATGCCCACTATGGTGGCGGGCCGCCGGGGACGGAGTCTATGGGCATCCACCCTGGGAGGACCCTGATCGCACCCTGGTCGCGCGGAGGGGCGGCCCCCGGTGACGCGCCGGGGCGGTCGCGGGCCCTACCAGCGGTAGCGGTTGATGGCGGCGCCCACGTCGATCATGCGGGGCCGGGCGACGAAACCCGGCCGCGCGCCGAACTTCGTGATCGTGTCGAGGCCCTCCGAGTTGAGCTGGCGCTCCAGGCGCGCCAGCACGTCGCGCAGGGAGGCGCGCCCGGCGAACTGCTCCAGGGCGCCGCGCACCAACCACGCGACGGCCTCGGTCTGGCCCTGGTCGACGATCTGCTCCACGTCGGACAGGTCGACCGTCTGCCGGTCGATGAGGAACCCGGAGTCGAGGGCCTTCGTCTTGGGGCGGTCCACTGCGGGTTTGCGCGCGGGGACGCGGTCCGCGGGCCAGGGCCGCCCGCCGGCGCCAGTGCCCGAGGGGGTGGAGGCCTGCGCGGACGCGCCGTCGGCGTCCTGGCCGGGCGCCGGGGCACGACTCAGGAGAGCAACCTCCTAGTCCTGGACGTACCGTCGCTCGCGGGCAGCACCCGCCTGGTGGAGGGCCGCCTGCCGCAGGCGGATAACGAGATCGC
>ERZ773004.1696-NODE-1696-length-10312-cov-29.345130_pt1 | contig 10312 bp, 8 predicted proteins | sample MGYA00580667_ERZ773004 | MGnify/ENA primary metagenome ERZ773004 (study PRJEB29015, sample SAMEA2737963) | human oral metagenome | biome: human oral; feature: human-associated habitat; material: dental | place: China | collected 2123 ... | reverse complement strand
GACGATCGTGGAGGGCGCGGGTCCGGGCGCGGGTCCGCCGTCGAGCACGAGGATGTCGGCGTCCTCGGCGTCCTCGGCGGCATCGCGGACGCGACCGGGGAAGGCGGCGCGGGCCGAGGCGGCGTCGGTGGCCGGGGGCTCGCCGGTGCGGTTGGCGCTGGTGACCGCCATGGGGCCGGTGGCGCGCAGGACGGACAGGGCCAGCGGGTGGTCGGGCATGCGCACCGCGACGGTGCCTCCGGTCTCGCCGAGGTCCCAGCCCAGGTGGGGAGCCGCGTCCAGCACGAGAGTGAGGGCGCCGGGCCAGCAGGCCCCCATGAGGGCGCGGGCCGTCGACGGCGCACCGGCGACGACGCCGTCGAGCTGATCGGGATCGGCGACCAGGACCGGCGAGGGCATCCGGCGTCCGCGCCCCTTGGCCGCCAGGAGGCGGACGACGGCATCGCGGTCCGAGGCCAGGGCGCCGATGCCGTAGACCGTGTCGGTGGGGAGGACGAGCAGACCGCCGCCCCGCACGTGCGCGACGGCACGGTCCAGCGCCCCGGGCGGGATCGGGCGCCGATGCGCCTCCGCCGTCCGCACTGCTCGCGCCGCCCGCGCGTCATGGTCCGACTGGTCCGTCACGGCGAACATCCTGCCACGGATCCGACGCGCGGGGCTCAGCCCCGGGCGAGGGCGACGCCCCACGCCGCGGCGGCGATGAGACAGCCTCCCAGCTCGAGGAGGATCGCCGCGCCCTGGGCCTTGACGGCCGCCCAGGCCGCGGCCCCGGCGCCGGCCCGATCGGCTCCGCGGACGAGCTCCCACAGGTACACGCCCAGGGTGAAGCCGACCGGCAGCCCCACCACCGGCAGCAGGAAGAAGCCGATCACGCCGGCCAGACCGCCCACGAGCAGAGAGCGCCCGGGCACCCCCGCTCGGCGCAGCAGCCTGCCCACCAGGACGTACTTGCCCGCGCTGGTGAGCACCACGGCCACGACGGACACCGACAGCGCGACCCAGGCCGAGGTCCCGCCCGTGACGACCGCCCATACGGCGATGGCCGCCAGGACGAGGGCCGGACCGGGGTAGATCTGAGTCAGGGCGCCGCCCAGCCCCACGACGATGACCAGGCCGACGACGACGTTCCCCGCGATTCCCACGGGCGGAGTCTGCCACACGCAGGCCCCGATCCGCCCCGTGCGGCAGCGGAGCGGACGCGGCCTACACCAGGTGCCGGGCGGCGGCCCAGCGAGTGAGCTCGTTGCGGTTGGACAGCTGCAGCTTGCGCAGCACCGCCGAGACGTGCGTCTCCACGGTCTTGACGCTGATGAACAGCTCGGAGGCGCACTCCCGGTAGGTGTATCCGCGGGCGATGAGCCGCATGACCTCGCGCTCGCGGGCCGAGAGGCGGTCGAGCTCGGAGTCGGCCACGGCGACCTCCCCCGCGCCCGCGCCGAAGGCGTCGAGCACGAAGCCGGCCAGGCGCGGGGAGAAGGCGGCGTCCCCGGCGGCCACGCGCCTGACCGCCTGAGCGAGGTCGGCGGTGGAGATCGCCTTGGTCACGTACCCGCGCGCCCCGGCGCGGATGACGCCGACGACGTCGTCGCTCGCGTCCGACACGCTCAGGGCGAGGAAGCGCGTGGCGGGCACGTCGCCGCAGGAGACCACCACCTCCGCGCCGCCGCCCCCGTTGCCGCCCGGCAGGTGCACGTCGAGCAGGACGACGTCCGGGACCAGCGCGTGAACGGCGGCGATGGCGCCCTCGACGTCGTCGGCCTCGCCCACGACCTCCAGGTCGGCGGCATGGGAGGAGAGCTCGGAGCGCACGCCGGCGCGCACGAGGGCGTGGTCATCGACGACGAGGACGCGCAGGGCGGCGGAGGGAGCGGGATCGGTCATGATACTCCTTGGGAGGGGGTGGGAAGGCTGAGGCTGACCTCTGTGCCCTGGGCGAGGCGGCGAACGGAGCCCGTGCCGCCGTGACGCGCCATGCGGGCGATGATGGACTCGCGCACGCCGTGACGATCGGGGGCGACGGCGTCGAGGTCGAATCCGGGACCGCGGTCGCGCACGAAGACCTCCATCCGCCCGTCGCTGAGCTCGGCGTAGACGGACACGGGCGGGGCACCGTGCCGCACGGCGTTCGACAGGGCCTCGCGCGCGGCCGCGACGATGACCTCGGTGGCGCGATCGGGAACGCGATCTCCCACGACGACCAGCCCGATCTCCGCACCGTAGCGGTCCTCGACCTCCCCGACGAGGTCGCGCACGGCGTCGGCCGCCGAGGTGCCCGCCTCGGGTCGATCGGTGTAGAGCCAGGCGCGCAGCTCGCGCTCCTGGGAACGGGCCAGGCGGGCGACGGCCGTCGGCTCGTCGGCGCGCTTGCGGATGAGGGTGAGCGTCTGCAGGACCGAGTCGTGCAGGTGCGCGGCGATGTCGGCGCGCTCGGCCTCGCGCGCCTCGGCCGCGCGGGTATCCGCGAGCGCCCGGTTGGTGCGCAGCCACAGCGGGGCCAGGACGAGTCCGATGCCGACGACGAGGGCGGCGCCGGTGACGGCTCCGGCCAGCAGGTCGCCCGGGGCGGTGTCGCGGGCCACCCACATGAGGATCCCGACGGCCACCAGGGCGACGCCCCCGGCCATGCGCAGGCGCGCGCCGATGCCGCTCCCGGGTCCGGTGACGGCATCGACCTGGGACCACGCGAGCGCCGCCCCGCCCCCGATGATGACCAGGGGGCCCACCCAGCCCGTGAACGCGAAGGAGAGCAGACCCGCGCGCCACAGTGAGACGAGAACGGCCGCGAGCAGGAGGGCGCCCCCGCCGAGGATCGAACGCAGGCGGCTCGGCACGGGGACGAGCTCGATCGGGCGGGCGCTGAGTCGGGCGCGCCTGACGGGCACGACGCCGGCCGCCTCGGCCCATGGATCGCCGGTGGGCACGGACAGCCACAGCAGCACGTACAGCAGGACGCCCGCGCCGCCGGCGCCCCCGAGCCCGCGCCGGTGCCCGCGGGGACCCTCGACATCACCATGTACCGCGACGACCTGGGCCGCCACCCCATCCGCGTGCCCCGCCCCACCCGCATCCCCGGCGGCACCCTCGAGGGGCGCACCGTCATCCTGGTCGACGACGTCCTGTACTCCGGGCGCACCATCCGCGCCGCCCTGGACGCCCTGGGCTCCATCGGGCGCGCCGACGCCGTCCAGCTCGCCGTCCTGGTGGACCGCGGGCACCGCGAACTGCCCATCCGCGCCGACTACGTCGGCAAGAACCTGCCGACCTCCCGCTCCGAGAAGGTCGTGGTCTCCCTGACCGAGCTGGGCGCCGACGCCGACGCCGTCGCCATCGTTCCCGCGCCCGACGCCACCGAGGAGACCCGATGAGGCACCTGCTGAGCGCCAAGGACCTGGACCACGACGAGGCCGTCATGGTCCTGGACACCGCCGAGGCCATGGCCGCCACCCAGCGCCACGCCGTCAAGAAGCTGCCGACCCTGCGCGGCAAGACCGTCGTCAACCTGTTCTTCGAGGACTCCACCCGCACCCGCCTGTCCTTCGAGGCCGCCGCCAAGCGGCTCAGCGCCGACGTCATCAACTTCTCCGCCAAGGGCTCGAGCGTGTCCAAGGGCGAGTCCCTCAAGGACACCGCCCAGACGATCATGGCCATGGGCGCCGACGCCGTCGTCGTGCGACACAGCGCCTGCGGGGCCGCGCACCTGCTGGCCCACGCCGGCTGGATCGACGTGCCCGTGCTCAACGCCGGGGACGGCACCCACCAGCACCCCACCCAGGCCCTGCTGGACGCCATGACCCTGCGCCGCTGGTACGCGCCCGGCGGGCCCGACTCGGGCGCCGGACGCGCCGGGGACGGCGCCCCCGCCCCCCAGGGCCGCGACCTGGCCGGGGCCCGGGTCGTCATCGTCGGCGACATCCTCCACTCCCGGGTCGCCCGCTCCAACGTCGACCTGCTGACCGCCCTGGGGGCGGGCGTCACCCTCGTCGCCCCGCCGACCCTCCTGCCGGTGGGCATGGAGGACTGGACCTGCGAGGTCTCCTACGACCTCGACGAGGCCCTGGCGCTGGCGCGGCCCGACGCCGTCATGATGCTGCGCGTCCAGCGCGAGCGCATGAGCGCGGCCGGCGGCGGCTTCTTCCCCAGCCCCGACGAGTACTCCCAGGCCTACGGCCTGAACCTCGCCCGCCGCGCCGCCATGCCCGAGCACGCCATCGTCATGCACCCCGGCCCGATGAACCGCGGCCTGGAGATCACCGCCGAGGCCGCCGACGACCCCCGCTCGCGGGTCATCGAACAGGTCGGCAACGGCGTGTCCGTGCGCATGGCCGCCCTCTACCTCCTGCTCGCCGACGAAGGGAACCAGCTGTGAGCGCCCACCTGCTGATCGGTGTCCGCCCCTACGGGGAGGACACCGCCGACATCCTGCTGGTCGACGGGGCCATCGCCGCCGTCGGACCCGACGCGGCCGCACGGGCCCCCGCCGACGTCGTGCGCCACGACCTGGACGGCCTGATCGCCCTGCCCGGCCTGGTCGACATCCACACCCACCTGCGCGAGCCGGGCCGCGAGTCCGCCGAGACCGTGTTCACCGGCACCCGCGCCGCCGCCGTGGGCGGTTACACCGCCGTGTTCGCCATGGCCAACACCACCCCCGTGCAGGACAGCGCCGGAGTGGTCGAGCAGGTCCTGCGCCTGGGGCGCGAGGCCGGATGGGTCGACGTCCACCCGGTGGGCGCCGTCAGCGCGGGGCTCAAGGGCGAGCACCTGAGCGAGATGAGCGCCATGGCGCACTGCGCCGCCCGCGTGCGCGTCTTCTCCGACGACGGGCGGTGCGTGTCCGACCCGGTCCTCATGCGCCGCGCCCTGGAGTACGTCAAGAGCTTCGACGGCGTCATCGCCCAGCACTCCCAGGACCCGCGCCTGACCGAGGGCTCCCAGATGCACGAGGGCGTCGTCAGCGCCGAGCTGGGCCTGCGCGGCTGGCCGGCCGTGGCCGAGGAGTCCATCATCGCCCGCGACGTCCTGCTGACCGGGCACGTGGGCTCGCGCCTGCACGTGTGCCACCTGTCCACGGCCGGCAGCGTCGACATCATCCGCTGGGCCAAGGCCCGCGGCATCGACGTGACCGCCGAGGCCACCCCCCACCACCTGCTGCTGACCGACGAGATGGCGCGCACCTACTCGCCGCGCTACAAGGTCAACCCGCCGCTGCGCACGGCCGAGGACGTCGAGGCGGTGCGCGCGGCCCTGGCCGACGGCACCATCGACGTCGTGGGCACCGACCACGCCCCCCACCCGCTGGAGGACAAGGACTGCGAGTGGCAGGCCGGCGCCTTCGGCATGACCGGACTGGAGACGGCGCTGAGCGTGATCATCGCCACCATGGTGGACACCGGCCGCATGACCTGGCGCGACATCGCCCGCGTCATGTCATCCGCCCCCGCGCGCATCGGCCGCCTGGAGGACCAGGGCCGGGGCCTGGAGGCCGGGGCGCCCGCCAATGTCACCGTGATCGACCCCGCCGTGCGCCGCACCGTCGACGGCGCCGCCCAGTGGACCCGCTCGACCAACACCCCCTACGCGGGCATGGAGCTGCCGGGGCGGGTCATGGCGACCTTCCTGCACGGGCGCCCCACGGTCCTGGGCGGCGAGCCCGTCGCGCGGGGGGAGGGCTGAGATGAGTGCCGACCCCGCCACCGGCCTGCCCGTGCGCGGCCCGGCCCTGCTCGTCCTGGAGGACGGCTACGTGCTGCGCGGACGGGCCTACGGCGCCACCGGGCGCACCGTGGGCGAGATCGTCTTCAACACCGGCATGACCGGCTACCAGGAGACGCTCACCGACCCCTCCTACCACCGCCAGATCGTGGTGCAGACCGCCCCCCACATCGGCAATACGGGCGTCAACGACGAGGACCCCGAGTCGGGCCGGATCTGGGTCGCCGGCTACGTGGTGCGCGACCCGGCCCGGCGCGCCTCGTCCTGGCGGGCCCGGCGCGAACTGGAGGACGAGCTGGCGGACGCCGGGGTCGTGGGCGTGTGCGAGGTCGACACCCGGGCCCTGACCCGCCGCCTGCGCGAGCGCGGCGCCATGCGCGCCGGCATCTTCTCCGGCGAGGCCCTGCCCTCCGGGGCCGACGACGCCGCCGGCCCCTCCCGGGCCGCCGTCGACATCTGCCTGGACGCCGTGCGCCGCGAGCCGCGCATGGCGGGCCAGGCCCTGGCCGCCGAGGTGACCACGCCCGAGGGCTACGTCGTCGAGCCCTCCGGGGACTTCGCCGGCGCCGAGCCCGTCGCCGTCGTGGCCGCCATCGACCTGGGCATCAAGGCCCGCACCCCCTGGCAGCTGGCCGAGCGGGGCGTGCGCGTCCACGTCCTGCCGCAGTCGACGACCCTCGCCGAGGTCCTGGCCCTGCACCCCGACGGCGTGTTCTTCTCCAACGGCCCCGGCGACCCGGGCACGGCCGTGAGCGAGATCGAGCTGCTGCGCGGGGTGCTCGACGCCCGCATCCCCTTCTTCGGCATCTGCCTGGGCAACCAGCTGTTCGGACGGGCCCTGGGCTACGGCACCTACAAGCTCGGCTACGGGCACCGCGGCGTCAACCAGCCCGTGCTCGACCGGGCCACCGGACGGGTGGAGATCACCGCCCACAACCACGGCTTCGCCGTCGACGCCCCCGTCGACGAGCCGAGCCTGGCGCCCTACGACCTGGGCCGCTACGGGCGCGTCGAGGTCAGTCACGTGGGCCTCAACGACGGCGTCGTCGAAGGGCTGCGCGCCCTGGACCTGCCGGCCTTCTCCGTCCAGTACCACCCCGAGGCCGCCGCCGGCCCCCACGACGGCGAGCACCTGTTCGACCGGTTCGTGCGCCTCATGCGCGAGCACCGCGAGGGCGCTCGCGGCGGCGCGGCCCCCGAGACGACCCCCGAGGAGCACTGACATGCCGCTTCGTCCCGACATCCGCTCCGTCCTGGTCATCGGGTCCGGGCCCATCGTCATCGGGCAGGCCTGCGAGTTCGACTACTCCGGCACCCAGGCCTGCCGCGTGCTGCGGGGGGAGGGCATCCGCGTCATCCTGGTCAACTCCAACCCGGCGACCATTATGACCGACCCGGACATGGCCGACGCCACCTACGTCGAGCCCATCACCGCCGAGGTGCTCACCGCCATCATCGCCGCGGAGCGCCCCGACGCCCTGCTGCCCACCCTGGGCGGGCAGACCGCCCTCAACGCCGCCATGAGCCTGGTGGAGGCCGGCGTCCTGGAGCGCTACGGCGTCGAGCTCATCGGCGCCGGCGCGCAGGCCATCACCGCCGGGGAGGACCGCGACGAGTTCAAGGCCGTCGTCGAGCGCTGCGGGGCCGAGGTGGCCCGGTCCGTCATCGCCCACACCATGGACGAGTGCCGCCGGGCCGTCGAGGCCCTGGGCGGCTACCCCGTGGTGGTGCGCCCCTCCTTCACCATGGGCGGGCTGGGCAGCGGCATCGCCCGCGACGACGCCGACCTGGAGCGCATCTGCGGTGCGGGCCTGTCCGCCTCGCGCACCACCGAGGTGCTCCTGGAGGAGTCCGTCCTGGGCTGGAAGGAGTACGAGCTCGAGCTCATGCGCGACAAGGCGGACAACGTCGTGGTGGTGTGCTCCATCGAGAACGTCGACCCCGTGGGCGTGCACACCGGCGACTCGATCACGGTGGCCCCGGCCCTGACCCTGACCGACCGGGAGATGCAGCGCCTGCGCGACATCGGCATCGCCGTCATCCGCGAGGTGGGGGTGGACACCGGCGGGTGCAACATCCAGTTCGCCGTCGACCCCGCCACCGGGCGCATCATCGTCATCGAGATGAACCCGCGGGTCTCGCGCTCCTCGGCCCTGGCGTCCAAGGCCACCGGCTTCCCCATCGCCAAGATCGCCGCCCGCCTGGCCGTGGGCTACACCCTCGACGAGATCCCCAACGACATCACCGGCTCCACCCCCGCCTCATTCGAGCCGACCCTGGACTACGTGGTGGTCAAGGTGCCGCGCTTCGCCTTCGAGAAGTTCCGCGGCGCCGACCCCGTGCTCACCACCACCATGAAGTCGGTGGGCGAGGCCATGGCCATCGGCCGGTCCTTCACCGAGGCGCTGCAGAAGGCCATGCGCTCGATCGACAAGCGGGGCGCGGTCTTCCACTGGGACGGGCCGGCGCCCGACGCCGCCGCCACCGCCGCCCTGATCGAGCGCGCGGCGGTGCCCGCCGAGCACCGGCTGCTGGACGTCCAGCAGGCCATCCGCGGGGGCGCGGGCGTGGAGGAGCTGTTCGCCTCCACCCGCATCGACCCCTGGTTCCTGGACCAGATGGTGCTGCTCCAGGAGGTCGCCGAGGAGGTGGCCGGCGCCCCGTCCCTGACCCGCGACGTGCTGGCGCTGGCCAAGCGCCACGGCTTCTCCGACGTCCAGGTCGCCGCCCTGCGGGGCATCGGGGAGGACACGGTGCGCGAGGTCCGCCACGCCTTCGACCTGCGGCCGGTCTACAAGACCGTGGACACCTGCGCCGCCGAGTTCGCCGCCCGCACCCCCTACCACTACTCCAGCTACGACCTGGAGAGCGAGGTCGCCCCCCGCGAGCGCGAGGCCGTCATCATCCTGGGAAGCGGCCCCAACCGCATCGGCCAGGGCATCGAGTTCGACTACTCCTGCGTGCACGCCACCATGGCGCTGGCCGAGCGCTACGAGACCGTCATGGTCAACTGCAACCCCGAGACCGTCTCCACCGACTACGACGTGTCCGACCGGCTCTACTTCGAGCCGCTGACCTTCGAGGACGTCATGGAGGTCTACGAGGCCGAGTCGGCCGCCGGGCCGGTGGCGGGCATGATCGTCCAGCTCGGCGGGCAGACGCCCCTGTCGCTGGCGGCCCGCCTCAAGGCCGCCGGCGTGCCGATCCTGGGCACGAGCCCCGAGGCCATCGACGCCGCCGAGGACCGGCAGGCCTTCGGCGTCGTGCTGGAGAGGGCGGGCCTGCCCGCGCCCGCCCACGGCACGGCCCTGAGCGACGAGCAGGCCCTGGTCGTGGCCGGGCGTATCGGCTTCCCGGTGCTCGTGCGCCCCAGCTACGTGCTGGGCGGGCGGGGCATGGAGATCGTCTACGACCGCGAGGGCCTGGTCGACTACCTGGCGCGCGCCGGGGCGGAGAGCGGGGGCGCCTACGCCAACGGGCCCCTGCTCATCGACCGGTTCCTCGACGACGCCATCGAGATCGACGTCGACGCCCTGTACGACGGCGAGGAATTGTTCCTGGGCGGGGTCATGGAGCACATCGAGGAGGCCGGCATCCACTCCGGCGACTCCGCCTGCGTGCTGCCGCCCATGAGCCTGTCCGACGCGGAGATCGCCCGCATCCGCCGCTCCACGCGGGCCATCGCCGACGGCGTGGGGGTGCGGGGCCTGATCAATATCCAGTTCGCCCTCATGAGCGACACCCTCTACGTCATCGAGGCCAATCCCCGGGCCAGCCGCACCGTGCCCTTCGTGTCCAAGGCCACGGGCGTGCAGCTGGCCAAGGCCGCCGCCCTGCTCATGGCGGGGGAGACGATCGCCTCCCTGCGCGGGGCCGGGCGCCTGCCGGGGGCGGACGCGGCCGCCTCCGACCCCTTCGACCCGATCGCCGTCAAGGAGGCGGTCCTGCCCTTCCCGCGCTTCCGCACCCCCGAGGGGCGGGCCGTGGACACCGTCCTGGGCCCGGAGATGCGCTCGACGGGCGAGGTCATGGGCTACGACGTGGACTTCCCGCGGGCCTTCGCCAAGTCCCAGGCCGGCGCCTACGGGGGCCTGCCGGGGGAGGGCACCCTGTTCGTGTCGGTGGCCGACCGGGACAAGCGGGCCATTGTGCTGCCCGTGGCGCGCCTGGCCGAGCTGGGCTTCACCATCCTGGCGACCACGGGCACCGCCCAGGTGCTGCGGCGCAACGGCATTCCGGCGACCGCGGTGCGCAAGGTCAGCGAGGGCGTGAGCGAGCGCGGGGAGATGACGATCGTGGGCCTGATCGAGTCCGGGGCCATCGACATGGTCGTCAACACCCCCAAGGGCCAGGGCGCCCGCGCCGACGGCTACTCCATCCGGGCGGCCACCACGAGCGCGGACAAGCCCATCATCACCACGGTCCAGGAGCTCCAGGCGGCCGTCCAGGCCCTGGAGGCGCAGCTGCGGGGCCCCTTCCGGGTCCGCAGCCTCCAGCAGCACGACGCCGACCGGGCGGCTCGCCGCGCCGAGCGGGGGGTGCGCGCATGAGCGGGACGGGAACGGGCCGGGACGAGGGGCCGGGGCCCGGGCGCCCGCCC
>ERZ773004.1690-NODE-1690-length-10338-cov-2.232228_pt1 | contig 10338 bp, 9 predicted proteins | sample MGYA00580667_ERZ773004 | MGnify/ENA primary metagenome ERZ773004 (study PRJEB29015, sample SAMEA2737963) | human oral metagenome | biome: human oral; feature: human-associated habitat; material: dental | place: China | collected 2123 ... | reverse complement strand
CTTTGTTGCTGTGCGCTCTCGACCGTCTGGATGAATTTGACCGCGCCGCTCGGCATCGGGGTTCCGCGCTTTCTCCCGTGGCTCTGGTACTTTGGATTGCTCGGCGGTTACGCGCTGACCCCGATTTCTTTGCTTTATTTTGGGTTTTCCGCGGTGAAGAATGCGCACATCAAGCAAGCGTTTCGGTGGGGGCTCTACCTTGCCGGCGCCCTTTTCCTCTGGGCGATGATAGCAACACTGACTTCTCTCCTGCGCCACCTGTGAGCGGAGAACCGTGTTGCCCCTTTCGGCGGAGGGGGAGGAGAGAAGCGAGCAGGCCGTTCCGGCAGACTGCGGAGAAGTCGAAACGGAAAGAAGCGCTGTTACAAAAGAGAGTAACCGGCCGCAACCGGGTGCAACAGGACTTAAACATATGTTCTTATTTGAAGCCCGTGTGCAATCTGCAAATTAGATTTTAAGAGGATTTGCTGTGACAACAAGAACACATTCACAGGGACAACGGAACGCAAGGTATAACATATCATGCAAAAAGAACGAACCGCAGTTGCGATTCGTTCTTTTTGCGTTGTTTAGTCCGGCATGGTGGCGCGCACCTTGCGGATGCCGTGGATTTCGGCATTGACCGCATAGCGGTCGCCCTGGCGGTAGAGCTTTGCGTATTTCTTCGGCGAGACGCCGACATAGCTGTTAAAGGTGCGGATAAAGTGCGAATAGGTCTGGAAGCCGGATTTCTCACTCGCCTCCTGGACATTCGCACCCTGGCGCAGAAGCTGCTGGGCGGTGATAATGCGGAGCTGAATCACATACTCCATGACAGAGAAGCCGGTGCCCTTTTTAAAGATGTGGCAAAGATAGTGCTTGCTCAGCATGAAGTGATCGGCGAGCTCGTCGAGCGACAGGTGCTCGGTGCAGTTCTTCCGGAGATAGTCGAGAATCGGCTGTACGCGGTTATAGTCCTGGTTCGAGGTGCCGTGCTCCTTTTTGGTGGAGCGGATGCGGCTGCAGACCAGAAGCAAAATCTCGTAGAGCGTGATGCGCTCCAGAATGTCCGTGCCGAAGGAAGGCGGCATGCTGATGCGCAGCTTTTCAAACAGGCGCGCGAGGCGCTTGCTGTCTTCCTCCGTGAGGCGGATGCAGGCGCCGCTGTTTTTCAGCGCCTCGGCAAAGTCCGTCTGCGGCGTCGAGAGCTGGTCGAGCAGCGAGGGCAGGATGTGCAGCACATAGCGCTTGAAGACAGAGCCGTCCGCGCCGTTCTCGTCGCGGTGTAAGGTATTGGCATTCAGGATGAAAAGCGTGTTCTTCTTCAGCGGATACATTTTCCGGTCCATGAAGAAGTCGCCGCCGTCGGTCAGCACGAGCATGAGCTCTATGCCCTCGTGATAGTGCAGGCGGTGCATGCGCCACTGGTCATCCTGTTTATATTGAATAATGTAGTCTCTGGATTCCATACGAACCTCCTCGGGCGATGAGTTCGGACTTTCCGCATAAATCGGCGGATATTCCGCTCGCCTTACCAACAATATAACACAAGTTGCAAAAGATGCAAGTAGAGGATACTAACGTACTTTTTGCGTGAAAATGAATTTGTGCAAGAAACAGCAGAGAAGTACACCAAATAAATCAGTTTTTTGGCGGGTTTTCCCAAACTGAGACAATTTGCGCTAGCTTTTTGACAACAAAGGGGAGGAATCTTGCGCGTCTTGTGTTACAATGAGTACATATCAAAAAGGAGGTAGGGGTAGTATGTGGACAAGCACATCCATGGGTGTTCCTGAGAGCGTACTTCTGTCTGTCATGGGACTCAGCGTGGTGATGATCACGCTGATCATTCTTGCGCTGGTCATCCTGGTGTTCGCCAAGGTCATGGGATCCAGCAATGCGGCGGCGCAGTCGGCGCCGAGACCGATTCCGGATCCGCCGGGCATCAGTGATGAAGTCTGCTCCATGATACTCGCAGTCATCTGTGAGGAGCTTCATGCGTCGCCAGAAGAGATCAATGTCACGAGCATTAAAGAGTTGAAGTAAACCAAGAACAAAACAGGAGGCTACAAAGATGAAGTACGTTGTTACCATGAACGGCAAGAGATACGAAGTCGAAGTGGAGCGCATGTCCGCATTCCACATGCTCACCCGCGAGGAGATCGCTTCCGGCGTCTCGACACCAGTACAGCCGGTTGCGGCACCGGCTCCGAAGGCAGTTGCGCCGACTCCGGCAGCGGCAGCACCGGCACCGGCTCCGAAGGTAGCGGCAACCCCGGCTCCGGCAGCGGCACCGGCGGCAAAGGCAGCGCCCGGCGGCACGTCTGTGACCAGCCCGATGCCCGGCTCCGTGCTCAGCGTCAAAGTCAATGTCGGCGACAAGGTCAGCGCAGGCCAGACCATGTTCGTCCTCGAGGCAATGAAGATGGAGAATGAGATTGTGGCACCGGTTGACGGTACGGTCGCTTCGATCAACGTGAAGACGGGTGACACGGTGGACACCGACCAGGTCATGGGCACGTTGAACTAAGCGAAGGAGGAACCTACAGTGAATCTGATTGCTATCGTTGAGGGACTGCTTAAGAGTTCCGGATACGCGACGATGACCTGGCAGCAGCTTGTCATGCTGGTCCTCTCGTTTATCCTGATGTATCTCGCCATTGTAAAGCAGTTCGAGCCGCTTTTGCTGCTCCCGATTTCCTTTGGTATTTTCATGTCGAACCTGCCGCACTCCGGCACCTTCGAATATTTCTACCAGCTTGACCACTGGTACGATGCCGGCATTCTCGGCGTCATGTACATGGGCGTCAAGTCCAGCTTCTTCCCCTGCATGATGTTCCTCGCAGTCGGCGCAATGACGGACTTCGGTCCGCTGATTGCAAACCCGATCTCGCTGCTGCTCGGTGCGGCTGCACAGCTCGGTATCTACTGCGCGTTCATCTTTGCAAATGCGACCGGTCTTTTCACCCCGCAGCAGGCTGCAGCTATCGGCATCATCGGCGGCGCTGACGGCCCGACCGCTATCTATGTCGCAAACAACCTTGCTCCCGAGCTGGTCGCACCGATTGCGGTTGCGGCGTACAGCTACATGGCGCTGATTCCGCTGATTCAGCCGCCGATCATGAACCTTCTGACGACGGACAAGGAGCGCCGCGTCAAGATGAAGCAGCTCAGAAAGGTCTCGAAGGCCGAGAAGATTATCTTCCCGATCCTCGTTGCCTGCCTCGTGTCTCTGCTTCTCCCGGATGTCGCACCGCTGCTCTGCATGCTGATGCTCGGCAACCTGTTCCGCGAGTGCGGCGTGGTTGAGAGACTTTCGGATGTCGCGCAGAACGCGCTCTGCAACATCTGTACCATCTTCCTCGGCCTTTCGGTCGGCGCGACGGCGCGCGGCGAGCTCTTCCTTCGCCCGCAGACGCTCGCAATTGTCGTCATGGGTCTTGCGGCATTCAGCTTCTCGACTTTCGGCGGTGTGGTGTTCGGTAAGGTTCTCTACGCGGTCACCGGCGGTAAGATTAACCCGCTCATCGGTTCGGCAGGTGTTTCGGCTGTCCCGATGGCAGCGCGTGTGTCCCAGACGGTCGGCTCCAAGACGGACAGAACCAACTTCCTCTTGATGCATGCAATGGGACCGAACGTGGCAGGCGTCATCGGCTCTGCGGTTGCGGCAGGATTCTTCCTGACCTTCTTCGCGCACTGAGTCGTTTTGCAATAGAAACAGAGGCAATACAGGCAAGAACAAAATCGTTTTGGTGTTTCGAGAAAGGAGGACATTACCTTGAATAAAGTAATGAGTTTACATGATGCTGTTGCAAAGTATGTCGAGAGCGGAGATGCGATTTGCTTCGGCGGATTTACAACGAACCGGAAGCCCTATGCGGCTGTTTTCGAGATCCTTCGCCAGGGACAGACCGATTTTACTGTCTGGGCGGGCCCGGCGGGCGGTGACTGGGACATGATGATCGGCGAGGGCCGTGTCAAGGCATACATCAACTGCTACACCGCGAACTCCGGTTACACGAACGTGTCCCGCCGCTTCCGCGCTGCGATTGAGGCAGGCACCCTGACCTACGAGGACTACTCGCAGGACGTTCTGATGCTGCAGCTTCATGCGGCTTCCCTCGGACTTCCGTACCTTCCGGTGCGCCTCATGCAGGGTTCCGGCCTCACGGATTTCTGGGGCATCTCGGAGGAGAAGAGACAGACCCTCGACAAGCTGACCAACTTAAAGTTCGCGTATGTCGAGAACCCCTTCAACCCGGGCGAGAAGGTTGTCGCGGTTCCGACCCCGCAGCTTGACACCGCCATCATCCACGTGCAGAAGGCATCTCCGGACGGCACCTGCGTGATCGAGGGCGATGAGTTCCACGATGTCGATGTCGCTGTCGCGGCGAGAAAGGTCATTGTGACCTGCGAGGAGCTCGTGAGCAACGAGTACATCCGCCAGGAGCCGTCGCAGAACAAGGTCTTCGGCGAGTGCGTCAACGCGGTTGTGCACGTGCCGTTCGGCGCTTGGCCGTCCCAGTGCTACAACTACTATGATTGCGACGACAAGGCTCTGAAGGAGTACGACAAGGCTTCCAAGTACCAGGATAAGGAAGACGCAGAGCGTCAGATCGCAAAGGAGAAGGAGAAGGCCGAGAAGAAGGGCCTGCCGTACACGGCACCGGTTAACCCGGAGACCTTCCGCGATTATCTGGACAAGTGGGTTTACAGCTGCAAGGACAATAACGATGGCGGCGCGCATCTCGCGAGCCTGAAGGTCATTCCGGGACTCGGCTACGCGAAGCGATAAAGGAGGGGAGAGAGACATGGCTGATTACACGAATTATACCAAGCAGGAGATGCAGGCTTACGCCATTGCAAAGAATATTCAGGAGAATCAGATTGTCATCGTCGGAACCGAACTTCCGCTCATCGGCGCTTCCCTCGCGAAGCGCGTGGTTTGCCCGTCCTGCCATCCGATTGTGGAGAGCGGTCTCATGGACTGCGATCCGGTCGAGGTGCCGCGTTCGGTCGGCGATCTCCGCTTCATGGCACACTGCGCGGTGCAGTGGCCGAACATCCGCTTTGTCGGCTTCGAGGCAAATGAGTGGCTGCACGGCGAGGAGCGCCTGATTGCGTTCATCGGCGGCGCACAGATCGATCCCTACGGCAACGTGAACTCGACCTGCATCGGCGACTACAACAACCCGAAGACCCGTTTCACGGGCTCCGGCGGTGCAAACGGCATCGCGACCTACTGCAACACGGTCATCATGATGCAGCACCAGAAGAGAAGATTCATGGACAAGATCGACTATGTCACGAGCCCGGGCTGGATGGACGGCCCTGGCGGCAGAGAGAGAGCCGGTCTTCCGGGCAACAGAGGCCCGCAGATGGTCGTCACGGATCTCGGCATCATGAAGTTCGATGATGAGACCAAGAGAATGTACCTCGCATACTACTATCCCTTCTCGAGCCCGGAGATGGTCAAGGAGAACACGGGCTTTGATGTCGATGTGTCCAGAGCAAAGCTCATGGAGGGACCGAGCCCGGAGATCATCAAGCTGATTCGCGAGGAGATCGATCCCGGCCAGGCATTCATCAAGGTTCCGAAGCAGTAAGCGAAGATTTCAGCCACCAGTTAACTCACTTTTAAGGAGAGATTTAAAATGAGTAATTACACCATGCCGCGCTACTTCCAGAACATGAAGGTTCTGAATGTGCCGGCTGCAAAACCGAATCCGGAGAACGTGAAAGAGTTAAAGGAAGTCGAGCAGGACATCCACGCACGCGCAGAGAAGCTTCTCTCTGCGGGTACGCCGGATGACAAGATTCACGCGAAGGGCCAGTACACGGCGCTCGAGAGAATCAATCAGCTCGTTGACGAGGGCACCTTCTGCCCGCTCAACACGCTCTACAACCCGGAGGATAACGCGGAGGAGAAGATCGGCATTGTCTCGACCGGCATTGTCAAGGGTCTTGGCCGCATCAACGGCAAGTGGGCTGTGATCATCGCTTCCGACAACAAGAAGATGGCGGGTGCTTGGGTTCCCGGCCAGGCGGACAACCTGCTCCGCGGTTCCGATACGGCGAAGATGCTCGGCATTCCGCTGGTCTACATCCTGAACTGCTCCGGCGTTAAGCTCGATGAGCAGGAGAAGGTTTATCCGAACCGCAGAGGCGGCGGCACGCCGTTCTATCGCAACTCGGAGCTCAACCAGCTCGGCGTTCCGGTCATTGTCGGCATCTACGGCACGAACCCGGCAGGCGGCGGCTATCACGCAATTTCCCCGACCGTTCTGATTGCGCACGAGAAGGCAAACATGGCAGTCGGCGGCGCAGGCATTGTCGGCGGCATGGATTCGAAGCCGTATGTTGACCTCGAGGGCGCACAGGGCATGATCGATGCGACCAGAAAGATGAAGAACGACCCGCCGGGCTCTGTCTCCATCCACTACAACGTGACCGGTTTCTTCCGCGAGGTCTATGCGGAGGAATTCGGCGTTCTGGATTCCATCAAGAAGTACATGGACTACATGCCGGCATACAATCCGGAGTTCTTCCGGGTCGATACGCCGAAGGCACCGGCAATCCAGGGCGAAGCGCTCTATGACATCGTGCCGCGCAATACCCGCAGAACCTATGACATGTACAATGTCCTGAAGGCACTGCTCGACGGCGGCGAGTTCATGGAGTACAAGAAGGACTACGGCCCGGAGATGATCACCGGTATCGCGAAGGTCAACGGTCTTCCGGTCGGTGTCGTCGCGAACCGTCAGGGCGTGCTCGCAATGCAGGGCTACCCGAACTATCCGGAGTACCGAGGCAAGGGCGCTATGGGTATGGGCGGTAAGCTCTATCGTCAGGGCCTGATCAAGATGAACGAGTTCGTGACCCTCTGCGGCCGCGACCGTCTCCCGATTATCTGGGTGCAGGATACGACCGGTATCGATGTCGACAACGAGGCGGAGAAGGCAGAGCTGCTTGGTCTCGGCCAGAGCCTGATTTACTCGATCCAGTCCACGAAGCTCCCGATGTTCGAGATTACGCTCCGCAAGGGTACCGCAGCGGCGCACTACGTGCTCGGCGGCCCGCAGGGCAATGACAACAACGTCTTCTCGATCGGCACGGCTGCAACCGAGATCAACGTCATGTACGGCAAGACCGCGGCAGGCGCTATGTACAGCCGCCGTCTCGTGAAGGATCAGGATTCGGGCAAGGATCTTCAGGGCACCATCGACAAGATGAACCAGCTGATCCAGCACTACATCGACACCTCCACCCCGGCTTACTGCGCAAAGGCAGGTCTGGTCGATGAGATCGTCGATATGCCGAAGATCAGAAACTATGTCGTGGCATTTGCGGATGCTGCTTACCAGAATCCGAAGTCCATTTGCCCGGTACACCAGATGATTCTCCCGAGAATTATCAAGGACTACGATGAGAACGGCCAGAACGCGAAGACCGCGGGAGCAAAGGCGTAAGTCTCATCCGCAAAGAAGTTTAGAAGGTTAGAATTTTATGGCAATTTACACGTTAGGTATTGACGTCGGTTCCACTGCCTCCAAGTGCATCATGTTAAAGGACGGCAAGGAAATCGTATCGAAATCCTTGGTGAGCGTGGGGACCGGTACATCCGGTCCTCAGCGCGCCATCGAGGAGGTTCTGAAGAATGCGGGCAAGACGCGCGAGGACATGGACTACACGCTCGCAACCGGCTACGGCCGCAACTCCCTCGAGGGCATTGCGGACAAGCAGATGAGTGAGCTTTCCTGTCACGCAAAGGGTGCGTTTTTCCTGTTTCCGAAGGTGCACACCGTCATTGACATCGGCGGCCAGGACGTGAAGGTCTTGAAGATCGAGAACGGCGCGATGGTCAATTTCCAGATGAATGACAAGTGCGCGGCCGGAACGGGACGTTTCCTGGATGTCATGGCGCGGGTTCTGGAGGTCAACATCGAGGACCTCGAGAAGCTCTCGGCGGAGTCCACGAAGCGCATCGGCATCAGCTCGACCTGCACGGTCTTTGCGGAGAGCGAGGTCATCAGCCAGCTCGCGCAGGGCACCGACAAGCGTGACATCATCGCGGGCATCCACAGAGCGATTGCGGGCAGAGTCGCAGGACTTGTGCACCGCGTGGGTCTTGTGCCGGATGTCGTTATGACGGGCGGTGTCGCACAGAACCACGGCGTGGTGAAGGCTTTGGAGGAGCAGTTGAGCTGTGAGATCAAGACTTCCCCGCTCACACAGTACAACGGTGCGCTCGGCGCAGCGCTGTTTGCATATCAGGGCGCGTTAAAGCACGCCAAGGCATAAGCCATATTTAGAAAAGAGGCGATTGAAATGGCAGAAGAAGTAAAGAACACGGAAGCGAAGAAGCCGGCAAAGAAGAAAGTGAGCCCCGGCGTCCTTGCACTCCGTAAAGTCGTGGACGATGTCTACGCAGAGGCGAGAGAGGCAAAGAAGCGCGGTGAGCCGGTGGGCTGGTCTTCTTCCAAGTTCCCCTGCGAGCTCGCAGAGGCATTCGATCTGAAGGTTGTCTATCCGGAGAACCAGGCAGCAGGCATCGCGGCAAACCGTGACGGCGAAATGCTCTGTCAGGCGGCAGAGGATATGGGCTATGACAACGATATCTGCGGTTATACCCGTATCAGCCTTGCATACGCAGAGGGCTTCCGCGTCGGCAGAAAGTTCGATCCGGCAACGGGTGAGTTCATCATCAACCCGGCAAGCGGCAAGCCGTTAAAGGACGAGAACGGCAATGTGGTTATCGATCCCGAGACCGGCAAGCCGAAGAAGGATCCGAAGACCCAGGTTCCGTACGAGGAGCTCGTGAACATCAACGAGATCGAGGCACTTCCGGACGGTCCGGAGAAGGAAATGCGCTTAAAGGCTCTGAAGCCGATCCGTCAGAACCTGATGCCGATGCCCGACTTTGTCCTCTGCTGCAACAACATTTGCAACTGCATGACGAAGTGGTACGAGAACATTGCCCGCATTCACAACATCCCGCTCATCATGATCGACATCCCGTACAACAACGATGTCGAGGTCGATGATTCCAAGGTCAAGTATGTGCGCGCACAGTTCGATGCGGCAATCAAGCAGCTCGAGCAGATTTCCGGCAAGAAGTTCGATGAGAAGAAGTTCGAGCAGGCATGTGCGAACGCGAACCGTTCGGCAACGGCATGGCTCAAGGTCTGTGATTATCTCCAGTACAAGCCGGCGCCGATGTCGGGCTTTGACCTCTTCAACCACATGGCGGATATCGTTACCGCACGCGGCAAGGTCGAGACCGCAGAGGCATTCGAGCAGCTTGCGCGCGACCTCGAGGAGAATGTGAAGGAAGGCACGACGACACTTCCGTTCCCGGAGAAGAAGCGCATCATGTTCGAGGGTATTCCGTGCTGGCCGAAGCTCCCGCAGCTCTTCAAGCCGCTGAAGGAGAACGGCATCAACGTCACGGCAGTCGTGTATGCGCCGGCATTCGGCTTTGTCTACAAGGACATGGACGGCATGGCAAGAGCGTACTACAAGGCGCCGAACTCGGTCTGCATCGAGCAGGGCGTTGCTTGGAGAGAGGGCATCTGCCGCGACAACAAGGTTGACGGCGTGCTGGTACACTACAACCGCTCCTGCAAGCCGTGGTCCGGCTATATGGCAGAGATGCAGAGACGCTTTACGAAGGACCTCGGTGTTCCGACCGCAGGCTTTGACGGCGACCAGGCTGACCCGCGTAACTTCAACGCGGCGCAGTACGAGACCAGAGTCCAGGGTCTCATGGAAGCAATGGAAGCAAACGAGAAGAACAACGAGACGAAGGAGGCGTAAGGCATGAGCATCGAGGCATTGTTAGACAAGTTTGCAGCGGTCTCCGCACATCCGAAGGCGCAGCTGAAGAAGTATAAGGCAGAGGGCAAGAAGGTCATCGGTGTGCTTCCGTACTACGCGCCGGAAGAGCTTGTCGATGCGGCAGGCATGGTGCCGATGGGCGTCTGGGGTGCAAACGACCAGACCATCAGCATGGCAAAGGAGTACTGTGCGACGTTCTACTGCACGATTGCGCAGCTGGGTCTCGAGATGCTGTTAAACGGCACCCTCGATGAGCTGGACGGCGTGATTACGCCGACCATCTGCGATACGCTGCGCCCGATGTCCCAGAACATCCGCGTGGCAATGGGCGGCAAGATGCCGACCATCTTCCTCGCACATCCGCAGAACCGTTTCGCGGAGTGGGGTCTGCAGTTCACGATGGACCAGTATCACGAGGTCAAGCGCCAGCTCGAGAAGATTGCTTCGAAGGCAATTACGCCGGAGGCACTGCAGGCGAGCATCAAGCTCTACAACCGTTACCGCCGTGCGGCGCGCCGTTTT
>ERZ773004.1687-NODE-1687-length-10352-cov-3.254832_pt1 | contig 10352 bp, 15 predicted proteins | sample MGYA00580667_ERZ773004 | MGnify/ENA primary metagenome ERZ773004 (study PRJEB29015, sample SAMEA2737963) | human oral metagenome | biome: human oral; feature: human-associated habitat; material: dental | place: China | collected 2123 ... | reverse complement strand
TTTCCGCAATATCCCTTAGGTACTTCATGTCCTCGTTCATATCGTCCATCTTATTAGCCATTTTACCTGTGTTGTCTGCTGTCTTTTTGTTGTTGGGGTCTTTTCCACCCCCACCACCTTTTCCGCCTTTATCTTTTCCTGCATTTCCGCCTTTTCCTTTATCGCCACTTGCTCCTTTATCTACCGGTTTGTTTTTTCCCATGTTCATTAACTCTTCTTTGGCTTTATCAAATCCATCAGTTATGCCTTTGATTCCGTTTCTAACGTCACTTTTACCCTTTTCAAAATTTCTATTTGGGTCGTGGAGCTTCGAATTGGTTAGCTTTCCAGCACCATTCATGACACCTTCCATTAAACCTGAAGGGTCTGCATATCCTGCGTATCCAAATTTCGGTGCCTGCTTTTGTGCCACTTTCACTCCATTAGCATCCCCATAAGCCATAGCTTGAATGTGTTGAGCTGGGGTAAATGAAGCACCACCTCCTCCACCCACTCTGCCAAGACTTATTTGAAGAGCTCCACCGTTTGAGAAATGAGTACCGATAACAGAATCCACAACTTTACCGATTTCATTTAATCCCCGCAAAAATCCATTGACGAAATTCTCAACCATTCTTGCAAGTGAATTTATCGCATTGGCAAAAGCGTTGTGGAATCCATTCGCAACAGTTACCGCTGCTCTACCTACAGCGTTATATCCATCTATAAAGCCGTTTGCAACTCCAACAAAGAAATTGTAAATACCTTTAAGGATATTACTTATAGTTACTTTTAACCAAGCCCATACCATTGCCGCACCGTTAACCATCCAGTACCAGCCTTGCAAAAGTGCATTCACAAGCCAAACACCTGCATTCCATATTCCTATGAATACGTTTACTATTAATGTACCCAGTCCTATGAATGCGAGTATAACCACTGATACAAAAATCACTATTATATCCCATAGAATTATAAAAATGTTGCTAACTAAAGCGGCAAACCAATAAAACATTCCACCTACTGTTTCTAATGCACTTTGAGTTCCTGTTGCCCATTGAGTTATGGCTACTGCCGCCCACAGTATTAAAACTATAAGGCCGACTATGATTGCAGCAATCCAAGTTCCAGGAAAAGCCCAAGCGGCCGCATTTGCTTCAGTTTGTGCCGCAGAATATCCATGAAGGGCAAATGTTAAAGCTATTTTAGCTATTGTCAGGATAGTTGTTGCTACACTCTGTGCTGTTTTAGCCGCCACACTCAGCCATTCCAAAGCTGTTGAGATTCCCTGCCATATCACATAAGTCATCAATGCCGCTGTAACTCCATAAACAACTGGACTTATTGCCTGCCAGTTATCAGCTATGAATTTACCCGCCATAGCAATTCCGTCAACTATCCCATTGACCACTGCCTTTAATCCTATGAATCCAATTTTCATATTAGTTATAAAAGATTGAAAAGCCTGAGAATTAGCTAGCTGATTTATCTTTTTGAGTATGCCGTCCATCTCTCGCAAGGCAAAGTTTTTGGCTTGAGTCCAAATATCCGACCAAGTGAGAGGTAGAGTCCTGAATTTGGCATTTATATCATCTCCAGCACTAAACAAAGCATTTTTTATTATGTCTGCTGTTATTTGCCCTTCTGCTCCAAGTTTTTTTAATTCCCCAACTGAAACATTCATGTGCTTGGCTATGGCTTGTGCTACCATTGGGGCATTTTCCATTACTGAACGGAATTCATCCCCTTGAAGTTTTCCTGCTGCCATTGCCTGTGTCAGCTGATACATTGCACTTGTTGCTTCCACTGCATCTGCTCCTGATACCTTAAATGCCTTCTGCATAAGGTTGGTAAATTGAACAATTTCATCAGTATTGTTAAAAGCGTCCTTAGCAAGCAGTCCTAGTTTTGCTACCTGATTCATGCTATCTGTATATGCAACTCTTGCATCATTTGCTGACTGGTAAATCTGTTCCTTCAGCTGTTCAGGTGCGTCCGTTATCAAGTTAAGCCTTGCTGTTATCTGTGCATTCTGGTCTGATGCCTGAAGCAGTTGCTTTGCTCCCATAACTCCTGCTATCGCTGTCCCTGCCTGTATCATTTTCTTCTGTATTGCGTCAACGATTCCTGGTGTCTTGCTCAGATTGTCATTCAGCCCTTTGCTATCGCCTTTCATTTTCTGCAGTTCATTCTCTGCCAGTGCCAACTGCTGTCTTGCAGTTGATAAATTAGCAGTGTTGATGTTCATGGATTTCCCATCAAGACTGGATAGACTGTTTACTGTTGCACTTATAGCGTTGTTTATTGCTGTAAATGTTTGCGTCATTCTGTCATTTAAAACTATGCTGTTCTGAATTGTAGCCATTTTTCACACCTCCTAACGCCTTTTACGGCCAGCCTTTCTTTTAGCTTCTTTCTCAGCCTCTTTCTCTTTTTTAATTTTTATGTCTATACAGGCCATAATGAACGCTTTCTCATAAATGTCCATTTCAGCAAATTCACTTGGCCTTATTTTCAATTTATGCAGGCAATAGTAAGCATAGTTATACTCTGCCACATTTGCCTCAATTAGTTTTTTGCTTCTTCTTTAATGTCCTCTATATTAACATCCCAGCCATTTATTTTTTGAACTTCTTGAAGTAATGACGAGTATTCTCCTGGAAGCAACATCGCATTTATTAATTCTTTTGAATCCATTACTCCCCAAGAATCTTGTAATTCCTTATCGTTTAAATCAGGGTAAACTAATGACTTCAGAACTAAATCCATATAATATCCTTGAGTATCTGTTTCTGGAACAATTACTCCTTTAGCCTTTTTGACCTGTCTTGTATTCTGCTTTCTTAGTGCGTCATCCATCTCATTTGAGATTGACTTTATCTCAAATTTAACAGTGTTTCCTGCGTCATCCTTAAATCTTTTTGACACTTCCACTTCCTGATTTTCCACAGGGATTGTATTCTGTTTTAAAAAAAACTTTAAATCTTTCATTCTTAATTATCCTCCTAAATTTATTTGAAAACAGGGAGCTTAAAACTCCCCAAAGAATTATCCTTTAATCTAAAAAAATATGTTACAAAAACTCCCCCTATATGTTCATGCCGTCAAGAGCATTAAATTTATCCATAAGTTTCCAGTCCTCAAATGTGAAGTCAAACTCATCTTCAAGATAGTCTGCATCCGCATCAAACTGTGCTATTATTCCGCCATCAAGATTGCAGTCAATCAGCATTATGGTCTGTTTCCCCACACTCGAAGTTGGATCTTCATTTACAAGCTGCATATCAAAGTAAATATCCTTACCTGTTCTTGTGTACTCCTGCAATATTTCTCTAAATACAGATGTGTTAAAATGGAAAGTTGCACTTCCGGTACCCTTCCATCCTGCCGCCTTATTTCCTTTTCCGGTTTTACCTAGGATTGGAACTTCAACTTTATTCTTTTCCATTTCTGCCTTAACATTTATGGCTTGCATAAAGTTATATCTTTTATTCCCAACTGTGACAAAGCATTTGGCAAGACTTCCAGATATGGCGTCCTTTCCTTTCATTATCGCTGTATCGCTCATCTATTCTCACACTCCCTTATCTAAATTATTGTACAATTACGTTCATATAAAGTTTTTCCATTGCCACGACTGGTTTAATATTAGTTGTGACCAACACACTTTCCTTGGTTTCTCCTTCAACAACCGTAATATCTGTCTCCTCATTGAAGTCTTTTATCGCTCTCAAGTCTTCTAATGTTTCGTGGTGTTTTGAAATATCACGTTTCAAGTCATTTCTGTCATACTCGGTATTGTTTGACGAACCCAAATAAGTTTTATTAAATATTGTTGCCACATCAATAGCAATCTGATCTAAAGTCCTCATTACTTGAGCGAACGAAAAATCCCTGTTCTTTCTTTTTATGAAAGAAACAAAAGAATTGATGTCCTTCAGAACTCTTATCTCATCCCCAGTCTTGTGGAAAATAAAGTACCCAGCTTTTACAGCCAGCTCCAGCTCTGTCTGCGTTTCCTCAACTTCAAGTTTGAAATCCCCATTGTATTTATGGTTCGTCAAACTTCTGTTAACCGCACAATATGCTTCTGCTCCACCAACCCAGTACACCGCTGAGTTTTCAGGAAAATCAGAATCCAGCGTTTTTGTTTTAACATTAATCACGCCTTCGTAATCCGGGTCATCAGCACGATAAACCACACATACAAACTTAGCACCAACTTTATCCCTCATTCTTTTTGTATACTGCACATACAAGTCCTTTATGGTCTTCTCGTTTGAGGTGCAGACTAGAACATTGATAAAATACTTGTCTATCTTATCTAAAAATTTCTGATGTGATGCCCCAGTCACAGTTCCGTTCGTTCCACCTGTCATAGGAGTTCCTGCTGTTGCTGTAAGAGTTGCCTCTGATTTAAAGATTACAAAGTCATTGTTCTTTAAATCCTTTGCAGTCGCAACTGTCTGAACGTCCACCTTTTCAGATTCAACAAAAGTTGTAACATCAAACAGAGAAGCATTGTCAACGTTTGCCTGAATGGATATCTTAATATCATTCCCTCTTTCTCCTGTATACTTTGCAGTTCCAAAAGTATTCGAGGCTTTAACACCACCTGTATTCAATTTAAAGATATAACCAGTTTGAGCGTGCTTATAGAAATCTCTCAATCCTTTTAACTTATCGCTGTCATAGGAATGCCCAAAGTATTTTGTAGAATTTTCAATAAAATCGCCATTTTCCACCTTGAAAATTTCTTCATCAGCACCCCAGTCAAGCTCAACTCCAATTGCGGCATATCCTCTATCTGAGAATACAAGTTCTGCTCTTTCCTTGCTTACAAAATTAATATATGTACCTGGTAAAACTTTATTCTGTACTAGCCAAGTACCTCCACCATAAGCCATTATTTAACCTCCTTGCCTAAAAATTCCTCTAATTTCTTATCGACGTCTGACAACGTGTATTCCTTGTCATCCTCTAATAAGACATTCAATAAATCAGCTCTGTTTTTGTATTTATCGGATCCTATAATCTGACTTTTTACAAATTTAGTTTCATCTGATTTATTTTCAGTATTTTCTTTTTTTGCTTGCGCTTTGTTTTCAACAGTATTATTATCTGCCATTTTAATCCTCCTTCAATCCAGCATTTATTCCAAGTTTTCCCATTTTTGTTTTTTCTCCATCCAGTTTGTAAATGAACATTTCATACGTAACAAAGAAATGCAGTACTTTGTCTTCTTCCCTTGAGTTCCTGTCAGTTCCTCGAACAAGTGTGCCATCATCAAGTTTTATATACTCAAGCACAGTATAAAGTTTATCCAGCGTCTCAAATATCTCTTGGGCTTTTTTATCTTTGGGAAAATATGTAATGTCAAAAAGATAGCTTCTTAAATACCTGTTTCCAACAATCTGTTTTTCACTAGGATTCAACAAGTCAATAAAAAAGCAAGGCTCTTTAAAACCCTGCTCCAGTTCTTCCCTGTGTACGTCTATCCCTTCAAAATTTTCAGACAGTTTCAACCCTATCGCATTTACTATTTCATTTAGCATCTATCCTCCTAACTTTTTAAGCCATTCAGTAATCTTTTTTTCAATAACAGCTGGAGCTTGTTTTTGTAGTTCGTTTTCGGAAATTGTGAGCATAAACTTACCTTTTACCCAAGACTTTTTTAATCTCTTCCCAATAGCAGGAACAAATCTGCCCGGCGTTTGTCTATGCCCAAATTCGACATAGCTCGCATATTCAGCAGAGTTTGAAACTTCTATCTCGTAATTTTCTCCATTTTTTCTCACATCTGATACAGCCCAGTTTCTTCTTAGATTACCGGTGTCTGAAGGCGTCCTTTTAATTACTTTACGTAACAATCTCGCAGCCAATTCTTTTATAGTATCAATCATCAACTGCTCTTTTTCTTTCTCCATTTCTTCAATTATTTTTTGAAATTCTTTTAGCCCGTTAAACTGCACCTTTATCTTTGAACTTGCCATTACGCCTTCTCCTGTTCAGCTTCAAGTACAATTTCCTGATGATTTGTGTAAACTGCTGATATTCCGCTGTGCTTATATTTCCTTGTCACGTTATTTTGGGTAACTTCAATTGTGCTTCCTGGAGGAATGTATACTTCTGGAGAAATAAACAGTTTAACAACTTGAGAAACATTGGCTCCCAGTCCTGTCTGTTCTGCTTGGCTAATATTTTTAAAACTTAGCCGGCAAGGCTCATTCTTGCATATTTCAACCTTTTCAGAGCTTACTATTCCGTACTTATCTTTTGGCGTTTTATTTTCAAAAGCAGTACACAGCCCGTCCCACATTGAGTGTATCGCCTCTCTTGCACTTTTTAATATTTCGCTTACCATACTAGCCTCCTGTACTTGAGTATCTCGCTTTCTCCATAAGCTAAAAGCGTTGATAAAAATACTTCAAATTTATCTCCCGTGGTCTTACCGTCCTCAAATACTACTTTAGTTTCTCCTTCACTTATCTCTTTTGCTATTCGATTAAAATTTAATCCAGGAATATTAAGCTGGTTTAACTTCAATTTGAAATTCAAAAATTCAGCTACACTCCTGTTTATCCACACATATTTTAATCCTTCAGGAACTTTTTTTTGATTAGTTTTATTACAGATGTAATACTTTACTGTCTGAATGGAATTATCTAATAAAAACAAGTCGCCATCTACAACTTCGTAACCCAGCGACTTTAAATATTTTTTTACATCTTCCCTGATGTCTGTGATATAATCCATGGCTACCACCTATTTTTTAGATTTTTTACTTTTTTCTTCAGAATCAATATCTTCTTCATCCACTCTATATCCACGCTCCTTAAACCAATCGATTAAATATGGATTATCCGTTTCTCCAACTCCATTTACGAAAGTTACTCCAGCACTACTTCCAGTATAGTTCTCATTTGGTGCGTATATTTTAACAGCCATACAAAATCCTCCTATTTAACCTTGATTTTTCTGAAAATTCCTGCGGCTTTCGTAGCTTTTAATGCAACTGCCGCAACCATTTCCACTTCACCTGTTTTTACTGCGCCTGCCGTTTTATAATCAGGTAACCACGATTTGATTAAAGCGTTTCCTGTAGGTGCAACTCCGTGGAATCCATCCATTCCAAATCTTACAGCGTATAAAGAAGTTTCTCCTTGTCCATTTATTGCTGAAACTGGGTCATTAGTTCCCGCTTTCGTTCCCAAATCAACAAATGGGATCGCTCCGTATCTTTCAACCTGCTGTCCAAATTCATTCATTGTAACAGTATATTGGGCTGAACGTCTTGCACAGGCTCTTAATCTGGCAATCAGTTTTGTGTTCCCAGCTAACATTGACGGTGTTCCATCTAACCCCATTAAAAACTCATCTAGCAAATCTAAATTCTCTAATAGATGGTCAATTGTTGAAAAAAGATAGCTGGTCTTAGTAAAGCTTGTAAAGGCATTGCTGTCCGCACCTAATCGAGTAAAAGCAGCCATTATATCCTCAGAGTTTTCTATTTCAAACAATTTATGTTCAAGAAAATGTGCAATTCCTGCTGGATGATGACGTAAACCTTTTTCCAAGCTTGTATAAGTTGCATCTACAGAACCAAATTGAACTGTTACAATCCCATAAACCTCATTAAAATCTTGTTTAGGGAGTAAAGAAACTGTCAATCCATTTGACAATTGTGTTTTGTAGACTATTTCCTTTACAGCAGGATAGTATTTTTCTTCAAAAGTAACCTTTGTCATTCTACTCCTTCCATAAAGTAAATCGCTTGTAACTTCAAACTATTGGCAGCTTTACATACAGCTTCTTTCTCAACATTCTCTAATTTTGCCACCAATCGATCAATATCAAAGATTGATTTTCCAAATAGAGCATTCAAATAGACTCTTTCAACTAGGGTCTGTTGATTATCTTGAGCTATCAACAAAGATCGTCGAATCATCTCCTTGGTTTGTTCAAGTTCAAAATCTGCAAAGTTACCCTTTTTCAGATCTAGCAATTGATGATTCATCATTTTTCTAGCCTGATTTCGATTTTCTCTATCAATACCCGCATACATCCTTAATAGACCACTAAACAAATCCAATTGACTCGAGACTGTGTAGGCTATTCCAGCATTTTCACGAACATTTGTAAAAAGTTTCGAATGTGCAAATTCACCCAACAAACCATTCATAACAAGCATGGGCAAATGCTGATCATCACCATATTTTATAGGAGAATGATAGCCTAATTCTAAAATAAATTAAAGAATAAAAAGTTTCTTCATCTAGTTCAGTTTTCCCTTTTAAATCAAACTTAGAAAACATCTCTTTGGTTAGATAAATAATTTTATCATTATCAAGAATAAGTTTATTTCCATTAATCGTTATTTTCTTCAACTGCATCATCATCTATTTCAAGATTTTCATCATCAGTATCATCAGAAGCAACTTCTTTTTTAGATTTTTTCTTTTTCTTATCAACAGGACCTTTTGCAATAGCTTCTTTTAAATCTGCTTCAACTTGTGCTAATAATTCTGGATTTGTTTCTAATTCTGCTCTTACTTTTTCTTTTCCTTGTCCTATACTTTGATCTCTAAAACTGAACCAAGAACCAGCTTTTACTATTACATCTCTTGCAACAGCTGCATCTATAATTTCTCCAACCTTTGAAATTCCTTTTCCATATAGTATTTCAAACGCAGCTTCTTTAAATGGAGGTGCTACCTTATTTTTAGTTACTTTTACAACAACTTCACTTCCTATTGGATCATCACCTTGTTTTACTGTACCCATCTTTTTAACTTCCATTCTAACTGATGAATAGAATTTAAGTGCTTTACCCCCAGTAGTCGTAGTTGTAGGTCCATAAGTTACTCCAATTTTTTCTCTGATTTGGTTAATAAAAATCATTGTAGTCTTATATTTGTTAAGATTTCCTGTCAATTTTCTTAAACCTTTTGACATAAGTCTTGCTTGTAATCCCATTTGTTGGTCTGACATTTCTCCATCTATTTCTGCTTTTGGAACAAGTGCTGCAACTGAGTCAATTATAATTAAATCTATAGCTCCCGATCTAACAAGAGTATCAGCAATTTCAAGTGCTTGTTCTCCATAGTCTGGTTGAGAAATTAAAAGTTCATCTATATCAACACCTAATGCTTTTGCATAAACTGGATCAAGTGCATGTTCAGCATCAATAAATGCAACTGTTCCACCTTGTTTTTGAGCTTCAGCTATAACATGTAATGCAAGAGTTGTCTTACCTGAACTTTCTGCTCCATATATTTCAATAATTCTTCCCTTAGGTACTCCACCAATTCCTAAAGCTATATCTAAATTTATACTTCCTGTTGGGATAGATTCTACATTCATAGAACTTTTTTCTCCCAATTTCATAATAAGTCCAGAGCCAAAACCTTTTGTAATTGCTGCCATGGCGTCTTTGACTGCTTTTTCTTTTCCTTCTTTATCAGTTATTTTTGAATCTGGTACACTTTTATCTTTCTTTGCTGCCATTCTTTTTTCACTCCTTATTCTCTATTATTTTAAAAACTTTTTCATAACTTAATTCTTTCATACACTTAAAATGTTTCTTTGGACAAACTTTATCTCCATGTAAACTGCAAGGAGAACAATCAATCTTATTATAGACTAATATATCATTTTCTCCAAAATCAAACATTCCAGGACTTGTAGGTCCAAATATTACAAATGTTTTACAGCCAACTCCTCTTGCTATATGAAAAGGTCCTGAATCATTTGTAAGTAAAAATTTTGTTTGTGAAAGTAAAGCTCCTGTTTCCTTTAGACTTAATTTTCCTGCTAAATTTATAACAGAATTTTCACTTATCTCTTCTATTTTATCACATCTTTCACAATCTTCTTTACCACCCACTAAAATTACTTTTTTTCCATAAGTTTCATATAGTTTTTTAGCTAGTTTTCCAAAGCCTTCAACAGTCCATTTTTTAGTTTCTTTTGAAGCACCAACTGCAAAAGCTATATAATCCTCATATTCTTTAAATTTTTCTTTTAATTCAAGTTCAAATGAAAAATTTTTCTCCCTGATACTTTAAGTTAAAATCTTTAAAAGCTGAAAAATAATTTTTTATTATAGTATTATCAACTTCATATTTTATTAATTTTAAATTTACCAGTATAGATTTCCAAAAAGCTCTTTTTTTATATGTATAAGCCTTTACTCCATAAAATTTACTTAAAACAAAGGTAATTATCTTTGAACGAAATTTAGAATGTAAATCAAATACATAATCATAATTATTTTTTGAAAGCTCTTTACCAAATTTTATTAAATTAAAAAGACCATCATTTTTTTTCTTATCATAAAGCAATAAATTATCTACATAAGGAGATAAACTTAT
>ERZ773004.1684-NODE-1684-length-10369-cov-7.469653_pt1 | contig 10369 bp, 13 predicted proteins | sample MGYA00580667_ERZ773004 | MGnify/ENA primary metagenome ERZ773004 (study PRJEB29015, sample SAMEA2737963) | human oral metagenome | biome: human oral; feature: human-associated habitat; material: dental | place: China | collected 2123 ... | reverse complement strand
AGGATAATAAGTAAGTCTACGGCTGTCCCAGAATACAGGATTATTGAAGTAACAACATTTTGAACCATAAAACACCTCATTCAAATATATTTTTGAATGTATTTTAACATTAAACTTTGTAGATGTCAACTTCAGCTCCATCAAAATATAGATAAGAAGGTAGTGTACTAAACATTAAAAAGCCCTGCCATCGAAATGATAGCAGGGCTTAACTTCAATATCCAGATGATATATTTATCTAAAAAAGGTAGAGAAAAAGGTAGAGTTTGGACTGAAATATAGTGAAATGTATTGAAATTGAAAAAAGAAAAAACGCTTGAAATGAACTGCACCCCAAAAGTTAGACAAAAAAAATCTAGCTTAGCTGACCTGACACATAGCAGTTTAGTTATTTGGGTTAATATTAGCGAGCCAATTCGTTTGGCTCGCTTTTCTCGTTGTTTAGTTTTCCGATGAAATTATAGTAAATGTCAATCTGAATAATACGATTGCGTTTCGTACCTATTGGCTTGTGAATTACAATCTTGTCAATTAGTTCATTCACTATCTCAACGGTTAGTTTTGGCAGCTCTGTATATTTGGAAATTCTCGCCATAAACTTGGAGATATTAAGACTATCTTCTTGTTGCTGGGCGAGTTTTTCGGTTAAGTCAGAAATGGAAGTTTGAAGTTGTTTCTGTTCTTCTTCATAGCTCCGACTCAGCTTTACAAAGCGTTCATCTGAAATTTTACCAAGTAGATTATCCTCATAAAGCTTCTGAATAATACTGTCAATCTCTTTAGAACGGTGTTCATCTTTTTGAAGTTGCAACTGTTGGCATTTGTTATCTTTATTGAATTGAGCTTGGCTTTGCTGTTCCAACATTTTCAAAAAGGCTTCTTGGTTGAAGTGGGCTTCCTGAATGGTTTGGCGGAGCTTGTCACTTACAATCTCAATCAAGGCGGATTTTTGAATGTAGTGTGGATTTTCGCAACCATCAATCGGCTTACGGTAGCCAGAACACTTGTAATGGTCATGATTTAGTCCGTTTTTCTCTTGTGGACAAAAATAATGCTTTCGCCCACAAGTTCCACAAAAAACTAATCCTGCAAACAAGTTTTCATGACCAATCCGATTTTTATACCGTTGATTAGACCGCTTATGACTCCTCATCTTCTGGACAATATCGAAAGTTTCTTGGTCTATAATCGCTTCATGAGTATTTTTGAAAACCAACCAACCTTCCTTTGGATTATCCACCTTACGCTTGTCTTTATAAGATTTTGTCCGTGTCCGAAGATTGACGGTATGCCCAAGATATTCTTCACGGCTTAAAATCGCACTTAGAGTTTCTCGTATCCAAAAATAAGGCAAAGTTTCCACATTTGAACTGGAGGAAATAGGTTTCAAACCAATTTCGATTCGGTGGCGGTCTGGTTTAAAAATTTTGTCATTTTCTAACCCTTTTGCAATCTCCGAAAGGCTTTTTCCACTTTTCGCTTCTTGAAAAATCCTTTTTACAACTTCGCTGGCAACTGGGTCAATAATCCAATTTTTAGGATTGTTTGAATCTTTGAGATAGCCGTAAGGTGGATTACTTGTGACACGCTCGCCAGCTCTCGCTTTAGCTTGAACAACCGCCCGAATCTTCTTACTAGTATCCGCCGCATACATTTCGTCCATTAAACTCTTAATTGGTAAGAAAATGGAGTTGCTCTCATTGGGCTTATTCGAATCCACGCCATCATTTAGGGCGATAAAGCGAACATCAAAGCTAGGAAAAGTGATTTCCGTTAGTTGACCAACCTTGATATAAGACCGCCCCAAACGGCTTAAATCCTTAACGATAAAGTTTGAAACTTGCCGATTTTCCACCAGTCGCAAGGCTTCCGAAATAGCTGGACGGTCAAAATTTGTGCCACTAAAGCCATCATCAATGAAAAGAACTGGATTTGGTAGTTTTTCTCTTGTAACTACATCAAGCAGAATTTTCTTCTGATTGATAATTGAGTTACTATCTCCGTCCAGTCCATCATCTTGACTTAAGCGACAATATACCACCGTAATATCTGAAAGTTTGGAAGTATCTACTTGTCTATAATCTGAAATTGTCAAAGTTCTGTTCATGTGTTTTTCTCCTTTTGGAGTTCACACACCTTATACTTCTATTATACCATTTTTGCTACTGTTAAAATAGTGATTTATCGCTTAAAATCAACCTTTCTAGGACATTTTCAAGATTGCGATTTCCAGTAAAACGGTGACGGATTAAGTAAGTCGTTCGACCAATTCGACAAATTTCATCGGCGGTGCGTGAGGGCTGGTTTGAATCTCGGTCTTTATTCTTTTGATTCATTAGCTATTCCTCCCTTGATATAATCTGGGTATTCTTCAAGTGTTATTACAGTAAACAGTTCCCAAAAATTGTATAGTTCTTTTTGAATCGCTTTCGAGATAGTGAGTTTGCGCTTGTCATCTGGCACAACCCACAAAACATAGGGAAAAACTTCCTTTTGGCGCTGTTCAATACCTGAGCGATAATATTCAATATATTTCTTACAAGTATTTGCAATACGCGCAAGACTTTCCGTGCTTCGGTCTATTTCCAGAAAATAATGGTCTTCGTAATCGTGATTGACTAGTTCTAAATAAGCGTCTGGTTTCAAAGTCATTCCAACACCAGAAAGTTTTTGGTAGCTGCGCCAAGAGTTTGGCTCAAAGGAAAAAGTTTCAAGCGATAGCTTTTTTGAATCTCGAACGGTCTCCAGTGTCTCAACAAAGATTTCCGTAATTGCCAAAGTATGTTCAACGTGGTGCTGGGTTGGCTCGTATTTATTTTTATAACGCAAGGTGATACTGTCATCTTGATTTTTAAGGAATTTTAGTCCCTGAAAAGTAATTTGCCAAACATAAGAAGCAGAGCCACGGCGTGCGCCACCAACTCGCCGTTTTAAGTGTGAAACCAATCCAGCTTTCTTCAGACTTTGCAGTGTAAAACTAGCTCGGCGAATGGCGGTTTCAGCTCTTACGCTACTGGCAAAAAAGAGTCTGGCTAGTTGGTTGGTGGTGGCATATCTAGCTTGACTTAAAAAGTAAAGAATTTGTGTGTCTTCATTTGTTAATTGATTCCATTTCATCTGTTTTGTTCTCCATTAAATTTAAAAGGTGTACTTCCGTAAAATGTGCTTAGTTACGGAGTAAGTCGTGTGAGTAAAAATCCTAAAAACCTTTATTCATCAGGGGCAGACGGATTTTCTTCATCAACACGATTCGAAGAGCGATTGGAACGCTTCTTGCGCCCTAAACCTGTTAGCTGTTGCGGTGAATTGTTGTCTTTTGAAACCGTTTTTTCAAAAGTATAGCTTTCAAATTCAGCTTCAATATTTGTTATATTTTTTCCATATTTAGTTAAGCTATTTAGATATGGTGCACGGCTATCTCTAATTTTTGGTTTAGGCGGGTAGGCTTTGCCGATAATCCATTGATAAGCATTAGGCGAAACTTCTGTTCTAATATATACCCAAAATGGTGGCAAGCTGTAAAAATCTTCTTTATCAATCTCCAGAGTATATTTTGCCATTTCGCGAGCTTCATCAAGATTTAAACCAAACACAATTTTATTCGCAACATTCGATTCAATTCCAGCTTTTAATTGGGGTGACATCTGGGCGAGGTGTTGGAAGCCAATATTCCAGCCAACATTAAATTGGCGAGATTGCGAAAGCGCTTCATCTAAGTTAGCGTTAGGGATTCCTAAGAAACTCGGTGTTTCATCAATATAGATAAAGACCGATTGGCGTTTGCTTGGCTCAACCGAAGACTGGCGCAAAATTAACATCCATAGCATTGAAGTGATTAGGCTACCAATTAGTTTCGCAGACTCTGAACCGATTACCGATTTATTTAGTGGAATCAATACGATTTTTCTGCTTTTAAAGATTTCTGCAAGACTGAAATTTGGATTAGTTTGTCCCAACATTGCCCGAAGTTTCGGACGAAGCAAAAACTGTCGGAATTTATTCAAAATGGGGTTTAACATCTGGTGACGTTGAGCTTCACTGAGTAGCTCAAACCAGTTCCAGAAACTTTCCAGCCCGATTGGGTCTTTCAACTCTCTTAATAGTTTATTTCGAAAGGATTGATTAGTGAGTAAACTTGGTAGCATTACTAAAGAAGTGTTTGGAATGCGCGCCAGAGTTAAAAAACTGTGCGACAAAATATCCAGCGAGTAAATCCCAAAATGTTCAGGATAAAGTCCTTTAAATAGCTCCAACAGATAGTCTGCGATAACTTCGGGTTCAATACCGTGTTTTGTGAGTTCAAAAGGATTTATACCAACAACTCGTTTGGCAGTTGGCGAGATGACCACTATATCTTCATCGTGTTCAGTTGACGTGCGTTCTAATAATTCATGAGTAAGTTGACCTTTGGCGTCCACCACAACTACGCTATGATGTTTAGATTGTATATCTGATAAAATCAAATGACTCATAGCGGTGGTTTTTCCACAACCTGTTGAGCCGAGAAAAACAGTGTGCTTTTTGCCAGCTTGAGCTGAAATTTGAATTGGTCTTGGTTGACTTTCAATCGTTTGCGCCAAACTTCGCTGATTTTTTCGGTTAATATTGTAGCCTAAAGGTGGCACTACTAATTTAGGGTGAACATTTGGCACACCTGCAATATTTTCTTCCCCAATAGGTAAAAGCATGAAACAAGCTAAGTCTGAGACGGATAAACTATATGGGAAAGACCAGGAGGGGTGTGCTTGATTAAGTTTTTGAATAGCTAATGGTTTTAATTCAATTGTTGCATTTGATTCCATCATGCGAAAACTACTAAGCAGGCTAGTAAGAAATTCCTTTGTTCGCAAAATACTGCGAGATTGGACGCCAAGACGAATTTTACACTTAAAAGTAGATTGATTTAATTTTTGTTTCATCAGCTTTTTGGAATTTTCGGAAAGCTCAGGAACATTATTTGTAATCACTTGATACCATTTAGCGGATAAATTCGGCAAGTCTTTTGGTTGTGGGCGAGGCGGTGAACCTGCACCAATGACCAATTGAACGATCACTGTTTCGTCTGGTTGAAGTATTTTTGAAATTGCGAGGCTTGAACGTATCATGTTTTCTACAGAGTCCGTTTTTAAAGCATAGTGAGATTCTTTGATATTCACTAACCGCGCAACCGAAAGTTTTTCACGTTTTGAGGCTCTTGAAAACTGAATAGCTCGATGTGATTGAATCAGCTGATGAATATGACGTTTATCTTGTTCTTCCGTCCCCAGAAGATACTGTACGCGGTTTTTAGTCATGCGAACTTCAAAAACAATACTTTTACGTCGAGTTAGACCGACCAACTGACCAAGCAAACTTTTGACGTCTTCTTCAGAAAACGGACGTTGCCAATTCCACTCGCTCCAAGATAGTGCTTCGAATTTTCTTTTCATTTCTACCTCCATTCTTTAGATTTAATAATCCGAAAGGCGAACCAGCCAATGAAAATAATCGCAGTCGTCAAAGCCAAGAACCACCAAACTTCCAGAATTAGTTTCACCGCCCAGTTGATAAGCCAAGCACAAGCAACAAATCCAAGAATATATGCCATTAGTTTTTTCATAGCTGGTCTCCTTTCTGCCTCCATTTATACAAGAAAATTAGTGAAAAGTTAAATTTCGCCGCCTTCAGTTTTTAGAGCGATTGGAATGAATTTTAAGCAATGAAACAGTAGTATATTTGAACATATTTTGACCATTTGTCTAGTCTAAACAATCCTTTTATTTTCTTGAAATTTTTCGCATTTCTGCTTTAGCGACCAAGAAAAGTTGATTGATTTCTTGCCGTTTTTCCAGAAATTCTGCCAGGGCGATTTCTTCTTCACTACAGTGCTTTTTGTCTTCTTGTTTTGGTTTTTCTAACCAATCCCAAAGAAATATGGCAACGACGATAATTATAAAAGCTATAAAGTAATCCATCATAAAGCTACCTCATTTCATCTTTTCAGTAGCGTAATATGTGAACGCTTTTAGAATATAATCTGTATATGCTTTAGCTTCTGGCGTATTTTTGAGGATTTCAGACTGAGTAAGCGCCAGATTACCCACTTTATATAGAATATCGCTAGCGAGAAGCTCCAGAGCTTGATTATCTGCCATCACTTCACTTAGTGTTTTAGCCACTTCTAACTGATAGTGGCTAACAAGTTGAGGAAGCTCCACTTTTGGGGTCGATTTTTGAATATGATTCATGAGATTTCTCCTTTGATTTTGGTATAATTTAGGTTATAAACATTGTCGACTTTGTTTATGATTATAGTTTAGCGAATATTTTTATCTCATTCATCAGGTAAAAAATCTCAGAAATCTCAAGGAGAAATCGTGTGACTGAATTTAGATTAGGATGGTTTTGCTATATTTTGCAAAAATCTGAAAAGAAAAAACGAAACCAAGAAGATTTCGTCAATAGTGTTTTGAATAGATTAGTGGGTGAAAATAACCCTAAAATTTCATTTATTCCAGAGATTAACCGTGTTTCTAGCAACCGCATTTTTACGGGCGATGAAGAAGTTCCAGAATTTTACCGCGAAGCTTTACCAATTAGTGATTTAAGCTTTCAGTCTCAAAGGATAGCTGATATTTTGAAAGATTTAAACCGTGATGAAACTTTCGATTATAAGCAAGCTGTTCTTAAAATCAAATCAGCTCTTTTAGGCCAAACCAAAAAAGCTACCGTTGTTTTTGGTAGCGACAAAATAGAATTACTTAATCATTGCCAAGAAGATGAATTTTACTTGGCGACCCTTTTGATTTTCTTGGTGAATCTTTCGAATATTCCTTCTAAGAACTCAGAAGAATTAAGACAAGCGCAAATTATTAACCAGCACATTTTTAAGTATCTTGAAAATGAGATTCTATTAACGCCATATTCACATAGAAAAGCTATTGAGGAAGCTTTAAAAAGTCAACAACAGATTTTTTATTTTGATTTATATAAGCCTGAAGCGTTAAACGATAATAAAAATCTCGTTTCATCCACTTTAAAAGTTTTGATTCAAGATTCTATTTCCAAAATGCCAATTATCCAGAATGGTTTTATAATTCAAAACGAAACTATCAACGAACGAATTACACGGTTTATTGAAGAAAATTTTGAGAACAGCCCCAAACTAACTTTAATTACTGGATTTTGCCAATCTGAAGCAGATTTTTATAAAGCTTTGGATAGATTTTTACCAAAAGAAGTTATCGATAAAATTTTTATTGTTAAAAGTTTCGCTTTATCTGTAAAAGCCAGTTATGACTATACCGTTTCGAAAATGAAAGATATGATAACCTTAACAGAAAATGTTGTAAATTACTTAGAAAAAAGAGCTTTCACAACACAAGACAAAACTGATTTTACTGTTGGAATGAGTGAAAATTTAGAGAAAAATGAGCTGATATTCTTTTGTCTAGTTGAACAAGAAAATATTTTTTAAAATTTTTATTGGGGTGTAGTGATATTTAATTTGACAATCGAAATAAAAAAGACTATAATAAGTTTACCATAAAAAATATTAAGGCAGGACAGACTATAGAGAATCAGAAGATGTGTAAGTTTGAATCTTCAACTATAGTAAACAACTATTAACGAAAGGATTTGAATTGTACACATCTATGTTTCTTGTAGGGTGTTCTGTCTATTATTTTATGCTCGTGATAGGTGTAGTGTTTCTTTCCTAAAAAGGAGGTCACATTATGACTAAACAAAATTTTAAATTGGCTTTATTATCAGCTAAGGAAAAAACTCAAAATTTAGATCTTAAGACAGAGGATGTTAAGCTGGTTAGTACTATTATTTCAGTTTTTAACGACTCTAAGATTGATATTGGGAATAATCTAAAAGAAACTCTCATAGCAATACCGCCAGATTACTTAGTTTTGGCTATATCTGCTATCTTAGCACTGATTGTAATTTGCTTGACGGTTAGTTTTATGTATTACCAACATACACATAACAAATCGAGTCCACTAATGAGAGAAAAGAGAAAACATGAAGATAAAAGAAAACGACGCAAGAAGTATCACAAAAAGCGTCGTTAAGCAAAATTATCATTACACTTATCACGTTCGAATCATCTAAATACGCCAATATTTAGATGATTTTTTATTTTGTCAATTTTTTGAAAAATAAAATTGTAAATAAGTGACAAAGAACTATTTTTATATAATATATAAAAATCTAGGTCATCTTAAAAAAATAAAATAACCATATCAGTATATCATACCTTTGACACTGAGTCAACACTTTTAACGATTTGTATACGTTTTTAGTATATCAAAAAGTGTTGATAATAGCAAATAAAACGCGGTTTGCTTTAAAAATATTTCTCTTTTTTAATTATTGTCTGAATTTTCTATAATTTAGATACCCTGCTACAATAGTAAAGAAAGGAGAAATTTTGACAAATCATCACAAGAACAAATTAGAAAATATCAAAACCATAACTATCGGTTATGCTCGTGTCAGTTCGACAGATAATCGGCAAGAATTGGGTTTGTCTGTTCAAAAAGAAGCACTCACCTTCTGCGACAAGCTCTATATTGAGAAAGACTCAGGTGGAAATCAGAAGCGACAACAGCTTGACAAAGCTTTGAAAATGGCGAAAAAATACGCTCAGCAAGGCGTTAAAACAAATTTTGTTGTATATAAATTAGATAGGCTTACCAGAAAGATGCTTCACCTATCTGCTATTATTGAAGATTTAACCAAGAATAATATTCATCTTCAATCTATTCATGAAAATATTGAAACAGATTCCTTAACTGGAAAGTTCTTTTGTTTGATGTTAGGTTATGTGGCAGAATGGGAGCTCCAAGCTATTTCTGAACGCACTAAAGATGGACTCCGTAAAGCTAAAGAGCGAGGTGTAAAACTAGGAAATAAAGGGTTGCCTAAAGATACCGAGAAACAAATAATTGAGCAATACCTACAAAAAGAAAATTCTGTTCGAAATATAGCCAATCAACTGGAAATTTCCACCGCAACCATTTATAATGTGCTAAAGCGCAATGGTATTCAAATAAATAGAAGAAATCATCTATAATTGATTGACAAATCCTTAGAAAAATAGTAAATTAAACCTGTCAACAGTTTTAGCAAACGGTCGTTTGTTAAAACAATCAAAGTTATCAATAAAAATATTTAAAATGCTGATTTAATATGGTTTTAGTTACCTTGTTAAATTGGCATTTTTATTTTTCCATTGTTTTAGTTGACGACCGTTCACTAAAACAAACTCATCCCTATTGTAGCAGGGATTTTTGAGTAAAAATAAAAAAAGGAGGTATTTCGTATTAAAATAAATACGATTTTTAATGTGCTACAAATACTTAGAGGTTTTATTAAGGAGAAAATATGGCTTTTTTCATATTGGTAATTGCAATTGCTGGTGGAATTTTCTGGTTTAATAGAAAATCTGCCATTGATAAATACACTAAAAAACAAGAATTAGCAATGAAAATTCTTGAGAAATCGAAAAGAATTCGCTTAGAAGTAATGGCTGATATTAACGAGCTGGGTGGACGAATGGCTTCGGCAGACCGTGAACAATTTATCAGTCTAACTCAAGAAAAAGAATCGCTTCAAGGAACTTTAGAGACAATTGAAGCAAGTATTCGAGCTATGGAGTCAATTTTGCAGTGGAGAGTTGATTCTTCAGGTGGAAGACTGGAAATCGATAAGGAACTTTTGAACCTACGACGGTATTCTGGACTTACATTAGAAGAATTAGCACAAGATTGCGGTATTGTGCTATAAAATATTGTAAATAGAAAGAGGTTTTTATTATGGGAAACCCTAATGAATGGTATTGTGCTTGTGAACGTGCTTTAAGTGGTAATAAATGTGATTGGTGCAAAGAAGCTATTTACCACAATCTTTCTTACCATAGGTGTGATTATGGAACTTGTCAAAAGAAATCTGGATGGTAATCATTATGATTAAACAAGTTAAAAAAATTCTTACAGCAACTATTGAATGCCCAACTTGCGGACGAGAAACAAGCGACCGACCAGAACGGTGTAGTCATTGCGGCAACAAACTATAGGAGCATAAATATGACTGAAAAATGCACAAAATGCCAAGAAGTTTTATGGTTTTATGCGGAAGATGTAGCGCGTGGTAAAGTAATAAAAGTTTGTAAAAATCCTAAATGCACGATGTATAATTTTAAAGTCTCCTTTAGTGAACGATAATTGAATATATGAAAAAGACGGCTCATTTGAACCGTCTTTTAACTCTCTTATAAGATGCATGAACTCAGATTGTTTTAGAGTGCTGAGTGTCAGCCAGTCTTTTTGGGGTGTTTTTATTATGAAGTTAACTTATGATGATAAAGTTCAGATCTATG
>ERZ773004.1678-NODE-1678-length-10405-cov-2.482415_pt1 | contig 10405 bp, 11 predicted proteins | sample MGYA00580667_ERZ773004 | MGnify/ENA primary metagenome ERZ773004 (study PRJEB29015, sample SAMEA2737963) | human oral metagenome | biome: human oral; feature: human-associated habitat; material: dental | place: China | collected 2123 ... | reverse complement strand
AAAAACGCGCGCATTATACTGTCATGACATTTAGCGGCGACGCTGCTATGCTGACCTTTCATTTGTTTTTCCGGATTGCTGCATCATGTTCCGTATCCTTCCGCTCGCTGCCATTTTGCTGACCATCACCGCCTTTGCGCAAAATGCGCCCGCAGCGGCCAATCCCCCGAAAAACGACAATGCGGTTGATCTCACCCTTACTTCCCTCGACAGCGGCAAACCGGATGACGACATTCCCTTTGAAGCGCTGAAAACCTTTGTTGACGTTTTCGATACGGTGAAAGGCAACTACATCGAAACCATCAGCAACGAAGCGCTGATGGAAAAAGCCATACGCGGGATGCTTGTCCGCCTCGACCCGCACTCGGTCTATATGAATGACAAGGAATACCAGGACTTCGAGCAGCAGAGCGACGGTCAGTATGCCGGCATCGGCGTCGTCCTTGACATCAAGGCGGGTTCGATGCGCGTCGTCTCCGCCATTGAAGGCTCGCCCGCTGCCCGCGCCGGTATCCAGAGCGGCGACATCATCGCCCAGGTCAACGGACAGAACGTCTCCGACCTCACCCTCGGCGAAACCGCGCGCCTGCTCGAAGGCGAAGCCGGGACCGAAGTGAAGCTCATCATCCAGCGCGGCGACGGCATCACCGAATACAACCTGCTGCGCGAAATCATCGCCACCAGCAGCGTCAGCTCGCGGATGCTCGGCGACGAATACGCCTACCTGCGCATCAGCCAGTTCCAGGACGACACCACCGACGCACTCGAAAAAGAAATCGCCGCCTTGCGCGTCAAACACACCCTGCGCGGTGCAGTCATCGACCTGCGCAACAACCCCGGCGGCTACCTCGACAGCGCGGTGGCCACCGCCGACCTGTTCCTGAACAGCGGCCCAATACTCTACGTGCGTGGCCGCGACCCCGACCAGGAAGAACAATACATCGCCAGCGACGGCGACATCCTCTCCGGCCTGCCCATCGTTGTCCTCGTCGATGAAGGCTCGGCATCGGGCGCGGAAATCGTCGCCGGGGCCCTGCAAGACCAGCACCGCGCCGTCATCGTCGGCCAGCCGACCTTCGGCAAGGGCAGCGTGCAGACCGTCATCCCGCTGTATCACGGCGGCGCGGTCAAACTCACCACCGCGCAGTACTACACCCCGTCGGGCAACTCCATCCAGGCGAAAGGCATCGTGCCGCAAGTACTGCTCACCCCGCTGCACGTGCAGCAGGACGAAACCAACGCCATCAACGAACGCGAAAGCGCGCTGCCGAACCACCTCGCCAACCCGGCAGGACAAAGCACGACCAACGCACCCAGCCCGCAGGCGACCGATCTTGCCAAACAGGACTTCGCCCTCTACGAAGCGCTCAACATACTGAAAACCATGGCCATCCTCCAGGCAAGCATCGCCCCGGAAACCCAACTGCCGGACACCCCTGCCAACACGGAAGCCGCACCGCCGCCGACCACCATCACCACCGAAAAAGAAGCCAAAGAAGCCGCTGCGTCCAAAACCGCACCGGAGAAAAACGACAAGGCGGCTACCCCGACGAACGCCAAACCCGCCACCAACAAACCGGCGACGACAACGCCTGCCGTATCGCTGCCGAAAAACATCCTGCCGCCGAAAAGCGAGCGCGACAAGGCCAACGCCAACGTTCCGCCCGGCATCAAACCGGCAAAATAAGCGCAAACGCCCCGCCACGGGGCGTTTTTCACACCCCTGCCCGTCGCGCAGAGGCAAAGGAAACGGCAGGAGATCGCAAAATGCAAACGCCCCGCAATCGCGGGGCGTTCTTGTGCCGTCTCTTTGGCGGACGTCTTATTGCAAGGCGCTGATGCCCTGGCTGGCAAGCGTCGCAGCGTCTTCGTTGCGTCCCATCGCGCGCAGTGATTCGACAAGGCGGTTCAGTGCCGCCTGGGCGCGGTCGCCGTTCGGTTGTGCCTTGAGGTAGGCACCGAGGTAGCGACTCGCCATGTCGTAGTTGCGCTGCATATAGTAGGCGTCGCCAAGCCAGTACTGTGCCAGCGCCGCTTCGGGGCCGCTGGCACCGCTGTTGAGGTATTGTTCAAAGGTACCGATGGCGCCGTTCAGGTCGCCGGCGCGGTATTGGGCAAGGCCTTCTTCGTAGCCGCCGCCGGTGCTGTTTTGTGCAGCAGGTGCGGCTTCGCCCCGGCGCGGGGTGACGACGGCATTGACGCCGCTCGGCAGGCGTGCGCCTTTGCCGACTTCGTCAAGGCGGGTTTGCAGTGCAACCTGGTCGGCTTCCAGTTTTTTCAGGCGGGTGCTGAGGTCATTAACCTGGCGCTGGGTGGCGGCGTATTGTTCGGGGTCAATGGTGGCGCAGCCGCTGGCGAGCAGGGCGAAGGTGATGAGGGCAAGGGTGTGGCGCTTCATGGCGGCTCCTTAGTAAACGATGACGGCGCGGCGGTTCTTGGCGTAGTCTTCTTCGCTGGAACCGAAGGCGGCGGGGCGTTCTTCGCCGTAGCTCATCACGCGCATTTGTTGTGGCGAGATGCCTTCGGCGACGAAGCGTTCTTTGACGGAGTAGGCGCGGCGTTCGCCGAGGCCGATGTTGTATTCGCGTGTGCCGCGTTCGTCGGTGTGGCCTTCGAGTACGACTTTGGTCTGCGGGTGGGCGCGCAGGTATTTGGCGTGCTCGCGGATGACGGCTTCGGAGCGGCTGTCAATGGCGCTGCTGTCAAAGGAGAAGTAGATGATGCGGTCTTTGTCCGCCGATTGTGGCCCGCCGACGACGTTCACGCCGTATTGCGGGTCGTTGTAGTAGTCGGCGGTGCTGGCGCTGCCGCGACCAAAGCTGTTGTTGTTGCCGTAGGTGGTGCCGTCGCCGTAGCCACCGAAGCCGTTTTCTTGTCCGGCGTTTTCGCCTTCTTCGAGGCCGTAGGGGCTGGAGCAGGCAAAGGCCAGCAGGCTGAAGATGATGAGTCCGAGGGTTTGTTTGTATTTCATGGTTTTTGGGTTCCTTTTTTGTCTTCAGGTTTTGTTGGAAAGGGTTGTAGGTGTTTTCTGTTCAGGGGGAAGGATGCGGTTTTGTTTTTGCCCCGCCACGGGGGCGGGGCGTGTTGTTTTTATGGTTTGGGAACGGTGCGCTTCAGGGCTGCGGGCGGGTGTCTGGTCCCCAGGCCGGGTCGCGCAGGCGGCCATTGCTGTCGGAGAGGGTTTGCGCGACGCCACCTTTGCTGTTGATGATTTTCAGCACGGATCTGCCGCCTTCTTTGGTGGCGTAGATGATGAGTTGTCCGTTCGGGGCGAAGCTCGCGCCTTCGTCAAGGCGACCGCTGGTGAGTGCGTCAAAGCGTTTGCTGGCAAGGTCGTAGGTGCCAATCTGGAAGCCACCGCCGCTTTGGCGTGTCAGCACGAGTGAGCTGCCGTCCGGCGAGAGGTCGCTGTTGGCGCTGTAGCCGCTGCCGGAGACGACGCGCTCGGCACCGCCGCCGTTGCGGCTCATGCGGTAGATTTGCGGACTACCAGAGCGGTCGGAGGTGAAGTAGATGTAGTTGCCGTCTGGCGAGAAGGCGGGTTCGGTATCAATCGCCGCGTGGTCGGTGAGGCGGGTTTTGGCACCGCTGGCGAGGTTTAAGAGGTAGATGTCCGGGTTGTTGTTTTCGGACTGGACGAAGGCGAGGTAGCCGCCGTCCGGCGAGAAGGCCGGGGCGCTGCTGATGCCGTCGCCCTGGGCAACGACGCGGCTGCCGCCGCCGATTTCCTGGATGACGACTTGTGCGTGGTGGTTGGCGTAGGTGACGAAGGCAATGGCGCGGCCGTTCGGCGCCCAGGATGGCGAGAGGATGGGTTCGTTGGAGGAGTAAACGGTACGGCGGTTGGCGCCATCAACGTCAGAGACGAGCAGCGAGTAGCTGCGCGCGCCTTTGGCGCCGCCCTGTTCGAGGACGTAGGCAAGCTGGGTGCCGAAGACACCGCGTTTGCCGGTGAGGCGGTAGAGAATCCAGTCGGCTGCCTGGTGCGCCAGTTGGCGGGCGTCCGCATCGTGCAGGTTTTCGTTGGCGAGTTGTGAGGCGCTGTTGACGTCGTTCAGCACGAATTGGCCGGCGTTTGCGCCCTGCATCATCCCCATGACGACGTAGTCGGCGCCGGCCTGTTTCCACGCGGGATACTGGATGGCGGCGGGTGATGCCGGATTTTCCGGGAAGGTTTTGGGGTCAAGCGGCTGGAACAGCCCGGTCTTTTGCAGGTCACTAGCGATGAGGTAGTCCATTTTGACGCCCGGATCGCCCTGTACCGGCAGGATGGCGATGGGGCGCGCCGCCACTTGTGCGCCGGAGACGTTGACTTCGACTTGTGCCTGCGCGGCAGTCCACGGCAGGAGGAGGCAGAGGCCGAGCAGCTTCCATTTTTGGCTATTTTTCATGTGGGTTCACCTTTTGGTTGTGGGTTGCGAGGAGCGCGGCATTTTAGCAGTTTGTCGCGCGGTTGCAGGCTTTTACGCCGGTTGGTGCGGGGTTTCGGGGTCATGGGTCAAATTTGGTGATGATGCCGTCGGAGACCAAGGCTTCTACCGCGCCGGGGTGTTTGGGCATCGGCAGGGGTGAGGCGTCGTGTACGGCGCGCAGCGCGGCGTCGTCAAACAGTTTGTAGCCGCTGCTTTGTTTGATGCTGGCTTTGACAACGTTGCCGCTGCTGTCGAGTTTGACGAAGATTTTGACGGAGAGGTTTTCCGGGATGTTCGGCGGCAGGCGCCAGTATTTTTTCATCCGCGCGCCAAGGGTGTTGACGCCAAAGTCTTTGAGGGCGGCAACGGCTTCGGCGCTTTCTTTGCCTTTGGCGTCAGCTTCGAGTTCGGCTTGCAGCGCGGCCATCGCTGCTTTTTTGTCCGCCTCCGCCTTGGCTTTGGCGGCTTCGCGTTCGGATCGGGCTTTTTCGGAGGCAGCTTTGGCAGCGGCTTCTTTGGCCGCTTTTTCGGCGGCTTCTTTTTCGGCTTTGGCTTTTGCCGCCGCTTCTGCTTTGGCGGCTTTTTCGGCTGCCGCTTTTTCCGCTGCTTCTTTGGCGGCGGCTTCTTTTGCGGCTTTTGCGGCAGCAGCTTTTTCAGCCTTGGCTTTTGCCGCAGCTTCTGCTTTGGCAGCAGCGGCGGCTTCGGCTGCTTCTTTGGCAGCCGCTTCTTTTGCTGCTTTGGCAGCCGCCGCTTTTTCAGCCTTGGCGGCAGCGGCTTTGGCGGCTTTGTCTGCCGCTGCTTTTTCCGCTGCTTCTTTGGCTGCGGCTTCTTTTGCCGCTTTGACCGCCGCAGCTTTTTCGGCTTTTTCGGCGGCGGCTTTGGCTTCTTTTTCGGCTTTGGCTTTTGCCGCTTTTTCGGCTTTGGCCTTGGCGGCGGCCTCGGCTTTGGCTGCCGCTGCCTGTTCGGCGACTTCCTGGGCGGCGATTTCTTTGGCGCGTTTTTCGGCGGCTTTTTTCTCGGCCGCTTTTTCGGCTTTGGCTTTTGCTGCGGCTTCTGCCTTGGCTTTGGCCGCCGCTTCGGCTTTTTCTGCTTTGGCTTTTTCGGCGGCTTCTTGTTTAGCTTTGGCGGCCGCTTCTTTGGCGGCAGCGGCTTTGGCAGCGGCTTCGGTACGGGCTTTTTCTGCCGCTTCTTGTGCGGCTTTGGCGGCGGCTTCTGCGCGCGCTTTTTCGGCCGCGGCCTTGCGTGCAGCGGCTTCTGCCTGGCGGCGTTTTTGTTCTTCGGCGCGGCGCTCGGCTTCGATCGCTTTGCGCTCGGCGTCGAGGCGTTCTTGTTCTGCCGCCTGTTTGCGGTTTTCGATGCGGTCGATGGTGTTTTTCAGGGTGGCGGCATCGACGATTTGGGTGTTGATGGCGGGGCGTATTTGTTCGCTTTTTTCGCCCGGCGGTTTTTCGCCGCTGATGTCCACCGGGTATTCGCGGCTCAAGAGGATGATGAGCGCCAGGGTGAGTAGGCCGATGCCGATGCCGGCCGCGCCACCGAGGTTGTCCTGGATGCGGTCGCGCTTCGGCGCGTGGTATTCGTTCACTGCGTGGTCTCCGCCGCGCTTTCCGGGGGTTGTTCGGTGACGAGGCCGACTTTCGGCGCACCCGCCTGTTGCAGGAAGACGATGCCGTCGATGACTTTGTTGTAGTTGGCGTTTGCGTCGCCCTGGACAAGGACGGGCAGGTCAGGGTGCGCGGTCATTTCCTGGTTGACGATGTCAACGATTTCTTCGGGTTGCAGCGGGCGGGTGCTGTCGCCCCGGTTGAAGTAGTAGTTGCCCTGGGCGTCAACGGTGAGGACGAGCGGCATGAGGTCGTTGCCCGCGTCTTCGGGCATTTCGATGACGTCGGCGGTGCTGTCGGGCAGGTCGATTTCGATGGATTGCTGGTGGATGAGCGGCGCGGCGATCATGAAGATGACGAGCAGCACGAGCATGACGTCGATGTAGGGCACGACGTTCATTTCGGCTTTGAGTTTGTGGCGGCGGTTGCGGCTCATGCGGGTTTTCTCTGTTGTCTGCGCTGGTAGTCGCGAGCGAGGAGGATTTGTCGCTGCAGGAGGTTGGAGAATTCTTCGATGAAGGCGTCGTATTCGACGACGAGGCTTTCGGAGCGGGTGACGAAGTAGTTGTAGGAGAGGACGGAGGGGATGGCGGCGAGCAGGCCGATGGCTGTGGCAATCAGGGCTTCGGCGATACCGGGGGCGACGCTGGAGATGCTGGCGCTTTGTGCGCCGCCGATGGCGATGAAGGAGTTCATGATGCCGTACACGGTGCCGAGCAGGCCGATGTAGGGCGCGGATGAGCCGATGGTGGCGAGCAGGTTCAGGCCGCGTTCCTGACGCGAGCTTTCGCGGTTGAGCGCAGCGGTCATGGCGCGGCGGCAGTTGTGGACGATGACGTCGGGGTCTTCGAGGTTGTTGCCGTTGAATTGGGTGAATTCGCGGAAGCCGTCGATGAAGATGCGCTCGATACTTTCGGGGTGGCGTTTTTCGTAGTTGGTGTAGAGGACTTCGAGGTCGCTGCCGGACCAGAAGGTTTGGTCAAATTGTTTGATTTTCTGGCGCAAGCGCAGGAACTGGACGTATTTTTTGCCGGTGATGAACAGGGTGGTGAGGAACATCATGAAGAGGATGAGCATGATGAATTTGACCGGGATGCTGGCATCACCGATGAGGCGGGAGACGGACAGGCCGGTTTCTGCGGTCGGGTGCAAGGGGGTTCTCCTGTTGGGGTTTGCGGGGTTGCGGTAGTGTAACGTTGGCGCGTCCGGGCAAGGTTACGGTTTGGGCATTTCCAGGCCGAGATGCGCATAGGCGCGGGCGCTGGCGACGCGGCCGCGCGGGGTGCGTTGCAGGTAGCCCTGCTGGATGAGGTAGGGTTCGACCACATCTTCCAGGGTGCCGCGCTCTTCGCCGATGCTGGCGGCAAGGGTGTCGAGGCCGACCGGGCCGCCGTCGAAGTGGTCAATGATGATGGTGAGCAGGCGGCGGTCGAGGTTGTCGAAACCGCAGTGGTCGATGGCGAGCAGTTCGAGTGCCTCGTCGGCGATGGCGCGGGTGATGATGCCGCCGCCGCGCACGTCGGCATAATCGCGCACGCGGCGCAAGAGGCGGTTGGCGATGCGCGGCGTGCCACGCGCACGTTTGCCGATTTCCACCGCGCCGTCGCGTTCCATCTTCACGCCAAGCAGTTCGCCCGCACGCAGGACGACGGCAGTCAGCTCGCTTTCGCTGTAGAACTGCAAATGCTGGCTGATGCCGAAGCGGTCGCGCAACGGCGCGCTCAAGAGACCGCTGCGGGTGGTCGCGCCGACGAGGGTGAACGGCTTGATGGGCAGGATGATGGAGCGCGCCGCCGGGCCTTCGCCGATCATGATGTCGATGCGGTAGTCTTCCATCGCCGAGTACAGCACTTCTTCGACGGCGGGCGAGAGGCGGTGGATTTCGTCTATAAAGAGGACGTCGTGCGCCTCCAAATTGGTCAGCATCGCCGCCAAGTCGCCGCCCTTGTCGAGAATGGGGCCGGAGGTCTGGCGCAGGTTCACCCCCAGTTCGGCGGCAATGATGTTCGCCATTGTCGTTTTGCCCAGCCCCGGCGGGCCAAAGAGCAGGACGTGGTCAAGCGCTTCTTTGCGGGACAGCGCCGCCTGGATGAAGATTTCCATCTGCGCTTTCAGCGCGCTTTGGCCGATGTAGTCGGCGAGACGTTTCGGACGCACGGCGCGCTCAACGGCCTGTTCGTCGTTGCCGAGGCTGTTGCCGTGAATGAGGCGGTCGGATTCGATCATGTCTTGAATTTGAGTTGCAGCGCGCGGCGGATAAGAGTGTCGGTGTCGGCATCGTCATCGCCGACGCGCTCAATCAGTTGTGCCGCTTCCGCCGGTTTGTAGCCAAGTGCGATAAGCGCTTCTTCGGCATCGAGCCGCGCCGACGCCGGGCGCAGGATACTGCCCTGCCCTGCCCCGCCCACCGTGGGCAGTCTGCCGACGCGGTCGTTCAGCTCCACCAGCAGCCGTTCGGCGGTTTTCTTGCCGACACCGGGCAATTTCACCAGCGCGGCGCTGTCCTGCGCGCGCACGATTTGCGCCAGCATTTCCCCGTCAAAACCGGAGAGAATCAGCAGGGCGATTTTCGGGCCGATGCCGCTGACGCGGATGAGTTCGCGGAACCAGCCGCGCTGCTCCAAGGTGAGGAAACCGTAGAGAAAATGGCCGTCGTCGCGCACCGCATGATGGACGAACAGCGCCGCTTCCTGCCCCTCATGCACCCGCTCCAGTACGGCCAACGGCACGGCGAGTTCGTAGCCGACACCGCCGGTTTCAAGAATCAGTTGCCCGGCCTGTTTGACCAGCACCGTGCCGCGCAAGTAAGCAATCATGACGCGCCCCCGCTCAACAGCGCGTAGTTGTCGTAAATACTCGCCACCAGTGCGCTATGGTTGCGACCGAGAAAATGGGAATGACCGATGCCGATGAGCTGCGTGTACACGTCATTCTCGTCCGGCGGCGTGTCGCCAAAATCCTCACGCGCCCGCGCCACCAAACCGCGCACATATTTATCGCCCGCACCCAGCCCGGTCAGGCGGGCAATCACATGGGCGTCAATCTCGTCGGCATCGAGAAAATAAAGCGTCCGCCCGATGCCAAAACAGTAGCCGTACCAAGTAAAAGCGGCTACCTGAAACAGCAGTTCGTCCTGTAAATCCCAGCGGGGGTCGCCGGTAATCGCGGCGAGACAGGCGTCGGCTTTTTCAACAAATACGCCGTGCATCGTCATTATTTATTGCTCCCAGGCGGTAGCCAGTCCCGCCAGTTGTTGCCGCCGCTGCGTTTGCAGATGGTGCGCGTGGGTCAAGGCGACGGCAAGCGCGTCGGCAGCATCGCTCTGGATAACGCCGCTGCGGTTCAGCAAAATCTTCACCATGTGCTGTACCTGCGTTTTCTCCGCGCCGCCCTTGCCGACCACCGCCTGCTTGATGCTTTTTGCCGCATACTCGGCGACGGGCAACTGCGCCAGCACCGCCGCACAAATGGCAACGCCGCGTGCCTGCCCCAGTTTCAGCGCCGAAGCGGGATTTTTGTGGACGAAAATCGCCTCAATCGCAAACTCCTGCGGGCGGTAGCTGCGAATCAGCTCGCTGACGCCCTGATGAATCATCATCAGGCGCAGCGGCATCGCTTCATCCGCGAGGCGGATACAGCCGCTATCGACATAGCGCACTTCCTGCCCCGTGACATCAATAATGCCGTAACCGGTGACGCGCGAGCCGGGGTCAGTGCCGAGAATGCGACGGGTAACAGCCATCTAGCCGGCAAAATCTTCAGGAAAATCGGCGTTGGTATAGACGCTCTGCACGTCGTCCAGCTCCTCCAGCCGCTCAATCAGGCGCATCACCTTGTCGGCGTCATCGGCGGAGACGGGCGAGAGATTGTCGGCGCGCATCGTCACCTCGCTCTCGTCCGGGGTATAACCGGCGGCGACCAGCGCGTCATAAACGGCGGCATAATCGGCGGGGTCGGTCAGCACCTCGGCACCGTTCTCGTCAATCTCCAAATCGGCAGCGCCCGCCTCCAGCGCGACCTCCATGAAAGCGTCCTCGTCAGCGACCTTTTCAAAGAACAACACGCCGCGCTCGGTGAACTGAAACGCGACCGAGCCGGACGTGCCGAGATTGCCGCCCGCCTTGGTGAAGGCATGGCGTACCTCGCCGACGGTGCGGTTCTTGTTGTCGGTCAAACAATCGACCATCACCGCGACCCCGCCCGGCCCGTAGCCCTCATAGCGGATTTCCTCCATCTGCGCGCCTTCCAGCTCGCCCGCTCCGCGCTTGATGGCGCGCTCCATCGTGTCCTTGGTCATGTTTTCCGCCTGCGCCTTGGCAATGGCGAGACGCAAACGCGGATTGCTGGAAGCATCCGAACCGCCGTGGCGCGCGGCAATCGTCAGCTCGC
>ERZ773004.1658-NODE-1658-length-10497-cov-4.786918_pt1 | contig 10497 bp, 10 predicted proteins | sample MGYA00580667_ERZ773004 | MGnify/ENA primary metagenome ERZ773004 (study PRJEB29015, sample SAMEA2737963) | human oral metagenome | biome: human oral; feature: human-associated habitat; material: dental | place: China | collected 2123 ... | reverse complement strand
ACAACCAGTCTCCATTGTGTCTTTTTCTTTTCCGTTTACCATAAGACGCTAAGTTTTTATTCTACCATTTGCAGCAGACTACCGATTTCAGCGGCATGAGTTCGACAATAATACATCACAAAGGAGATGTAAGGAACAAACACCACGATGCCCCAAAACAAACCTTTTGCGGTGGCCTTATAGTCGCCAATGCGATATAACGTGTAGGTTGCCCACACTATATTGAGGGTCATGGTGATGTGCGATAGCTGTGCAAAGACGTTTGCTCCACTCCAAGTGAAGGTGAAAAGGCCCATTGTTCCGAAATAATACATTGGTAACAGGGCGAATGGAAGTAAGGCCGTTTTACCCTTAACCCAAAATGTTGAAAGACAAACGAGATAAATCAAACTTGCGGGCGAACAAGCATTGAAAGCGAGCCATTGCACAAAGCTGACTTTCAACGTGAAGAAGAAGTAGCCCGCCCCTGATAAGGTGAGTAGCAATAAAGCAATGGCCAGAACAAGGCCTACGGCGTTTCTTGTTTTTGTTGTGTTCATAAAACCATAAAATTAACGAATGGGGATATACACTTCGGTCTTTAATTTCTCTGCGGCAGTTCGTTGACAGTTATTCAAGTACTTCTCAAACATCGGTTCATCCCGCAGTTCATATTCGCTGTTCACTAACCATCGCATGGCCTCATCGTAAACGGCAGCGAGGTTTTCGTAAGGACCTTGATACGCAAACATGGCGTATTTGCCGCCAACGAGAGTTTTACAGCTAACTCCGTCTTGGGGTTTGGCAGGTTTGTGTATGGCTAGGCATACGTCGCTACGTTGTTGGTTGGCTTCGGTAACTTTTGGGTCGTCGTACGAGATGCAAAGTGATTCGATTCCCTTAGTGAAAAGTTTCTGCGATTTCACTACGCCCCAGAGGCGTTGGTAGGCATCATCGTAGTTTAGCGAACCATATTCGCCCATCAGCGAAACGTAGATAAGACTCTTATCTTCCAATGTTACTAGCTTTGGTGCTTTAAGTGCCAGGTTCTCATTGATAACTTCTCTCTTCATAATATATATGTTTTTATCCGTTCTGTATTGTGTGGGAGTGATGCCATATCGGTTTTTAAAGGCTTTTGAAAGCGAAGCAGGACTTTCGTAACCGATGTTGTAGGCAATCTCTTCTACCGCAAGCGACGAGTAACGCAACAGTTGGGCGGCTGTTTCTATCCTTAATCGCGCGATAAAGGAGATGGGCGGTTCGCCTTTTATGGCTTTGAAGATGCGACAGAAATGAAAGTCAGACAAGTTGGCCACACGTGCCAATGTCTTCACATCTATCATTTCGTCGAGATGCGTGGCAATGTAGTGGCTCGCCCTATTAATACTTTGTATATAACTGTTTCGGGTTGTTGGTTTCATACACACATGGGGATTATTCTGATGGCAAAGTTACAATGCTTTTCGTAAGTTCGCTTTTCCTACCTTGCTAATTTGCAAAACGAAGGTCAATTTCTGACTGATACATCGTCCACTTGCTACAAACACACGAACGCCCGATTGCTCTTAACAATCGGGCGTTCGTGTTTCGTACAGTGTTCTTTCGGTTTATCTTTGATACTTAAAGCGTTTGATACTCTTCTTAGGTGTTTTCTCAAACTCTTCTGTGTGGATTTCGATGCTTGACAACTTGCTGTACGCAGGCAATATCTCATTCAGTTGTTGACGGTTTTGCTCCATCAGGTTCACAAGGTCGTCATTGTTCAAGCCCAAATTCTTGGCCTCATCAAAGTCGGGGAACACAAGGCCAACAAGCTTGTCGCCGTCTTGTACCACCACACTTTCGGTAACCATCGTCATCGAATTGAGCTTGTCTTCAATCTCTTCTGGGTAAATGTTTTGTCCATTCGACCCAAGCAGCATATTTTTAGAACGACCTTTGATGAACACATTACCTTCGGCATCCATCAATCCGAGGTCGCCCGTGTGGTACCAGCCATCCTTATCAAGGGTTTCGCGTGTTGCTTCTTCATTCTTGTAGTAGCCCAACATCACGTTCAAACCACGTGCTAAGATTTCGCCAGGTACGTTTTGTGGGTCGCTACTGTCTATCTTCACCTCCATGTGGACCACAGCTTTGCCGCACGATGTGGGAACAAAGTCCTTATAATCTGCATAAGTGATGATGGGTGCACATTCGGTTGCGCCATAACCAACGGTAAAAGGCAGGTCGATGCGTGTGAGGAAAGCCTCAACTTCGCGGTTGAACGCAGCTCCACCGATGATGATTTCATAGAACTCTCCGCCAAAAGCCGCCGCCACTTGCTCTTTAATCTTTTGGTTTATCTTCTTGTTTATCACAGGCATATTGAGCAACAAGCGCATCTTGTTGTTCTGAATTTTCGGGAAAACACGTTTCCTGATAATCTTTTCGATAACCAACGGCACGGCGATAATCACTTTGGGCTTAATCTCTGCGAACGCCTGGGCGATGATGGCAGGACTAGGTATGCGATTGAGATAATAAATGTGACAGCCACAACAGAACTCGAAAATAAACTCGAACGCCATTCCGTACATGTGAGCCATAGGCAAAATGCTGATGATATGCGCACCAGGCGACACGTGCGAACCTAGCACACCAATGGCGAAATCTAAGTTGCTCCACAGTGCGCGGTAGGGAATCATCACACCTTTAGAAAAGCCTGTGGTGCCGCTTGTGTAGTTGATAAGCGCCAGTTCGTTGGGGTTCTCCTCTATATAATAGTTCACATGTTCTTTACGGAAGTACTTAGGGTACTTCTTTCCGAACATCTCATTAAGGTGTTCGCGTGCATAAGTAAGCTTATCGGTACGCGAAAGCACCAGCGAATAGTCGGGAATGTAGATGATACCTTCAAGTGCAGGCATCTTGGTGGCGTCTATCGTAGTGGCCACCACATCGCCCACAAAGAGCAACTTAGCCTCCGAGTGGTTCACGATGTTGTGCATTTGGTCGGCGGTAAACTCGTGTAGCACGGGTACGGCCACCGCTCCATAGGTGAGCGTTGCCAAGAAGGCCACCGCCCAGTTAGCACTGTTGCGACCTGCAAGGGCAATCTTGTCGCCCTTTACTACCCCGCTGTTTTCGAAGAGAATGTGCAATTTCTCTATTTTACGTGCCACATCATGGTATTGTAGCGTTTGCCCTTTGAAGTCGGTCAGCGCATCAAGGTCCCAATGGTCTATGATGCTCTTCTGAACGCAGGCATTAAAGCTAGGTATCTTTTCCATATCTTGTTTGCTTTTAATCGTTATACTTGGTTTTGGTGCTAACCTTTAACCGCTATTTTCTGTTTATCGTTCTTTATTATAAATATAAAAAGGAGTCCGCATCACACGTTTTGGTAAAGGTAGCGTTTTATGCTACGCTTAGGGGTTTTCTCAAACTCTGTGTCATGCAACTTAATGGCCGACAGCTTACAGTAAGTGGGCAAGATGGTGTTCAACTCGTGTCGGTTCTGCTCCATAATGGCCTCCAATTCTTCGGGCGAGAGGTCAAGCGATGCTACTTCTTCCATTTCGGGGTACACCAATCCCACTAGTTTATCACCCTTTTGTACCACAAGACTCTCGTTAACCAAGGTCATCGAGTTGAGTTTATCCTCAATTTCCTCCGGAAACACGTTCTGTCCATTCGAACCCAGCAGCATATTCTTAATGCGCCCGCGTATATAGATGTGTCCATCGGGGCTCATCGTAGCCAAGTCGCCCGTGTGATACCATCCGTCTTTGTCCAATACTTGCCGCGTTGCCTCCTCGTTCTTATAGTAACCCTGCATCACATTGATGCCCCGCGCCACTATTTCGCCTGGAACATTTAGCGGGTCGTTGCTCGCAATCTTTACCTCAACGTGTCTAACAGGCATGCCGCACGAACCTGCGGCAAACTGACTTTGGTCGGTAAAGGTTAATACGGGTGCGGTTTCGGTGGTGCCATACACCACCGTGATGGGGAAACCAATATCTGTAAGAAAGTCTTCTATCTCCTTATTAAGACTAGCTCCGCCCACAATCACTTCGTAAACGTTTCCTCCGAAGAGGTCGCGAACCATTTGGCAAAGGCTGCTTTTCACCTTCTTACCTATCACTGGCATGCTGGTCAGCAACTTAATGCGACTGTTTTGCACCTGTGGAAATATCTTCTTACGTATAATTTTGTCTACCATCAGCGGCACTGCCGAAACGATAGCGGGCTTTACTTCGGCCATAGCTTCAACAATGAGCGAGGGCGAGGGTTGGCGTGTAAGGAAGTGGTTGTGTGCTCCAACGCAGACAGCCAATAAAAATTCGAACATCTGCCCATACATGTGCGCCATAGGCAATATGCTCAATATGTTGCTACCTGCTGGCACATGCGGTGCCAACTCGTGCATCATGAAGTCGAGATTGCCCCACAACGCCCTATATGGCAACATCACACCCTTAGAAAAACCCGTTGTTCCACTGGTGTAATTGATGATGGCCAGCTCTTCGGCGTGGTCACAATGGTAAGCCACATGCTCCTTACGGAAGAACTTGGGATATTTCTTACCAAACAATTCATTAAGATGTTCGCGCGCAAACGAAAGCTCTTCCAACTTGCACTGGCGCAACGAGAAATCGGGAAGGTAAAAAATGGCCTCGACATTAGGCATCGGTTCCATCGTTAGGTATGGCGCAACCACATCGCCCACAAAGAGCAACTTCGACTCCGAGTGGTTAACAATGTTGTAAATCTGTTCGGGCGTAAACTCGCTTTGCACAGGAACCACCACAGCACCGTAAGTGATAATGGCCAGATAAGCCACTGCCCAATGCGCACTATTTCGTCCGCAAAGTGCAATCTTGTCGCCTTTCACGATGCCGCCACTTTCGAACAGTATGTGTAACTTCTCTATTTTGCGTGCCACATCGTGGTATTGTAGCGTTTTCCCTTTATAGTCGGTAAGGGCATTAAGGTCCCAATGGTCCTTGATGCTCTTCTCGATATAGGCATTAAAGCTGGGTATTTGTTTCATTGCACATATTTCTTAATCTTGTGCAAAGATACAACGTTGTTTGCACATTCCCAAAACTTATGTGCAATTTGTGGTTTAATCTAGTAAATTCTTCTGCCGAAACTCGTTCGTTCTATGCCTTTCATTTTCGATGGAAGCAGCCGTTATGCCAAGCCTATACCCTTTCGTTCAGCAGTGCAATAAGCTCGTCGCGCCTTTCGCAACTGAACACATGTACGCGGTTAGGCGTATGCACCACCACCATTTGGTCGCCGTTTTTTACGTATGCCCGATACCTTCCCAAGCTGCGATTATAAAACAAACCATAATGGCCAAAGAAGAAAGAGATGCCCCAAAGGCGCAAGTCCAGTCCTATTTCGTCTTTGGTCTCCACCTTGGTGATAGAGTTTAACGGTATTCGCACCTTACCTATCTGTCGATGAATAACAAGTGCAGCGTCATCTATCGTTACTTTGCGTATCTGTATACAAAAGGCATAGAGCACCACAAAAACGCAAGCGGCGAAGATAAGCAGATAGGTGAAGAAACGGCCAGAACCGAAATCGCTACGAACCATTCCGCCCATGCAGGCCATAAAGGCACCGTGCATAAGCACCATACCTATAATGGTGGTTCCAAGTATGAACTTTGAGTAGGGCGAACGAAATGTCAATGTATTCATTTTTATTATCCGTTTTGTTTTATTTGGTTGTACAGGATGGGCAGTTTAAATCTCGCTTAGTTCTAACCAGCGCATGCTCTTCTCGTCCAATTCATCTTTCAGCATGGGCAAGCGTTTGCTTTTCTCCGTTATTTCGGCCACCGACAACGTGCCGCTAGAAAGTTGCGCCTCTATTTCGGCTTGCTCGGATTCAAGCGCGGCAATGTCTTTGCCCAACTGTTCGAACTCCGTTTTCTCCTTATAAGTTAGCTTGCGCTTGGTTTCATTGCGATAGGCAGGTTTCTCTTTCTTCTCAACAGGCGCGGCCTTACTTTCTGCTTGCGATGCCAATTGGCTCCATTGGCGATACTGAGTGTAGTTACCGGGGAAGTCTTGTACCTCTCCCCCACCCTTAAACACCAAGAGATGGTCCACCACCTTATCCATAAAATAGCGTTCGTGGCTCACAATGATAACGCAACCGGGGAAGTCTTGCAAATATTCTTCAAGCACTTGCAGCGTCTTAATGTCCAAGTCGTTGGTGGGTTCGTCTAGTACGAGGAAGTTGGGATTGCGCATCAACACCGTACAAAGGTACAATTTTCGTTTCTCGCCACCACTCAACTTATATACATAGTTATACTGTTCTTCGGGCGAAAACATAAAATGCTGCAAGAATTGAGATGCCGAAAGGTGTCGGCCACTGCCCAAATCAATATATTCGGCAATATCGGTAACAACGTCTATCACCTTTTTTTGTTCGTCAAACTTCAAGCCTTCTTGCGAGAAATAGCCAAAGCGAACGGTTTCGCCGATGTCGAAACGTCCGCCATCGGGTTGCACCTCGCCAAGCAACATCTTGATGAACGTAGATTTTCCCGTACCATTGTTACCCACAATACCCATCTTTTCGAAACGTGCGAAGTTATAGTAAAAGTCGTGAAGGATAACTTTTTCGGGCGACCACGCTTTGGAAACATACTGGCATTCGAATATTTTAGAGCCAATATAAACGTTGCTGCTTTTAAGGCGCACTTGCCTTTCTTCAATGCGTTGCTTGGCCTTGGCCTCCAATTCGTAAAACGCGTCTTCGCGATACTTTGCCTTATGGCCGCGCGCCTGTGGCTGTCGGCGCATCCAATCCAATTCGCGCCGATACAAGTTGTTGGCATGTTGCACCTCGGCACGCGCATTATCTAGTCGTGCTTGCCGCTTTTCCAAGTAATAGGCATAGTTTCCCTGATAGGTGTAGATGGTGTTATTGTCTAGTTCTACAATCAAGTTGCACACGCGGTCCAGAAAATATCGGTCGTGTGTAACCATGAGCAAGGTTTTGTTACCTCGCGAAAGAAATCCCTCCAACCATTCAATCATCTCCAAATCAAGGTGGTTGGTGGGTTCGTCTAGTATCATGAAGTCGGGCTCGGTGATAAGCGTGTTGGCCAATGCCACGCGCTTTTGCTGTCCGCCACTAAGCTCTCCCATTGGCTGGTTCAAGTCGGCAATTTTCAGTTGCGTAAGTATCTGCTTAGCTTTAAGCACCTTCTCTTCGTCGCCATGATGGTTAAAGCAAGCGTCGAGCACGGTTTCATTAGGGTCGAACGTGGGCGATTGCACCAAGCAAGCCACGCGTAAGCCGTTGCGATAGATAACCTCGCCACCGTCTTTACCCTCTTCGCCCATCAGTATAGACAACAGCGTAGACTTCCCTGTCCCATTTTGGGCAATCAGTCCTACGCGTTGTCCCTCGGCAATAGCGAACGAAATGTTTTCAAACAGCACCTTTGCACCAAATCTCTTGGTGAGGTTCTGCACGTCTAGCACTGGTTTCGGGTTTGCCATAAGTTTTATTGGGCCTCTATTTTCTTGTTTATTTCGTCAATGTAGTTAAGCAGTTCTTCGCGTCCGATGCGCTTTTCCGAGCTGGTTATGAAGTAAGGCGGCAGTTCTTCCCACGAGTCTTCCAGCTGTTTCATCCACTTCTCGGCATTCTGTTTGGCCTTTACCAAACCCAGCTTGTCGGCCTTGGTAAACACGATGGTAAAGGGAACGCCACTCTCGCCAAGCCAATCAATGAACTCGCGATCAATCTTTTGCTGTTCGTGCCTGATGTCGATTAGTACAAAGAGGTTTACCAATTGTTCGCGTTGAAGGATGTAGCTAGAAATCATTTGTTGCAGTTTCTGCTGCACGGTTTTAGACCTCTTGGCAAATCCATAGCCAGGAAGGTCCACTAGATACCACGAATCGTTGATGATAAAATGGTTGATAAGTAGCGTTTTGCCTGGCGTGGCCGACGTTTTGGCCAAGCCCTTGTGGTTGCAAAGCATGTTTATGAGGCTCGACTTGCCCACGTTTGAACGGCCAATAAAGGCATACTCTATCTTGTTGTCTGTGGGACAAAGCCCTATCGAGGGGGCTGAAAGGGTGAAAGCCGACTTCTTGATGTCCATAAGTTCCGTAAATTTGTACCTTAATATATATAGGGTGGTAAAAGTTCGTGGGGCGTCACCCCCTGCAAACAGCAAAAGGACGTATCCCATACATCTATAAATGGCATTGTATCAGCACGCGACGCCAGCCTTAACAACTGCCATATTCATTGCAAAGTTAATGAAAACAATTGGTTTTCTTGCTTTTCGGGTAAGAAAACATAGTGCAGATAGGTATCAAACGGCTATCGAATGGCACAACGATATAGACCCATCTATAACTAACGATAGATAAAAACAATAAGGTATACATTGGGGAATTAAGAATAAAAGCCTAACTTTGAAGAAATAAATCATGCAGATATGACCGTACAATATATCATCATCGCCGCCATTATAGCCATCGCCATTGGCTATGCGGCTTATAAAATATACGAAGCCATTAGCAATGCAGACAACCCTTGTGGAGGCTGTAAGGGCTGTTCTATGGGTGAACAGGAGCATGAAAACGGCCTACCAGACGAGAAAAAGCCTACTTGCGACCACAAAATGTAGAAAACATTTGGTGTTCCGAATAATTATCTATACCTTTGCATCGCATTTAACGAAAGGGTACCTTGGCCGATCGGTTAGGTAACGGTCTGCAAAACCGTGTAGGGCAGTTCGACTCTGCCAGGTACCTCAACAAAACGGGAAAGTTCAATAAAGAGCTTTCCCGTTTTACTTTTATGCTAATCCCTTTTGTTTACCCATTGACGAAATGAAGGGGTGTGGGCTTTAAATGTTTCTATGAATTGATTGGAGTTGATTGTCTTTGTGCTGTAAAAGCATGATAAACAACACGCTCGTGTACTAACTGCTAGACAAAGATACAGCGTAATCTGAAAAACATCCCTATTCGTCTGTGCCAAATCATGGTTGTTTCTCAAAGAGGCGACTAGGTAAAAGTCATTCAATGTATTTTCCATACAAGTTGAAAATAGGCTGTCAATGCCATCTCACTTATGCGCTTCCATGATGCTTTCTCCATTAGCCGTGAGCAGTAAGCCCTGCAACCGCCCGCGCTGGTAGTGGTAAGCGCATGTGTTTTCCGTTTCATTGCCTATGCGTGCGTGCATGCGGCACAATCATTTTTTGTCTTGTTTTCAGCAAGATTTTTAACATTATTACTACCCTTTCCGCTCACCAAACGCCCACATTGCCGCAAAAATTCGATTCTCGCGAAGGTTTGTTTGGGTGCAAAAGGGGGGTAGCAGGTTAATGCAGCAAAATGAATATTTATTTCAAACTGACGCCTTTTCCACCCTATTGGGGGCTGTTTTATGCTAAACACTGTGCATTTTGGTGCTAAATGGACTGCGTTTTGCCGCTAAATGGAGTGTGTTTTGCTGCTAAATGGAGTGCGTTTTGCTGCTAAACGCAAGGCAAAATGCTGCTAAATGCGGTACAATTTGCCGCTAAATGTGAGATGAAAAGCATAAATATTCACAGCAATTGTATAAACAAAACCTCTTAGTGCCATGAAACACATGGCTAGAAAGGGCAAAATAACCATTAAAAAGTAGGGTTTTAGGGTTCAAAATGGCGTAATTGGAGTTGAAAAAATATGAGCCGGCAACTAATCTAGAAAGGCAAAATGGTGCAAAACGCAGGTTGTGTGCTTGGAAATTGACAAAATGTTAAGCATGAAAGGCTAGAAATAGTGGCCAATTACCTATTTTTCGGCCTGTATTGCCGCTAGAATGGCGTGGAAATTGGAGTGAGATTGTAAAATAAAATAAATGATTTAACTTTTGAGTTGATGTGTTGATGTGTTTATCAATTTATAGATGTATAAGTTGATGGGCTGTTGAGTTGACGAGTTGATGGGCTGTTGAGTTTATAAGTTGATGGGGTCTTGAATTTGTGAGTTGATGACTTGATGGGTTGATGCCTTTTGGAGTTGGTGGGTTTTCGTGAGTTTATAAACCTGCGACACTGTTAATCTTGCACTTCGTCTATGAGTGGAGTGTTTATGTCGTGCTGGCATCACAAAATTAACAACCTCCACTCTATTTGTAGAAACATTAAAAGTGAAGACGGATTGAACATAAAACCATTCTAGCCCTTTTTAAGTTTGCACTAAATGTTTGTTGTGCATAAAAAGCAATGCAGTGGCTAAGGTACCAGATGTCTGTTACTTCATGGTTTTGTTTAAGCAGGAAAATATCTGTACCAACGTTTGTAAGTTAGCAACCGCATATAAAGACATCTCCTCTGCTGTAAGCGTTTCAATAAGTGGAAATCAACATTTACCAGAAAGTTAATCAGGCACATTTTTACAGCTAAGTAAAGTACTTCGTCATAAATTGTTTTATAGTCGAAAGTAAATAGATTTGGAAAATATTAAGAAAAGTCGTATCTTT
>ERZ773004.1657-NODE-1657-length-10500-cov-76.372427_pt1 | contig 10500 bp, 7 predicted proteins | sample MGYA00580667_ERZ773004 | MGnify/ENA primary metagenome ERZ773004 (study PRJEB29015, sample SAMEA2737963) | human oral metagenome | biome: human oral; feature: human-associated habitat; material: dental | place: China | collected 2123 ... | reverse complement strand
CGGACGGGGGCGCCGGGCCCGGGGAGGGCGCCGACGGGGACGGAGCGCCCGCTGCTCCCGAGGGCGGTCCGCGGGCCGACTCCGCCGACCCACTCGAAGGGGAGGCGCTCACGGCTGCCGACGGCGCCGGTACCCCGGAGGGGACGGCCGCGGTCGGGTCCGGCGCGCCTCGTGCGGACGGTCCTGGCAGCGCCCTGACCGGCCGGAACGACGGGGAGGACGCGGGGCCGGACCGCGACTGAGGCGATCCGGTCGGCGCAATGGGGACTATCACGTCCGCCTCCGACGATTCACCGGGAACGGACGTTCCCGTCCACGCTATTATCGTCTATATGCGCCGAGCTAAGATTGTCTGCACTATTGGTCCCGCGACCGACTCGCCGGAGCAGATCCAAGCACTGGTTGACGCCGGAATGGATGTCGCGCGTATCAACCGGTCCCATGGAAATGCCGAGGAGCACGAGGCCGTCATCGCACGCGTCCGCACGGCGTCCCAGACGTCGGGACGCGCCATCGCCGTCCTGGTCGACCTCCAGGGGCCCAAGATCCGTCTCGAGACCTTCGCCGATGGGCCCCAGGAACTCGCCGTGGGCGACACCTTCACCATCACCACCCGTGATGTGCCCGGCACGAAGGAACTGGTCGGCACCACGTTCAAGGGCCTGCCGGGCGATTGCGCCCCCGGCGACCGCCTGCTCATCGACGACGGGAACGTGGCGGTCCGCGTCGTCGAGGTCACCGACACCGATGTCACGACGCGCGTTGAAGTCCCCGGGACCGTATCGGACCACAAGGGCCTCAACCTGCCGGGCGTCGCCGTCTCCGTCCCCGCCCTGTCGGAGAAGGACAAGGAGGACCTGCGGTGGGGCATCCGCCAGGACGCCGACTTCATCGCCCTGTCCTTCGTGCGCAGTGCGGCAGACATCGAGGACGTGCACGCGATCATGGACGAGGAGGGCAAGCGCATCCCCGTCATCGCGAAGATCGAGAAGCCCCAGGCGGTCGACGCCCTGGAGGGGATCGTCGACGCCTTCGACGGCATCATGGTCGCGCGCGGCGACCTCGGTGTGGAGATGCCCCTGGAGGCGGTGCCCCTGGTCCAGAAGCGCGCCATCGAACTCGCCCGCATCGCGGGAAAGCCCGTCATCGTCGCCACCCAGGTCATGGACTCCATGATCAAGAACCCCCGTCCCACCCGCGCCGAGGCGTCCGACTGCGCGAACGCGATCCTGGACGGAGCCGACGCGGTCATGCTCTCCGGCGAGACCTCGGTGGGGGCCTTCCCCATCGAGACGGTCCGGACGATGGCCCGCATCATCGAGGCCACCGAGGAGGAGGGCGGCGAGCGCATCGCCACCATCCCCGGGTACTACGCGTCTGACCGGGCCGCCGTGATCTGCGAGGCGGCGGGCAAGATCGCCGAGCACCTCGAGGCGAGGTACCTGGTGACCTTCACCCAGTCCGGGCGCAGCGCCCGCCTCATGTCGCGCATGCGCCGCGCCATCCCGATGCTCGCCTTCACCCCTTTGGAGTCCACCCGCAGGCAGTTGGCCCTGTCGTGGGGCATCCGGGCCTACAGGGTCCCCGAAGTGCGCCACACCGACGACATGGTGTGGCAGGTCGACCAGGTGGCCCAGACCTCGCGCCTGGCTGAGATCGGCGACCAACTGGTCCTCATCGCGGGCATGCCCCCGGGGACGCCGGGCTCGTCGAACATGCTGCGCATCCACAACATCGGTGACGAGGCGGACTACTCGATCGGAGGCACCCGCTAGTCGTGCCGCGACGCGGGGGGCGCCGGAAACCCGGCGCCCCTTTGCTCATGCGCCCGGCCGGGACTGATCGGCTGTGGCGGGGGAGTGCTCGTCCTCCTACGCGCCGCCGACGGGGGCGCGCCGTTCTTGGAACACCGCCACTGCCCAGGGTCCTCGGAACAACCGCCACGTCATGGTCCTCGGAATTGGGGGGCTGGGGGTGACAAGGGCCCGTGGATGCGCTAGAGTACATGACTACGCGTGATGCGCGTTGGGGGATCGGGCCAAAGGGGACCCGGTCCTGCGGCCGTGCGGCCGCGAATGAGAAGCGCCCCAGTTGCCTGTGCGGGTCAAGCACATACTGCGGGCGCGACCGGAAATGATGGAGGAGAAATGAATACAGATATCCGGACCGTGTCGGTCCACGACACACTGTTCGGCCGTGTGGCCAACAACCTGGAGGTCGCGCAACTGTCGCACGCTGTGGCGCCTTGGTTCGCCGACTTCCACGATTCGAGGATCGCGAAAGCGATCGCGGACCTCGATGAGCCCGAACTGCGCGGGAAGGCGGCCGAGTACCTCGGCCTCGAAGTCACCCCGGTCGCGTGAGGGAGAAAGCGAACGGCCCCGAGCTACTGCTCGGGGCCTTGCTTTATCCGCGTCCGCTCTTCGCATCCAGGGGCCGGGCGGCCGGGGTCTTCATCGTCGGCGCCGGAGGGCCGACCCGTTCCCGACGTCGGCGCATGGGCTGCGCGTAGAGGCTCCGGGGCGCTGGGGCCCGTTCCCTCCGGGTCCGACCAGGGCCCTACGGGTGCCGAGGGGGCAGCCGGAACCCGTAGAGGACTCCTCTGTTGTGGCGTGGCGCGCACAGTCAATGCCAGCAACGCGGCCTGTGAACCGGTACCATGATGCCACGGCCACCAAGGGCGGTACCCCGAGTGGGATTCGAACCCACAACAAGCCGGGTTTGAGCCGACCGCCTCTGCCAGTTGGGCTATCGGGGCTTACGCGCTGCGTAGGTACACAATAGAATAGTTGAACAAACCGATCAAACCGAGGAACACGATATGACTGAAGAGCAGACCGAGCCGCGTCGCGTACTCGTCGCCGAGGACGAGGGGCTTATCCGTCTCGACATCGTCGAGACGCTGACGTCGGCCGGGTTCGACGTCGTCGGCGAGGCGGCCGACGGCGAGGAAGCGGTCCAGCTGGCGCTCGACCTGGAGCCGGACCTGTGCGTCATGGACGTCAAGATGCCGAAGATGGACGGCATCACCGCTGCGGAGAAGATCCTCCAGGAGCTCTCCTGCGCGGTCGTCATGCTCACGGCGTTCTCGCAGACCGAACTGGTGGAGCGCGCGCGGGACGCGGGGGCGATGGCTTATGTCGTCAAGCCCTTCAGCCCCGCGGACCTGATCCCCGCAGTCGAGATCGCGCTCAGCCGCCACGCTGAGATCGAGTCCCTGGAGGACCAGGTCGCCGACCTCACCGACCGCTTCGAGACCCGTAAACGCGTCGACCGCGCGAAGGGCCTGCTCATGAAGAACATGGGGATGAGCGAGCCGGAGGCGTTCCGGTGGATCCAGAAGACGTCCATGGACCGCAGGCTCTCGATGCGGGAGGTCGCGGACGCGGTCATCAACCAAGTGGACGACTGAGGCCCCGGGCCCTGGCGCCGTTGGACGGACGGCGGCGCCAGGGCCCGCCCGTCACCGCCGCATGAGGATCCTGTTGGTGATGCGGGCGCAGGATATGAGGCGCCCGTCCTCGTCGCGCACCTCGACGGTGTGGACGGTGGAGGTGCGGCCCAGGTGCGCTGCGGTCGCCACGGCGGTGACCCGCCCCCCGCGCCCGGCTGCGACGTGGGACGCCGAGAGCTCGGTCCCCACCGCGTAGGCCCCGCCCCCGGGGTGGAGGTCGTCGGCGTGGGCGCACGCGGCGAAGGAGCCCGCCGTCTCCGCCAGCGCGGCACTGGCGCCGCCGTGCAGTATCCCTCCGTTCTGGAGGTTCCCCGCCACTGGCATGGAGACCACGGTCCTGCGCGCCGTGTGCTCGAGGACCTCCATGCCCGTGAGCTCCATGAGAGTGCCGGGCCACGAGGCGCCGACCCAGTGGCGGGCGGCGTCGGAGGGTGTTTTCGTCTGGTCTGATGGTGCCATGGCATCTAGGGTGTCATGTGTGAGTGACACTGTGCTGATCATCGACGGCCATTCGATGGCGTACCGCGCGTTCTACGCCCTGCCCGCGGACAAATTCGTGACGACGACGGGGCGCTGCACGAACGCCGTCTACGGTTTCGTGTCGATGCTCACGCGCCTGCTGGAGCAGGAGCGGCCCACCCACGTTGCCGTCGCCTTCGACCTGTCCCGCCATTCCTTCCGCACCGACGAGTACCCGGAGTACAAGGGCACGCGCGACGCGACGCCGGAGGAGTTCAAGGGCCAGGTCGAACTCATTGAGCAGGTGCTCGGCGCCATGGGCATCACGAGCCTCACGAAGGAGCACTACGAGGCGGACGACATCCTGGCCACCGTGGCGCGCAGGGGCGCCGAGGCGGGCATGCGCGTCCTGGTGGTGTCGGGCGACCGCGATTCCTTCCAGACCGTGGGCGAGCGCGTCACGGTGCTCTACCCGGGCACCGGACCGGGGGACCTGAGGCGCATGGATCCAGCTGCGGTCGAGGCGAAGTACGGCGTCCCCCCGCACCGCTACCCGGAGGTCGCGGCCCTGGTGGGCGAGGCCAGCGACAACCTGCCGGGAGTGCCGGGGGTCGGGCCGAAGACCGCCGCGCAGTGGATCGCCCGCTTCGACGGGCTGGACAACCTGCTGGCGCGCGCGGACGAGGTCGGCGGCAAGCGCGGGCAGGCCCTGCGCGACCACGCCGACGAGGTCCGCCGCAACCGCAGGCTCAACCGCCTCGTCGACGACCTCGACCTGGGAGTGGGCATCGACGACCTGCGCAGGGGGCCCACCGACTTCGCGGAGATCCAGTCCCTCTTCGACGCGCTCGAGTTCGGTTCGCTGCGCCGGAGGGTCCGCCAGGTCGCCCACGTGGGCCGCGCCGGAGCGGAGGAGGCACGTGGGGCCGACGCGCCGGCGGGCGGCAACGGGGGGCCGGACGTCGCCGTGGGGGCGTGCCAGGAGGACACCGACATCGCCCAGTGGGCGCGGGACAACGCCCCGGTCGCCGTCCTGGTGGAGGGGGACCCGCGCGCCGTTTCGGGCCGCGTGGACCGGCTCGCGCTGGCGGGCGCGGACCGGGCCCTGGTCATCGACCCGGCGCTGCTCACCCCCGCGCAAGTGGACGAGGTCGGGGGTGTGCTGGCCGGCGCAGTGGCCGTGGTCCACGACTGGAAGGGCACCGCGCACGCCCTGCGCGCCCAGGGCTGGGCCCTGGGGGAGGAGTGCTTCGACGTCATGCTCGCCGCCTACCTGGTCGCCCCCGACCAGCGGTCCTACGCCGCCGCCGACCTGGTCGGCAGGGTCCTGGGCCTCGACGTGGGCGGGGGCGCCCCCGACGACGCGCTCTTCGACCTGGCGGCCGAGGGGGAGGGGCCCGGCGTGGCCGGGGCCCGCCTCGGGCGACTGTGCGCCGCCCTGCACCCCCTGCGGGCCGAGCTGGGGGAGGCCCTGCGCGGAAGCGGGGAGGCGGGCCTCCTCTCCGATGTCGAGATGCCCACGGCGGCCGTCCTGGCGGGCATGGAGAGGGTGGGGATCGGAGTCGACTCGGCCCGCCTGGGCGCGCTGTCGGACGAGCTCGGCGGCGATGTGGAGCGGGCGCGCGAAGGGGCGCTGGCCGTCCTGGGGCGCGAGGTGAACCTGTCGAGCCCCAAGCAGTTGCAGGAGGTGCTCTTCGAGCACTTCGGCCTGCCCCGGACCCGCAGGACGAAGACCGGGTACACGACGAACGCCGAGGCCCTGCAGGACCTCTACGCCAAGACTGCGGAGCGCGGTGGCGACGGCCACGAGTTCCTGGGGCACCTGCTGGCCCACCGCGACCGCATCAAACTCAAGCAGATGGTGGACTCCCTGATCGCCTCCGTGGCCGACGACGGGCGCATCCACACGACCTTCTCCCAGGTGGCGGCCGCCACGGGCCGGTTGGCGTCGGCGGATCCGAATCTGCAGAACATCCCGGCGCGCAGCGCGGACGGGATGCGGATCCGGGGCGGTTTCGTGGCCGGACCGGGCTTCGAGGCGCTCATGAGCGCCGACTACTCCCAGATCGAGATGCGCATCATGGCCCACCTGTCCCAGGACGAGGGACTCATCGGGGCGTTCAACTCGGGGGAGGACCTGCACCGGACCATGGCCTCCATGGTGTTCGGCACGCCGGTCGCCGAAGTCACCGCCCAGCAGCGCTCCCGCATCAAGGCCACGTCCTACGGCCTGGCCTACGGGCTGTCGAAGTACGGCCTGTCCAAGCAGCTCGGCATCCCCGTTCCCGAGGCGGCCGCCCTGCGCGAACGCTACTTCGAGCGCTTCGGCGGCGTGCGCGACTACCTGGAGTCGCTGGTGGACCAGGCGCGCTCGCGCGGCTACACGGAGACGATGTACCACAGGCGCCGCTACCTGCCCGACCTGGGCAGCGACAACCGGCAGCGCCGGGAGATGGCCGAGCGCGCCGCGCTCAACGCCCCCATCCAGGGCAGCGCCGCGGACATCATGAAACTGGCGATGATCGGCGTCGTCGGAGCCCTCGGCCGGGCGGGCCTGCGCTCGCGCGTCCTGGTGCAGATCCACGACGAGCTGCTGGTCGAGGTGGCACCGGGGGAGCGCGAGCGGGTCGAGGAGGCCGTGCGCCAGGAGATGGCGGGCGTCGCCTCCCTGAGAGTCCCACTGGACGTGTCCGTGGGGGTGGGGCCGTCCTGGCAGGAGGCGGCGCACTGAGGGCGCCTCCAGCGACCAACGCCACGTCGCGCTTGGGGACAAGGGCCTAGGCGCATGTGAGAAACCTGATAGGGTGATAGCAGTGCCCGGGGTGGATTGCACCCGTAGTCGGCCCCGGTCGCTGGAATTGTCCACCCAACTACCCAGTCCACTTCGGAGAAACTACTACATGACCACGAATACGCCGCAGGTCGCGATCAACGACATCGGATCGACTGAAGATCTGCTCGCCGCCATTGACGAGACCATCAAATATTTCAACGATGGCGACATCGTCGAGGGCACTGTCGTCAAGGTCGACCACGATGAGGTCCTCCTCGACATCGGCTATAAGACTGAGGGCGTGATCCTCTCTCGCGAGCTGTCCATCAAGCACGACGTCAACCCGGACGACGTCGTCGCCGTCGGCGACCAGGTTGAGGCGCTTGTGCTCCAGAAGGAGGACAAGGAGGGCCGCCTGCTGCTGTCCAAGAAGCGCGCCCAGTACGAGCGCGCCTGGGGCCAGATCGAGAAGGTCAAGGAAGAGGACGGCGTCGTCACCGGCACCGTCATCGAGGTCGTCAAGGGCGGCCTGATCCTCGATATCGGCCTGCGCGGCTTCCTGCCGGCCTCGTTGGTCGAGATGCGCCGTGTCCGCGACCTCGCGCCCTACATCGGCCGCGAACTGGACGCGAAGATCATCGAGCTCGACAAGAACCGCAACAATGTGGTCCTGTCGCGCCGCGCCTGGCTGGAGCAGACCCAGTCCGAGGTGCGCACGAACTTCCTGCACACCCTGCAGAAGGGCCAGGTCCGCACGGGCACCGTCTCCTCGATCGTCAACTTCGGCGCGTTCGTGGACCTGGGCGGCGTCGACGGCCTCGTCCACGTCTCCGAGCTGTCCTGGAAGCACATCGACCACCCCTCCGAGGTCGTCGAGGTCGGCCAGGAGGTCACCGTCGAGGTGCTCGACGTGGACATGGACCGCGAGCGCGTGTCCCTGTCGCTCAAGGCGACCCAGGAGGATCCGTGGCAGGCCTTCGCCCGCACGCACGCGATCGGCCAGGTCGTGCCCGGCAAGGTCACCAAGCTGGTCCCCTTCGGCGCCTTCGTGCGCGTCGAGGACGGCATCGAGGGCCTGGTCCACATCTCCGAGCTGGCCCAGCGCCACATCGAGCTGCCCGACCAGGTCGTCAAGGTCAACGAGGAGGTCTTCGTCAAGGTCATCGACATCGACTTGGACCGCCGCCGCATCTCCCTGTCCCTCAAGCAGGCCAACGAGGGCGTGGACCCGAACTCGGAGGAGTTCGATCCGTCGCTGTACGGCATGGCCGCCGAGTACGACGAGGACGGCAACTACAAGTACCCTGAGGGCTTCGACCCGGAGACCCAGGAGTGGATCGAGGGCTTCGAGGCCCAGCGCGAGGCCTGGGAGAACCAGTACACGGAGGCCCAGGCCCGCTGGGAGGCCCACAAGGCGCAGGTCCGCCGGGCGCTGGAGGAGGACGCGGATTCCGCTCCGTCCATCCAGGAGCAGGCCTCCTACTCCACGCCGGTCGACTCCGAGGGCACACTGGCCTCCGACGAGGCCCTGGCCGCCCTGCGCGAGAAACTCACCAACAACAACTGAATCGGCGCGTCGCGCATGTGAACGCGTGAGCGGTGGCCCCGGATATTCCGGGGCCACCGCTTTGTCCGCGTCCGGGCTGATGATGTGTGGCGGTAATGCGAAGAGTGTTGTGCCGCAACGGAGCATCAGTCCGCGATTGCCGTTGGCGGTCCCGGATCCGTCCGGGGCCGTCCGGGGCCGCCAGTGCTGGCGGGGCATCGGGGTAGGGAACCACACATTGGGGTAGGCAAATTACCTACTCCAATGACCCGTTGCCTACCCCAATCGCCCTTTGCCTGCTCCGATGCGGGCCCCTCCCCAATGCGTTGCCCACCCCGATGACCCGTTGCCTACCCCAATGGCCCCTTGCCTGCCCTGATGCGGGGCCCCTCCCCAATGCGTTGCCCACCCCGATCGCCCCTTGCCTGCCCCGATGCGGGGCCCCTCCCTAATCCGTTGCCCGCCCCGATGACCAATAGCCCACCCCGATGCCGGCCGACGACCCGTCATCGAGTACGGGGAGGCGGCGGCAAGGCACACGGTCTGGGTGCCGTCCGCCCCACGCCTCGAGCGCAGGGATCCGGTTCACGCATCGCGCCGCGCCACGGCCAGGTCGGCGGCCAGGCCGACCGCGAAGGCGAGGGCGGTGGGAACGATCCAGCCGAGTTGCAGATCCTGCCACGGGCTCACCGAGAGCAGCGCCCGCAGCTGCCCCAGCGGCGCCGCCGCGGCGATGGCGCTGGCCCCCGACCAGATCGCAGCGGCCCACGCCGAGGCGCGGAACGCCCACAGCCCGGGCGTCGTCAGGCGCAGAGGGCGGGTGAGGATCGTCGTGAACACGATGGTGATGGCGATGGGGTAGAGGAAGGTGATGATGGGGACCGCGACGGCCAGCACGGAGTTCAGGCCCGCGGCCGCGAGAACGAAGGAGATCACGGTGAAGGCGGCCATCCACGCCCGGTAGGACACGACCGGCAGCAGGCGGTGGAAGAACTCGGAGGTCGCCGCGATGAGGCCCACAGCCGTCGTCATGCACGCGGTGAGGACGATCAATCCGAAGACGACCTGCCCCGGCCATCCGATGGTCATCTGCGCGGCGTCGGCCAGCAGGCTGGCGCCGTCGGTGTACTCCTGGCCGCCGGGCATCACGTGCCCGATCAGTCCGAGGCCGACGTAGACCAGCGCCAGCAGCGCCCCCGCGATGAGTGCTGTCACGGAGGTGCGGCGCACCATCTTGGCACCGATGCCGCCCCCTGTGCGCTCCAGGGAGGTGACCACCACGATGCCGAAGGCGAGCGCCGCGATCGAGTCCATCGTCATGTACCCGTCCAGCAGGCCGGATGTGAGGGGCGCGCTCGCGTAGGCGGCGGTCGGCGCGGAAGTCGAGGCCGGCAGGTTCGCCAAAGACAGGAACACCAGCAGTACCAGGAGCACGAGCAGCAGGGGCGTGAGGACCTTGCCCAGCGAGTCGGTGATGGACCGGGGGTTCCACGACAGGAAGAGCGCGACTCCGAAGAACACGACGTTGAAGAGCGTCGAGGCCAATGACGAGGACCAGCCCGTCAAGGGCGCGATCGCCGTGGAGAAGGACACGGCCCCCGTGCGCGGCAGCGCGTAGAAGGCTCCGATCGACAAGTAGACGAGGCCGGGGAAGACGATGCCGAAGACCCGGCCTCCCCTGGACGCCAGGTCCCGCAGGTCGGTGCCCGACAGGGCGATCGTGATGATGGACAGCACGGGCAACGCGACCGCGCCGATCAGGAAGCCCGTCATCGCCCACGGGAAACTGGTGCCCGCGTTCGCCCCCATGATCGGCGGGAATATGAGGTTCCCGGCGCCGAAGAACATGGAGAACAGGGTGAGCGAGGTGGCGATCAGCAGCCCGGTCCTGTTCGGGGCGGCGGTCGTGTTCGTGTTCGTATGCGTCGGCACTGTCCTGGGGCCTCATGAGCGGTCGATGTCTGCGTCGATTCTGGCATGGGCGGGCGCCGGTGCCAAACGGGGAATACCCTGGGCGGATGGACCAGATCGTCATCGGGGGCGCCCGAGCCCGCCTCGTGCGCCCCCTGCCGCCCCCGCCCGCGGCGGGCCCGGCCCGCGTCGTCGCACTGACCGGGGGCATCGGCTCTGGCAAGTCCACGGCCGCCCGCGAGATGGAGCGCAGGGGGGCTGTCCTCGCCGACGCGGACGCGCTCGCCCGCGAGGTCGTCGCCCCTGGGACCCCTGTGCTCGCCCGTATCCGCGAGCGCTTCGGCGAGGACGTGGTCG
>ERZ773004.1655-NODE-1655-length-10503-cov-20.360930_pt1 | contig 10503 bp, 6 predicted proteins | sample MGYA00580667_ERZ773004 | MGnify/ENA primary metagenome ERZ773004 (study PRJEB29015, sample SAMEA2737963) | human oral metagenome | biome: human oral; feature: human-associated habitat; material: dental | place: China | collected 2123 ... | reverse complement strand
GGCCGGCTCCAAGCCCGCCCCGGTGAGCAGCCGCGCCAGCGACTCGTCGCCACGCACGACCCACATCGTGAGCACCGTGGCGCCGTCCCGCCTGGCGAGGTCCGCGGCCGCTGCGAGCAGCCGGGAGCCGTGACCGCGGCGCTGATGGGCGGGGGCGACGCCGAGGGCCGTGATCTCGGCCGCCCGCTCGGACGCCCGGGGGCGCTCGGCCTCGGTGGCACCGGTGTCGTCGACGGTGCCGGAGACGTCGGCGGCCGTTGTGAGCTCGGTGGGAGCGACCCCCGCCAGCCCGACGACGGCGCCGTCCCGGGCCGCGACGAGGACGTGGTGGGCCCGACTGGGAGGGGCGGTGATCGCCGGCTCCCACCCGGCGGCGACCACCGGGGCTGAGACCATGGCGCGCACGTCCCTGGGAAGCGGTCCCTCGTGCCCGGCGGCCAGGGAGGCGAGCATGGTCGCCGCGTGGACCTCGCCCATGGCGGGCAGGTCGGTCTCCACGGCCGCGCGCACGATGCCGCTCTCCTCCATCGGGTGCGAGCGGGGCCCGGATGCGTTCCGGTCGTCGGGAGCGGTCTCGTCGCCCGGGCCGGAGGTGGCGCACGACCCGCCTCGCTCCTCCCGCGCGCGAGCCGGCAGGCCGGAGGAGGGGTCGGCGTCGAAGACGGAGGCGGAGGGCGTCATGCCCGCGAGCCTATCGGTGGCCGGAGGGACTCGATAGGCTCGCGGGCGGAAAGGGGCATCAGGATGATTCGCACGATCGCATGCATTGGCGTGGGCCGCATGGGCGGCGGCATCGCCAGGAACCTGGCGCGCAGCGGCAGGTTCGAGGTGCGGGTGGGCAACCGGAGCCGGGGCGCCCTCGCCGCCTGCGTCGAGGCGGGGGCGGTGGCGCCGACCGGGATGGAGGACCTGCTGGCCGGGGCCGATCTGGTCATCACCTGTCTGCCGCTGCCGGAGACGGTCCTCGACGTGCATGAGGCCAAGAGGGGACTCTCGCCCGCCGGCGCCATCTGGATGGACACCTCCACGGTCGATCCGGCGACCGCCCGACGACTGGCCGACGGCGCGGCGGCCCAGGGGCGGCGCTTCGTGGCCTGCCCGCTGGGCAAGGGGCCGGCCCAGGCGGAGGCCGGGACCCTGCCGCTCTTCGTGGGCGGGGACGAGGAGGCCGTCGCCGCCCTGGGTGAGGTCTTCGACTGCATCGGCGAGTCCGTCCACCACCTGGGCACGGTCGAGGCCGCCGCCTCGTTCAAGATCGTCTCCAACCTCATCGGGATGACCAATCTGGCGGTTCTCGCCGAGGGGTACGAGCTGTGCCGCTCCTGCGGCGTCGACGACGAGGCCTTCGCGGCCTCCCTGCGGGACACGGGCGGCTGGTCGTACCAGGCCGAGGTGCGGCTGCCGTGGATGACGGCCGGTGACTTCGAGAACCGCTTCGGGATCGACCTCGCCCTCAAGGACCTCCGGCTGGCCGTCGACATGGCCGCCCGCCGCGGGATCCCCGCGCCGGTGGGCGCCGCCGGGCTCATGCAGCTGGCGAGCGCGCACGCGCTCGGCCACGGCGGCGAGGACGCGAGCGCCGTCTACAGGGCGGTGGCGCCGGAGGCGTGACGCCCTCCGGGCTCCGGGGTCGCCCGGGATCACCGGAGGGGCGGTCGGGGCGCCCCGTTCCCCGTCCGGCCGCGCTCCGGCGTGCTCCGCTTCCGAACATCTTCCGAATGCCATGGCGAGACGACCGGTGCCAGGATCGCGGCCCCGTTACACTGCCGGTATGAGCGCTCTTCCGACTCGTCCCTTCGGCTCCGTCGGCGTCGCCATGGTCACGCCCTTCACCCCTCGGGGGAAGATCGACGTCGAGGCCGCCCAGAGCCTCGCCGTCACCCTCGTCGAGGACGGCGCGGACATGATCCTGCTTGCCGGCACCACGGGTGAGGCCCCCACCACTCACCTGCCCGAGAAGCAGACGCTGCTGCGCGAGGTGGGGGACGCGCTCGCGGGCCGCGCCATGCTGGTGGCCGGCGCGGGCTCGAACGACACCGCCCATGCGGTGCGCATCGGCGTGGGCAGCCAGGAGGCCGGCGCCCAGGGGCTGCTCATCAACGCCCCCTACTACAACCGCCCCAGTGCGGAGGGCGTCTACCGTCACATCATGGCGATCGTCGAGGCCACCGACCTGCCCGTCATGATCTACGACATCCCCGGACGCACGGGCGTGAGGATCACCGATGAGACCCTGGCCCGGCTGGCCGAGCACGAGCGGGTCCTGGCGGTCAAGGACGCCACGGGCGACGTCGAGCAGGGCTTCCGGCGCATGGAGGCCACCGGCCTGGCCTACTACTCGGGCGACGACGGCCTCAACTTCGCCTGGCTGGCCCACGGCGCCTCGGGCGTGGTCTCGGTCGTCGCGCACGCCGACGCCCACTCCTGGCGCGAGATGATCACGGAGGTCGACGCCGGGGACCTCGCCGGGGCGCGAGCGGTCGCCCGGCGCATCCGTCCTCTGGTGCAGGCGATCATGGGCGGGGGTCAGGGCGCGGTCATGGCCAAGGAGGCCCTGCTGCTCCAGGATCGCATCCCCAGCGCCGCCGTGCGCCTGCCGCTGGTGCGCGCCGAGGCCGACGACGTCGCCGCGCTGCGGAGCGTGCTGGACGACTGCGGTCTCCTCTGAGGCCGCTGCGACTGCTCGACGCCAACATCCTCGCCGCGCCGTCCCCGCCCACTCATCCTCGTCCCGCGCTCACCACGAGGTGATGACCCGGATGCCCTCCGGCGCGTACGGGGCGGCGGCTCAGCGCCCTGCCAGCTGCTCGCGCACGACGCGCCGCAGCACCTTGCCGATCGCGCTGCGCGGCATCTCGTCGAGGACCTCCAGGCGGCGGGGCAGCGCGTAGTGGGGGAGGACCCGCTCGGCGTGGGCGCGCACCGATTCCAGTGTGACGGCGTCCGCCGGCGCGTCGGCGTTCAGGACGACGGCGGCGCACACGAGCTCGCCACTGGCCCCGTCGTCCAGCCCGACCACGGCGACGTCGGCTACCGAGTCCATGTCCCGGATGGCCTCCTCCACCTGGGAGGGGTAGACGTTGAAACCTCCGGTCAGAATGAGCTCGCGCCTGCGATCGGCCATCCACAGGAACGAGTCCTCGCGGCGCGCCATGTCCCCGGTGCGCAGCCATCCGCCGTCGAGGAGCGCGGCCGCCGTGGCCTGCGGGTCGTCCCAGTACCCGGCGAAGACCTGCGGCCCGCGCACGAGGACCTCGCCCGGCTCGCCGTCGGGGACCTCCCGCCGCGGGTCCGGGTCGTCCGGGTCCACCAGGCGCACGTCCGTGGAGGGGAAGGGCAGCCCCAGCGCGCCCAGGCGCCGACTCGGCCCCATGGGCGTGCCCGCGATGATCGGGCTCGCCTCGGTCATACCGTAGCCATCGACGATGAATCCGCCCGTGGCCGCCTCCCACTCGGCACCCACCGCGGCCGGCATGGGGGCGCCACCGCACACGCCGTAGCGCATCGACCTCAGGGAGGCGCCTCTCTCGCGCGCACCGCGCAGGAGCCGCTCGAACATGACCGGGACCCCCACGAAGAAGGTGAGAGGACGTCGCCGATGGGCGTCGAGCACCTGGCCGACGGAGAACCGCGGCAGGACCACCTGCGTCGCCGCCTTCTGCACCGCGCAGAACAGGTTGAGGGTCAGCCCGAAGGCGTGGAAGAAGGGCAGCAGCGCCAGGAAGGTCTCCGCGCCCTCGTGGAGCAGATGCATCCAGGCGATGGCCTGGTTGGCGTTGGCCCGCAGGTTCGTGTGCGTGAGCATGGCGGCCTTGGGCGCGCCGGTGGTGCCGCCGGTGTGCAGCAGCACGGCGAGATCGTCCCCGCCCGGGCGGGGCCACGACGCGGGCAGTCGAGGGGCGCCCGCGACCTCCCTGTCCCAGGAGCGCACCCCGGCGGGCAGCCGACGGGCCTTCATCGACGAGCGCGTTCGACGGGCGCGGGCCACCGGCAGGCGCAGGGCGGCGCGCAGTCGGGCGGGCATCGCCGCGGACAGGTCCACCGAGAACACCGTGCGCCCGTCCAGTGGGTCCACCGCGGAATCCGGTCCGCCGGCGGCCGTCGAGGCCGGGTCCAGGACCAGCTCGACGCCCTTCTCCCAGGCGATGACCACGCGCGCTCCATGGCGGTCGAGCTGGTCGCGCACCTCGTGCGCGGGCGCCAGCGGGTTGTGCTCGGCGACGACCGCTCCGAGCCGCAGCGCCCCGTAGACGGCGATCACGTGCTGCGGGCAGTTGGGCATGAGCATGGACACCCTGTCGCCCGCCACGACCCCCGCCTCCCGCAGCAGCTGGGCGGCGCGCTCGGAGGCCTCGAGCAGCTCGGCGTAGGTCAGCGTCGCCCCGAAGAAGTCCAGGGCGCAGCGCTCGCCGTAGAACCGCGCGGTGGTCTCCAGCAACTCGCTCAGCGGTGCGTCGGGCGCATCGATGACGGCGGGCACCCCGGGGGCGTAGTGCGGACGCCGGTAGAGGGCCGCGTCCCCGGCGTCCCCGGCCCCGTTCGCGCGAGCGTTATCCTCCGGCCTCGAGTCGCCGCTGCGAGGGGTCATCCGTCGTCGCCGGTCCTCCCGGACCCCTCGCGGTCCCCGGACGACTCCGGGGACGGCATCGCGGGGGAGGCGGGCGCCGATGGGGACTCCGACTGGTCGCCGCGTCTCGTGCCCGCGCGGGCGCCCGCCTCCCCGAGGCGCTCGGCGATGGCGCCGGCCGCGCTGACCGCGCTGGCCGATGCGGAGGCGGCTGCACTGGCCGCCCCCGAGGCGACCTCGCGGGCCGCCAGGAGCTCTTCGCGCACCACTCTGCGCAGCACCTTGCCGATCTGGGAGCGCGGCATCTCGGTCAGGATGGCGATCTGCCGGGGCAGGGCGTAGTGCGACAGGGTCTTCTCCGCCCACTCGCGCACCTGCTCCAGGGTGACGGTCTGTCCCTCCTTGGGCAGGATGGCGGCCACCACCGACTCGTTCCCGCTCTCGGCGGGCAGCCCGACGACGGCGACGTCCTCGACCTGCGGCATGGAGCGCACGGCCGCCTCGACCTCGGTGGGGTAGATGTTGAACCCGCCGGAGATGATGAGCTCCTTGCGACGATCGGCGATGACGTAGAAACCGTCCTCCTCCTGACGCACCAGGTCTCCGGTGCGCAGCCACCCGCCGGGCAGCATGACGGCCTCGGTCTCCTCGGGGTTCTCCCAGTAGCCGACGAAGACCTGAGGGCCGCGGACGACGAGCTCGCCGACCTGACCGGGGGCGATCTCCTGCTCGGGATCCTCGGGATCGATGACGCGCACGTCGGTCGATGGGTAGGGCACCCCCAGGGAGCCGGCGCGGCGCTCGGGGGAGATGGGGTTGCCCAGGATGATGGGGGAGGTCTCCGTCATGCCGTAGCCCTCGATGATGATCCCGCCCGTGGCCCGCTCCCAGGCCTCGGCGACCGCTCTGGGGTTGGGGGCGGCGCCGCACACGGCGATCTTGCAGCTCGACAGGTCGGCCCCCGTCGCTCCGGCGCGCGCGACGATGCGGTCGAACATGACGGGCACGCCCGGGAAGAACGTCGCAGGGCGCCTCTTCCAGGCGGTCAGGACCATGTCCGCGCTGAACTTGGGCAGCACCACCTGGGTGGCCGCCAGGCCCACGGCGCACAGGAGCGACAGGCTCAGCCCGAAGGCGTGGAAGAAGGGCAGGACGGCGTAGAAGGTCTCCTCGCCGGCCTCGCAGGTCTGAGAGGCCCACGCCAGGGACATCTCGGCGTTCGATCGGGCATTTGCGTGCGTGAGCGCCACGGCCTTGGGCGTGCCGGTGGTGCCGCCGGTGTAGAGCAGAACGGCGACCGCGTCGACGTCCGGCAGCGGGTGGCCGTCGGGCAGCGGCGCCGTGACCGCCGCCAGGTCGTCCCAGGACGCCACCCCGGCCGGGACCCTGCCTCGCAGCTCGCTGCGCTGGGACCTGGCCGCGGCCACGGGCAGCCTCAGGGCCAGCCGGCTGGTCCACGGCAGCCCGCGAGACAGATCGACCGCCAGGACCCTCCGCCCGGCCATGCCGGCCTCCTCGAGCGAGCCGGTGGCCTGGACCAGACGGGTCAGCGACTTCTCCCAGGCGATGACGACGCGCCCGCGGTGGAGCTCGATCTGCTCGCGGATCTGCGCGGCCGGCGCCAGCGGGTTGTGCTCGGCGACGATGGCGCCTATGCGCCAGGCGGCGTAGGCGATGACGACGTGCTGCGGGCAGTTGGGCAGGATGACGCCGATCACGTCTCCGCGACCCACGCCCAGGCGCCTGAGGGTCCCGGCGGCGCGGGCCACCTGATCGCTGAGTCGACGGTAGGTGGTGGCCCGCCCGAGGAAGTCCAGCGCGACCCGGTCCGGGAAACGACGGGCGGCGTCGTCGAGCATGCGGGAGAGCGGCTCGTCGACCGGGGCGATGACACCGGGCACGCCGGGGGCGTAGTGGGGGCGCAGATAGTGCGCTGAGGCGTCAACGGCGTCGGCGGCACCGGCGGACCGGGGCTCGGGCGCGGAAACTGCGGCGGACCTGCTCACGGTGTCCCCTTCCTCGAGGATGCTCCGGCTGCGGCCGGGGCTCGATGGTGCGACCGTACGCAACCGTAACCTACGGTTGCGTAGGTCCGCAGGCGAGTGCGGCGGCGGCGCCTGTGGCATCCCGCTCACGTCGGGGGTTCTCGGGGCGCTCAAGGACGCCGCAGTCCCTCGGGCAGGGGCGCGCGGGACACCACCCGCAGCCGGCGAGTGGGACGCGTCATGGACACGTACAGATCCCCGGCGCTGATCTCGCCCACGACGGCGGGATCCACCAGCACGACGACGTCGAACTCCAGCCCCTTGCTCAGCCGCGGCGCCATCACCGCCAGGCGGCTGCGCAGCACGTCTCCGCCGGGGGCCTCCAGCGCCTGCGCCAGCACCGGGTCGTCCCGCAGGATCTCGACGTCCCGACCCGGATGCGGGGTGATGACGGCGATCCGCCCTCCGTCGGCGCCGACGCTCCGGTCCAGGGCGGCGGATTCCTCGTGCACCGCTGCGCGCAGCGCGCGCGCCCAGGCCTCCTCAGCGCTCTCGGCGGCCTCAGCGTCCTCGGTGCCCCTGTCCCGCGCGCTCGCGGCCCCGAGGGGGCCGACCGGACCGGAGGAACCCGGCAGGACGTCGATCACCAGGCAGTCCTCCAGGTCGCGCACCGAGCTGACCGGGAAGACCAGCGGCTGCCCCAGGGCCGTCGCCACGTCCTCCGCCGCGGCCATGATGGTGGCCGGGGTGCGATAGCACACCGTCAGCGCCTCCTGACGCAGGGGCGTCGAGGCGGTCCTCCCGCGGCCCCGGCCGCCCTCCCGTGCTCGCGTCCCCAGGGCGGCCAGCACGTCCTCCCATGAGCGCGGGGCGCTCGGCCCCGAGTACTGCGCCAGGTCGCCGACCACCGTGAAGGACCGCACCGGGCACCGCCTCGCCAGGGCGCGCCATGCCATGGCGCCGAGCTCCTGGGCCTCATCGACCACGACGTGCCCGTAGGTCCACGTCCGGTCCGCCCGGGCCCGCTCCGCCAGGGTCAGCGCCGGACCCGAGTCCGCCATGCGGTCGGCGAGCATCTCGGCGCTGACCATGCCCCCGCCCAGCCCCTGGGACTCGATCGCCTGGGCGGCGTAGGACACCAGGTCGGCCCGGCGCCGCGCCTCCAGCCGCGCCCGGCGGGCCTGCGCGTCCTCACTGGGGCCCAGCAGCTCGGCCAGCTCGTCGATGAGCGGGACGTCGGCGGGGGTCGGCTCGCTCCCGGCCGGGCGGGCCAGCAGGGCCCGCTCGTCCCCGGTCAGCTCGGGGGCCAGGTCCGCCAGGAGGGCCGGGCGGGCCCACAGGCGCTCCAGCAGGCCCACAGGCGTCGTCGGCATCCAGCACAGGTTGATCTCCCGGCGCGCGTCCCGGGCGGTGCGGATGTCCTCGCGGATCCAGGCGCGGGTGTCGGGGTCCGAGGCGTCCTGCCCCGTGAGCGCGGCGAACTGGTCCGTCAGGCGCTCCAGCAGCCATAGGACGAAGGTCTCGCGCGCCAGGTTGTGGGGCCGGCCCGACCGGCGCGCCCGGTTCACCGCCTCGCGCACGTCCGCGGGCCGCAGCTCCAGGGCGGTGCCCTCCACGACGATCGCGCGGGGCCCGTCCGGCACGCGCTGGAGGCCGCGCACGGCCCGGCGCAGCACCTCGGCCCACAGCGCCCGGCCCTTGATCTCGTGGACCCGGGGGTCCTCGACGCCGCGGGCGCGCACCCCGGGGACCAGGTCCGCGATCGTGGTGGACACCACGCCCGTCTCGCCCAGGGAGGGCAGCACCTGCTCCACGTAGCGCAGGAAGGTCCGCGAGGGGCCCACCAGCAGCACGCCCGAGCGCTCCAGGCGGGTGCGCTCGGAGTAGAACAGGTAGGCGACCCGGTGCAGGGCCACGGCCGTCTTGCCCGTGCCGGGGCCGCCCTGGACGACGAGCACGCCCCTGGTGTCGGAGGTGACGACGCGGTCCTGCTCGGCCTGGATGGTGGCGACGATATCGCCCATGCGCCCGTGGCGGGCCGCGCTCATGGCGGCGATGAGGGCGCCCTCGCCCTGGAGTCCCTCGGCCGCCGCGCGGGCCCCGGCGGGCCCGTCCTCGCGCAGGGACCGCACGTCGACGACCTCGTCCTCGAGTCCGATGACGCGGCGGCGGCGGGTGTCGATGTGACGACGGCGCACCAGCCCCATCGGGTTCGAGGCGGTCGCCTGGTAGAAGGCCCGCGCCAGGGGGGCCCGCCGGAGAGGCGGAGCGCCATCCCCCTCGGACAGGGGGGCCCGCCAGTCCAGGACGACCTCCCGGCGGCGCGAGTCCTGCAGCCCGGCGCGCCCCACGTAGTGGCGCCGTCCGGCCCCGGCGCCTCCGGACGCCCCGGCCCCGGCGGCGTCGGGGGCCAGGTCCATGCGCCCGAAGACGAGCCGGTCCTCGACCCCCTCCAGGGAGGCGACGAGCCCGGCGTAGTGGGCGGCGTAGGCGTCCCGCTCGCCGCGGGACTGGTGGGTGCCGCCGGCCGAGCTCGCCTGCGTGGCGGCCAGGGATGCGCGCGCCGATTTCAGCCGGCGGTCGAGCTCGCGGTAGGCCCGGTCGACCACTTTCTGCTCGGCGGAGATCTCTCGCTCCCGCGCCGCCTCGGCGCGGGAGCCCGTGGACGCGCCCTGCTCGGCGGCGGGTGGGTGCTTCGGATGGGTCACTGGATCTCGCTGTCTGGGAAGGGACTCGACGCCCGGCGCGCTGCGCGGGAGAGTCCATTATTCTCCTTGCAGAAGGCGCGCAGGGACGCCGACGGCGAACATCCCCGGTCCGCCCCGGTCCGTCCCGGCGCGCACCGGGCGGGAACACGACGGCCGCCCGCCGCGTTGCACCGGGCGCACCGGTCCCGTTGCGCGCCGGGCTCGCCGGGCGCGCAAGAAGGCGGAAGAAGAAGGAGGAAGAGATGCCGGCCCTGTACAGCGTCGAGCACCCGATCGGCGAACCCGTGGCGCCGCGCGTTCTCCTGTACCACTTCGACGGCGCCATGGACGCCGGGCACGCGGGCTCGCTGGCCGTCGAGCAGCTGCTCATGACCCTGCCCTCCGACCGCCTGGCGACCTTCGACACGGACGCGCTCATCGACTACCGCGCCCGCAGGCCCATGCTGACCTTCTCCTCGCACAGCTACCTGAGCGCGCAGATGCCCGAGCTCGTCCTGGACCTCCTCCAGGACGACGAGGGCGAGGACGTCCTGCTCCTGCACGGGGCCGAGCCCGACTACCGCTGGCAGGAGTTCATCGGCGCGGTCACCCACCTGGCGGTGTCGATGGGGGTGTCCCAGGCGGTGGCCATGGCCGGCATGCCCCTGGCGGTGCCGCACACCCGGCCCACCTACGTCCACCACCACGGCAGCCGCCCCGAGCTGCTGCCCGAGCAGCCGGACTTCTTCGGCCACATCGAGTTCCCCGGCTCCATGTCGGGACTGCTCGAGCTGAGACTGGGGCAGGCGGGCCTGGACTCGCGGGGGCTGACGGCGGGCGTGCCCCACTACGTCGCGCGCGACGACTACCCGGCCGGGGCGGCGGCCCTCCTGGCCTCCGTGGCCGAGGTCACCGGGCTGGCACTGCCCCTGGGCGACCTGGAGGCCGCCGCCGCCGTCAACCGGGCGGAGATCGACGCCCAGACCGCCGAGCAGCCCGAGGTCCGCGCCGTCGTCAACGCCCTGGAGGCCCAGTACGACGCCGTCACGCCCGTGCGCTCCGACGCCGAGGAGCTCTCCCGACTCATGGACATGCCCACGGCCGACGAGATCGGGGCCCGCCTGGAGGCCTTCCTCGAGGCCAACGAGGCCGCCGGGGACGACGGCCCCGCCCTCGGCCTGGGCACCGGCGGCGAGGGCTGAGCTGACGGCGGGGGACCCGTCGCACGCGCGCCGGCCCGCCCTGAGCGCGAACAGCACGCGCG
>ERZ773004.1652-NODE-1652-length-10526-cov-2.263394_pt1 | contig 10526 bp, 13 predicted proteins | sample MGYA00580667_ERZ773004 | MGnify/ENA primary metagenome ERZ773004 (study PRJEB29015, sample SAMEA2737963) | human oral metagenome | biome: human oral; feature: human-associated habitat; material: dental | place: China | collected 2123 ... | reverse complement strand
TGCGGAAGCTCTCCTTCACGGGATCCACCGATGTGGGCAAGGGACTGCTTCGCGAAGCCGCTGACAACGTGCTGCGGACCTCAATGGAACTCGGGGGCTGCGCCCCGTTCATCGTCTTCGGCGACGCGGACCTGGACCGCGCGGTGGCGGCCGCGAAATCCGCGAAGCTGCGGAACATGGGTGAGGCCTGCAACGCCGCGAACCGGTTCTACGTCTCCCGGGAACTGGCCGACGAGTTCGCTGCGCGTCTCGCCGCCGAGTTCGAGGGGCTGGTCGTGGGTGATGGACTCGATCCGAGCACCGACATCGGTCCCATCATCACATCCGGGCAGCGGCAGCGCATTCGGGGACTCGTGGAGGGAGCTCGTGAACGCGGTGCCAAGGTACTCACGGGAGGCGAGGACGTCGCGGGACCGGGATATTTCTACCGCCCGACCGTGCTGACCGTCACCGACCCGGGGGAACCCGTGATCTGTGAGGAGCTGTTCGGGCCCGTGGCCCCGGTGGTGCCCTTCGATTCCGAGGAACAGGTGCTCGCCTGGGCGAACTCCTCGCCGGTCGGTCTGGCCGCCTACGTCCACACGGGAGACATCGACCGCGCGTTGCGGATGACGGAGCGACTCGAGGTCGGCATGACCGGGATCAACTCCGCCGCGATCTCCAACCCGGCCGCCCCGTTCGGTGGGGTCAAGCACTCGGGGCTGGGTCGCGAGGGCGGCTCCGAGGGCATCGCCGAATACCTGGAAACCATCTACGTAGGAATCCCCGTCTGAGTCCCGCGGGTGTTTCAGCCCCGGCCAGTGGGGCTGAAACACCGATTGTCGGGTGAAACTTGCATCCGCTCGAAACCCTGCGCTAGTGTTCTCTACGCGCCGAACGAGACAACCCGAAGGGGAGGTCGGGGAAAGCGCGTGCGGACGTGGCTCAGTTGGTAGAGCATCACCTTGCCAAGGTGAGGGTCGCGAGTTCGAATCTCGTCGTCCGCTCGGAGACATACTCCACCCGGTGGAGTGGCCGAGAGGCGAGGCAGCGGACTGCAAATCCGTGTACACGGGTTCGAATCCCGTCTCCACCTCGGGCGGTTGGCGCAGTGGTAGCGCGCTTCCTTGACACGGAAGAGGTCGCCAGTTCAAACCTGGCATCGCCCACAAAGTGCACCGGGCTCAGCGAGCTCGGGTTTTTCATCTGGAGGCTCCCGTGAGCAAATCAAAGCTGATGAACAACGAAGCCGGGTCCCGGTTCGAACTGTTGATCGACGGTCGCGTGGCCACTTACATCGATTACGTGGACCATGGCTACGCGCTGGAACTGACCCACACCGTCACCGAACCGGATTTCAGGGGCAGGGGATTGGCGGGCGAACTGGTCGACTTCGCCCTGACTCGAATCGAGGCCGAGGAGAAACGAGTCATCCCAACCTGTTCCTTCGTCGCCGAACGCGTGACGAAGAAACCTGAGTTCACCCACCTGGTGGCAAGATTCCCCCATCCGTGATCACGACCCACAGCGCCACGAACCAGCCCGGACACCGCTTCCCGGAACCCGGGTGAGCCTTCCGCCGGGCTGGCGTGACCTCAAGACGAACCTTTAACGCGCCATGCCCGGCTGGTGGCAGAATGAGCGGGTCGTCCAGTGAAAGGAACGCGCACGTGTCTGCGTCCATCGTCGTCATTCGTCCCGGCTCCCGTGAGAACGTCGACTTGACGACCACCACCACGGGGCTCGACCTCTTCGGAGAGGATCGCGCCGTCGTGGCGATGAGGGTCGGGGACGAGATCCGCGACCTCCAGCGCGAACTGGTCGACGGCGACGAGGTGGAACCCGTCCTGGCCGACAGCGACGAGGGCCTCAGCATCATCCGCCACTCCGCGGCACACGTGACCGCCCAGGCTCTGCAGCACCTGTTCGCAGAGGCGAAGCTCGGTATCGGCCCGCCCATCACCGACGGTTTCTACTACGACTTCGCCACCTCCCCGCTGACCCCGGAGGACCTGAAGGCGATCGAGAAACGGATGGGTCAGATAGTGCGTGAGAAACAGCGCTTCGTGCGGCGGGAGGTCAGCGACGAGGAGGCCCGCGAGGAACTGGCCGCTGAACCCTTTAAACTGGAGTTGATAGCGGACAAGGGTGGTGCCTCCGCCGCCGACGGTTCATCCGTCGAGGTGGGGGAGGGGCAGCTCACCATCTACGACAACGTCCGTCGCGACGGCTCCGTCGCATGGCGCGACCTGTGCCGCGGCCCCCACGTACCCCACACCGGCTACCTCCAGGCGTTCGCGCTGACTAAATCGAGCGCCGCCTACTGGCGGGGCGACCAGCGCAACGCCGGATTGCAGCGCGTCTACGGCACCGCGTGGGCCACGCGGGAGGACCTGAAGGCCTACCAGACCCGCATGGCCGAGGCCGCCAGACGGGATCACCGCAAACTCGGCACCGAACTGGACCTGTTCTCCTTCCCCGACGAAATCGGGTCGGGACTGGCCGTGTTCCACCCGAACGGGGCCGTGGTGCGCATGGAAATGGAGGACTATTCCCGGCGCCGCCACGTCGAGGAGGGCTACCAGTTCGCCTACACCCCGCACCTGACGAAGGCATCCCTGTTCCAGACCTCCGGGCATCTCGACTGGTATGCCGACGGCATGTACCCGCCCATGCACATGGATGAGGAACGCGATGCGCAGGGCAACATCCGCAGGCAGGGACAGGACTACTACCTGAAACCCATGAACTGCCCTATGCACAACCTGATCTTTCGTTCGCGGGGCCGTTCCTACCGGGAACTGCCGCTGCGGCTGTTCGAGTTCGGCACCGTCTACCGCAACGAGAAATCCGGCGTGGTGCACGGCCTGACCCGGGCCAGGGGATTCACCCAGGATGACGCCCACATCTACTGCACCCGCGAACAGATGCGCGACGAGCTGACCGGTCTCCTGACCTTTGTGCTCAATCTGCTCAAGGACTACGGCCTGGACGACTTCTACCTGGAACTGTCCACCAAGAATCCCGAGAAGTTCGTGGGCGATGACGAAACCTGGGAGGAGGCCACCAACGTCCTGGCCGAGGTGGCGACGGCCTCCGGTCTGGAACTCGTGCCCGACCCGGGGGGTGCGGCCTTCTACGGTCCGAAGATCTCGGTGCAGGCCAAGGACGCCATCGGACGCACCTGGCAGATGTCCACGATCCAGCTTGACTTCAACCTGCCGGAACGTTTCGGACTGGAATACCAAGCGGCCGACGGAACACGCCAGCGACCGGTGATGATCCACCGGGCCCTGTTCGGTTCGATCGAACGGTTCTTCGGGGTGCTGACCGAACACTACGCCGGGGCCTTCCCGGCCTGGCTCGCCCCGGTGCAGGTGCTCGGCGTCCCCGTGGCGGACGAGTTCAACGACCATCTCGCGGATGTCGCAGCCCGTTTGAGGGCCCACGGGGTCCGGGTCGAGCTCGATTTCTCGGATGACCGTTTCGGCAAGAAGATCCGAAACGCATCCCGATCGAAGGTGCCGTTCATTCTCATCGCCGGTGGGGAGGACCGTGATGCGGGGGCCGTTAGCTTCCGCTTCCGGGACGGATCCCAACTGAACGGGGTACCCGTCGAACAGGCGGTGGAGCGGATCCGCGCCCACATCGCCTCCCGCAGCAACACGGATCCGGGTGCGCGATGACGGAACCGTCCTCTGAGCTGTGCGGGGTCCCCGACTCCTTCCAGAGATTGTGGACCCCGCACAGGATGGTCTATGTAGAGGGTGACAAACCGAAGGACGAGACCGGCTGCCCGTTCTGCCTTTCCCCCACGAAACGTGACGAGGACGGGCTGATCGTCGCCCGCGGCGAGCATGCCTTCGTGGTCATGAATCTGTTCCCCTACTCGCCGGGGCACCTGTTGGTGTGCCCCTACCGTCACGTCAGCGGGTACGTCGACGCCACCGCGGATGAGACCCGCGAGATGGCGGAACTCACCCAGCGGGCCATTGCGATCCTGACGGAGGTCTCGCAACCCGCCGGTTTCAACATCGGCATGAACCAGGGAACCGTCGCCGGCGCCGGAATAGCCGCCCACCTGCACCAGCACGTCGTCCCCCGCTGGTTGGGGGACACGAACTTCATGCCGATCATCGGGCAGACCCGCGCTCTTCCCCAACTGCTCGGTGATGCCCGTGAACGACTGGCCGGGGCGTGGACGGACATGGCCTAGGCTGGTTGCTGTGAGCGCAGTCGAACCAACCCCGACCTGGGACACCGATCGACTGTTGACGATACCGAATGCTCTTTCATTCCTGCGGTTGCTGGCCGTGCCGGTTTTCGGATGGCTCATCCTGGCCGGGCACGACTTGGCGGCGGTGATCCTGCTTGCCGTTTCGGGAGCAACGGACTGGCTCGACGGTTTCCTGGCACGCACACTCCACCAGACCTCGCTGCTGGGGGCGCGCCTCGACCCGGTGGCGGACCGGCTCTACATTCTCACCGCGGTCGTGGTGATGACCGTCAGGGGACTCGTGCCCTGGTGGCTGCTGGCCGTTCTCGCCGCCCGCGACCTGCTGTTGCTGTGCCTGCTTCCCTCGCTGCGCCGCAGCGGGCGGGTGGCGCTCCCGGTGAATCTGGTCGGGAAGACCGGCACGATGCTCCTGCTGTTGGCCTTCCCGATCATGCTGCTCGGTTCTCCCGACTCGTTCGGCCTGGTGGTGGCCGAGTGGGCGGGATGGGTGCTCGCCATCGCCGGGGCGTTCGCATACTGGGCGGCCGGGATCCTCTACTTGAAAGGAACCGTTGAACTCGCGCATGAAAGGGGTGACCGGGATGCGTCCTGACGCCAGCATGAGCCTTCTGAGCGATCTCGCGTCGGAGGCCATGGAGCCCGAGTACCTGACCACGAAGTCCCCGCGACGCAGCCGCTGGGCGATGCCACTGGCGCTTCTCATGGCGGCCGCCTTACTGGCGCTGTCCGTGGTTTCCACCACCCGTTCCCGCAGCGAGGTGGCGGATGAGAGAAAGGACCTCCTGTCACGGATCGCCGCTGAGCAGCAGCATCGCGATGAACTCGCGGCCAGGGCGAGTGAACTCGACGTGGAGAACAGGCAACTGCGCCAGGATGCCGTGGCCGATCCGAGTGTTCGCGCCAACCTGCAGGAAACCGAATTGGCGGCCGGCGCCATCGCCGTTTCGGGCCCCGGTCTGCGGGCACGGGTCAATGACGCGGAGAGGACCGGGAACGGCAGCAGGGTGATCTACGATTCCGACCTGTCGCGCCTGGTGAACGGGCTGTGGCAGGCCGGGGCCGAGGCCGTGGCGGTGAATGGCCATCGCATCACGACACTCACCCCGATCCGTTCCGCGGGATCCGCCATCACGGTGGACTATGTCTCCCTGAACCCGCCCTACGTGGTAGAGGCCATCGGGGATCCTTCCCGGCTGCAGGCGCGTTTCGCCCGCACCTCCTCGGCCGTGTGGTGGCAGTATCTTCACGACAACTACGGGATCGCCTACGAACTTCAAACGGTGAACGGCGATCTGAAACTACCCGCCGACCCGGCGATGACGCTGCGGTACGCCAAGAGCTGAAGGAGGAGAAATGCTGGTGCTGCTTGGGCTCGCGGCCGGTATCGTGATCGGGCTGCTGGTTGAACCCGTCCTGCCCGTGTTCCTCCAGCCGTACCTGCCGATCGCGATCGTGGCCGCGCTGGACGCCATCCTCGGGGGAACCCGCGCATGGCTGGAGGGCACCTTCTCCGACCGGGTGTTCGTGGTCTCCTTCCTGTCGAACGTCTTCATCGCAGGGCTGATCGTTTTCGCCGGCGACCAGATAGGGGTCGGATCCCAGCTCTCCACCGGGGTCGTCGTGGTGCTCGGAATCCGGATCTTCAACAATGCCGCGGCAATCCGAAGGGCGGTGCTCCATGCCTGAGCAGACCCCGAAACGCGCCGCCGATCAGATCGAACCGGCAAACTCCGGCAAGATCTGGCGTGCCTTCCTGAAACCCGGTCGCGGCCAGCTGGTCGTCGGGGTGGTGCTCTGCCTGACCGCCCTGCTGGTGGTGTGGACTCTGCGTTCCCAGGCCTCGCAGCCCGACTACTCCAATCTGCGCCGCACCGACCTGATCCAGCTGTTGGACAACCTCTCCGCCGAGACGCGGCGCCTGGAATCCGAGGTCAGGGAACTGACGACTACCCGCGAAGGGCTGGTCTCCGGGGCGGCGGGGGCCAAGGCCGCCGATGACGAGACCAAACACCGGATAGAGCAGATGCAGATCATCGCTGGAACGGTGCCGGCGACCGGGCCGGGGGTGCGGATAACCATCCAGGACCCGCAGGGCGCAGTGACCCCGGAGCTTCTGCTGGATGCGCTGGAAGAATTGCGCGACGCCGGTTCCGAGGTGATCGAGTTCAACGATTCCATTCGCGTGGTCGCGAACACATGGATTGATCGGGATGCGGAGGGGCGGATAGCGGTGGACGGGAAGACCCTGACCGCCCCCGTCGTCATTGAGGCCATCGGGGATCCCGCCACCTTGGAGGCCGGGGCCCGGTTCAGGGGTGGTCTGGTCAGCGAGGTGGAGGGCAGCAGGGTGCAGGGGAGAGTCGAGATCAAGCAGTTGACGGAAATCTCCGTTGATTCCACGGTTTCTCCCCGCGCGCCGGAATTCGCCAAACCAAATTAGCATGGCAGGCTTGTCAATCCGATGTCCCTCGATAGGCTTGGGGCAGCTTGGATGGCGATCAGCACGGAAAGGGGGCCACCGATGACGGGGGTCAGGAACCACCGCCAAGGGGATCTCAAGGATTCGAAGAACGACACCACCAGCGTTCTCGCGGCTCTCACGGACGAGCATCTGTCCGCCATTGGGGGGAGCCCGTCGGCCGATGCGGCGGACCTGGCTCCCGGCAACGCGCTGATGATCGTCACTCGAGGCGGAGTGAAGGAATCGCAGTTCCTGATCGACTCCGACGTGACCACTCTCGGGCGGCACCCCGAGTCCGACATCTTCTTGGACGACGTCACGGTTTCCCGCCACCACGCGAAGCTGGTGCGCGCGGGTGGCCAGTTGATGCTGGAGGACCTGGGAAGCCTCAACGGAACCTACGTCAACAGGGTTCTGATCGATGGCCGGGCCCAGTTGCGGCACGGCGATGAGATCCAGATCGGAAAATACCGGGCGACGATCCTGTTGAGCGAGGCCGGGCGGAGCTGATGCCGGCCGCGCCGCGCACGATCGGTCAGGTTCTGGAATCGATCCGGGGCGAATTTCCCGACATCTCGGTCTCAAAGGTCAGGTACCTGGAGAACGAGGGGCTGATTTCCCCGGAACGGGACCATCCTTCCGGTTACCGGCGCTTCTACCCGGCTGATGTGGAGCGGCTGCTCTTCGTGTTGCGTGCCCAACGCGACAGGTATCTTCCGCTCAAGGTGATCCGCGAGGAGCTCGCCGCCATGGACCGGGGGGAGGTGCCTCCCGAGACCGCGGATGCGGCCGTGCCGACGACACCCCAGAACGCGGAACCGTCACGGAGGCAGCCCAGGCAACCGGGAACCCAGCGCCAGCTCTTCACGCGCAGGGAACTTCTCTCGGAGTCGGGGCTGGGGGAGGCCGCCCTGATCGAGTTGGAACGCCTGAAGGTGATCTCGCACCGGAAGGGCACCCAGCGGTACGGCAGGGAAATGCTGGCCTTGGCGGTGGCTGCTAAACGCCTTGGCGACTACGGGGTCGAACCCAGGCAGATGAGGGTGCTCCAACAGTCGGCCTCCTTGGAGGCCGCGCTGGTGGAACAGGCCATCAGCCAGTACCAGGGCCGCCAGGGGGTCCCGAAGGAGGTCCTCCGCGAGGTGTACCGCTTGGTGCTGCACGCGCACAGCGGCCTGATGTTCTCACAGCTGTTCGGTTGACAAGGTCTCGTAGGCTGTGGGCATGGTCGAGTTGTGTGTGGTTGGAATACAGGTGGGCGATGAAGGCCCGGTCCTCCTGCTGCGCGAGAACGATGGGGAACGGCTGCTGCCGGTCTGGATCTCCGCCGTCGACGCCGCCGCCATCGCCGTCGCCCTGGAACAGGAGCAGTTCGCCAGGCCACTCACCCAGGATCTGCTGGCGGAGGCCTTCGCGCAGCTCGCGGGCGAGTCCCAGCCGCAGCTGACGATCAGGTCCATGGAGGATGGCGTGTTCTACGCGGAAATAGTGGTGGATGGTGTGACTTTCGACGCCAGGCCCAGCGACGTCGTGGCCGTCGCGATCCGGCGGGGGTGGCCCGTCCACTGCCCGGCGGAGCTGCTGGACGAGCTTGGGATCTCCGACGAGATCGCTCACGTGGACGAGGTCGAGAAGTTCCGGGAGTTCTTGGATCAGGTCCAGCCGGAGGACTTCTGAGAGGATCCCGCACCCCGGTCCTGGGGCGGGACCAACCCTGAAGCCTTGCTGGAGGGTTTAGAATCTACAACGGTGCCGGTGGGCGTGTCGTCCACGACCGGGGCACCCGGCGGTTAGCGTCAATAGTGCCGCAGAACCGGCGGTCGGGAGAACTTAGGGGCTGACACAGTGGCTGATGGCATCAGGCATATGGACGAGACACCGCAGCAGGATGCGCTGTTCGACGGTGACTTCGCCCCCGTCTCCAAGGACCTGGGGTTCCGTGGCCCTGTGGCCCACAAGGTTGCCGGCATCACCTATCGGCAGCTTGACTACTGGGCTCGTACGGAGCTTGTGGTGCCTACTGTGCGCTCCGCCTCAGGGTCTGGGACTCAACGGCTCTATAGTTTCCGCGATGTATTGGTTCTCAAGATCGTTAAGCGCCTTCTCGATACCGGAGTATCTTTACAACAGATTCGTACCTCTATTGACCATCTTCATACTCGGGGGATCGAGGATCTTGCAGGAATCACCCTGATGAGCGATGGAACCACTGTTTATGAGTGTACGTCGCCGAGCGAAGTTATTGATCTCGTACAGGCTGGCCAAGGTGTCTTCGGAATTGCTATTGGGCGAGTCTGGCGTGAGATCGAAGCGAATCTGAATGGGCAACCTAGTGAAGAGATGCAGACGGTATCGGACGCGGAAGACGAACTTGCCGCACGCCGCGCCCGTAAAGCCTGACGTGCACTAAAACCTCAATACTCTAGTAGAGTGGTTTTAAAGACATACGCTGTGGCACCACATATGCGTGATATACACGAGTGTAAAGATTATTGGGAAAACTTGCGATCGAGAGTTATCGAACGCAAGTAATTTCGATAAAATAAGAGTGCACTCATTCAATTGTTGAACTTATAACTTCGGAGCGCCATGCCTAGAATTGTCAGTGTTAGTAGCCTCAAAGGTGGCGTGGGTAAGACCTCCATTGTGTTAGGTCTTGCATCAGCAGCGTTGCACGGTGGGCTCAAAACCCTTGTCATAGATCTCGATCCCCACGGGGATGCTAGTACCGGACTTGCCGCAGAAGGTGGGTGCCCGGACATTGCCTCTATCCTGCTTACCCATGACACCGATGCGCTCACCCGCCTTGTGAGCCCGTCAGCTTGGAATAACCTGGTGGGTACACCTACGCTGCTCACGAGCAATCCTATAGAGGGCGGCGAAATTCATGTAGCTCGTGGTTCGGCGCGTTCGGCCCTTCTCGATACGAAAGAGCCCGCACCCTTCATTGAACGGTTGCAGAACCTTATCGAAAATACTGGGAGCACATACGACCTAGTCCTCATCGACTGCCCACCGTTTTTAGGGACCCTTACAGCAACTGGATGGGGCGCAAGTCAGCGAGTGCTTTCGATTGCGGAGCCTTCACTTTTCTCCGTGGCGGGTACTGAGCGTACCCTCCGTGCGATTGTTAGGTTCCAGAAGGACGAGAATAGTTCTGTTGAGGCTGCTGCCGTTGTCGTGAATAAATTACGTGCCGACGATCCCGAGCACAGCTATCGGTACGAAGAATTGAAGGCACTCTTTGGGCAGCTTGTTGCTGAGCCTACGTTCAACGAGGAAGCTGTTATTCAGCGTGCTCTTGGGGCAGCACATCCGATTCACTTCTGGCCCGACGAAGAAGCTGTGGAGCCCTCCATACGATTTACACGTCTGCTTGCCGGACTCATGGCAGCACTGTAGAGCCTAGAGACGGATGTCCTGTCCCCGGAATAAAACCCGGGGTATAGCGTTGTAACGTACGTATTAAGACTCAGTAATCTTTATTGCATGTGAGGGACTATGAGTATCAAAGAGCTCGAAATTATTGATGGCGTAGCACAGTACGACCTTATCGTCATCGGCTCGGGATCGGGGAACACCCTGATAGGACCGGAATGGGATAACAAAAAAGTAGCGCTTATAGACGGCGGTACTTTCGGCGGAACATGCCTGAACGTTGGGTGCATCCCCACGAAAATGTTTGTGTACCCGGCAACTACTGCGCAGAAAGCACGTGAGCTCAATAAGTTAGGTATTGAGGCTGAAATTACTGCGATTAACTGGGCACAGATACGCGATCGTATTTTCCCTCAGCGCATCGATAAGATTTCTGCTGGTGGGCGTGACTGGCGCGCTGGTCTGCCTAAC
>ERZ773004.1651-NODE-1651-length-10526-cov-26.819883_pt1 | contig 10526 bp, 7 predicted proteins | sample MGYA00580667_ERZ773004 | MGnify/ENA primary metagenome ERZ773004 (study PRJEB29015, sample SAMEA2737963) | human oral metagenome | biome: human oral; feature: human-associated habitat; material: dental | place: China | collected 2123 ... | reverse complement strand
CGCGAGTCGGCGACCACAATGCGGTAAAAGGGATTCTTCTTTGCACCCATGCGGTTCAAACGAATCTTGACTGCCATATTTTCACCACCTTTCATTGTACCGGATTCCGGACTATTTGAAGAACGGCTTCGGAAGGCCCATTCCGCCGAGTGACGGAAGAGACGGCATTCCGCCTTTGCCCTTCAACTTTTTCATCTTCTTCATCATCTTGCGCATCTCGCCGAACTGCTTGAGCAGCTTGTTCACATCCTGCACGCGCGTTCCGCTGCCCGCAGCGATGCGTTTGCGGCGGCTGCCGTTGATGATCGTTATGTCGGTGCGCTCCTTCGGCGTCATTGCTCGGATGATCGCCTCGATCCGGCGCATCTCCTTGCCGTCGAGGTCAATTTCCTGATCGCCAAGCTTTTTTTTGAGTCCGCCCATCCCCGGAATCATTCCGAGAATGTTGCTGAGCGAGCCAATCTTCTTTACCTGCTGCATCTGATCGAGGAAATCGTCGAGCGTGAAATCGTTGCGGCGAAGTTTTTCCTCCATCTTCTTCGCATTCTCGAGATTGAAGTTCTCCTGCGCCTTTTCAACGAGGGAGAGAACATCGCCCATGCCGAGAATGCGCGACGCCATGCGGTCGGGATGAAACACCTCAAGCGGCTCGAGTTTCTCTCCCATACCGACGAACTTCAGCGGACAGCCGGTAACCGCCTTGATCGAGAGTGCCGCACCGCCGCGTGCATCACCGTCCAGCTTTGTCATGATGACGCCGTCGAGGCCGAGTGATGCGTCAAAGGACTGCGCCACGTTGACGGCTTCCTGGCCTGTCATCGCATCGACGACAAGCAGGATCTCATGCGGCTTTACCGCAGTCTTGATGTCGCGCAGCTCCTGCATGAGCGTTTCATCAATCTGCAGGCGGCCTGCCGTATCGATGATGACGACATCATTTGCATGCGCTGCCGAGTATGCGATCGCAGCACGCGCAATGGCAACAGCATCCTCCTGCCCCTGCGAGAACACCGGCACATCGACTTGAGCGCCAATAACCTCAAGCTGCTTGATCGCAGCGGGCCGATAGATATCATCAGCCACAAGGAGCGGGCGCTTGCCCTGCTGTTTCTTCAGCATGAGAGCAAGCTTGCCGGCCGAGGTCGTCTTTCCAGATCCCTGAAGACCCGCAAGCATGATGACGGTCGGCGGATTCGGACTGATGTTGAGACGGCTCTCCGTCCCCCCCATCAGTGCGGTGAGTTCCTCGTCGACGATCTTAATGACCGCCTGTGCAGCGGTGAGGGTATCAAGCACATCCTGTCCGACCGCGCGTTCCTTGACGCGTTTCACAAAGTCCTTGACGACCTTGAAATTGACATCGGCCTCGAGGAGTGCCATGCGCACCTCGCGCATCGCATCATTGACATCTTCCTCTGTCAGCTTGCCGTGCCCGCGCATTTTTTTGAAAATGCCCTGCAGGCGATCCGACAGATTCTCAAAGATCATTCCCTCACCTCCTTTATATCATTCTGGGATGTATATTGTTCCAGTTCGTCCGCAATGCGGCGCACATCGACGCACGCAATCGGTTCTCTGAGTGCACGCAGATCCGCACAGACGGCAGCAAGTGCGTGCTCCTGCGCCTGTTGACGCGCGAGGAGTCCGAGGGTCTCCTCCATCTCCGTGAGCGCACGCTCTGCACGGCGGATATTGTCATGCGCCGCCTGCCGCGTGATGCCCAGCTCCTCGCCGATCTCCGCGAGGGAGAAGTCCTCTGCAATGTGAAGACGCAGACTCTCCCGCTGCTTCCCTGTCAGAAGCCCTCCATAGAGGTCATACAGTCTTGCAAGGTAGTAGAGTCGCTCCATACACATCACCCACCTATAAACACTTCTGCGATTATAACGGCAAACAAAAAGCCTGTCAAGTATTTTTCTTGACAGGCTTCGATCAATCTACTTCCGTAATCCTTTTTGAATGCACTACACCAAACGCAGATGTGTTCTCTTTGGGGACGAATGGTGAAACAGAATCCATGAAAGTGGTGTAGATGCCACCGTCTCCCCCTCTATTGTGAGCGATATCGTAATTGCAATCAGATCATGCCCCGTCACATCCGTCAAGAGAAATGCATACGCATTTTGGAGGTCGGTGGAAAATGCAAGCAAATTACATTCTTCCAAAAACCTGACATAAGCAAACAGAACGCTTAAATCGTCCACCATGCCGCCGTCCGCCATGCCGACACACAAAGCATGAAACGCTTTGACCGGCTTTTGAATAAAAAAGGTCTTCGTATCGGTTTCTTCATTGACAAGCGGCACGCCCTCAAGCTTCATGAAGTCTTCCATAACGGGAAGATAGAATGCCACAGCCCGATCCCCATCGGTCTGTTCCCAGATTTCTGCCATAAAGGGAATTCCGTTCTTCGTTATGCCATATGAATACCCCATATTCTCCGGCGAAATGTTTTCCTGCGAAAAGTTGTATGTAATGAACGGATGATTTGTTTGATAAAATCCCGGTACTACTGTCACAGCTTCAGATGTATCATTGGTGCATATTGTTCCAACATCCTGAAATACATCTGCAAATGCGTGAAAATTTTTCTTTTCACCTCTATCAATAATTGCAAATGCTATTGTCTGAAAGTATTTGTGATATCCTTCATTCATAAGAATATCATAAAAATACTTTGCAACGCTATATGGATCGTGCCCAAATGCCCCACATCCCCATGCGCCAAGAACGAGTGACGAATACCCATGCGCTGCGGCAACGGCAAACATTTTCCTTAGCCTTGATTTCATTACACGCGACAGCACAGCGGGAGAAACCTCCCACGCCGCACCGTTACGGTTCGGCGCGGGAATCGTAATGACAGAGGTCAGAAACGGCTCATCCAAAAAATCATCATGAAGATCCCGAAAGACGCATACATGGGGTGATAGTATCATGTAGTCGGAATCACAGGCATTTTTTCGACGATTGTTATAGTCATACATCTCGTATGCCACATCACCGCCTATGGAATGATAGAGCGTACTCTCTCTGCACAAACATTCTTCCTGTGCATTTGCGCCGTTTCGAAACCCGCCGCCGGGTACATGTGCATTGGCGAAATTCATTACGAGGACGTTCTCCATTCTCTCGGCACAGGCAAAAGAATCTGCATCCAAGACATAAATATCGGGCGTATCTGATATCGAGCAGCCACTTTTTACAACTTCTCCGCAGCGTTTTGCCTCCTTGGCATCTATGAGAATTGCTGCGCTATAGTCCTCTTTGGGAAGAACTATTGTTTTTCCATGCTTTTGATACCTGCCTTGATGCGTAACCTGTATGGTTTCTTCCGCGACTCGCCTGCGTTGCTGCCGAGACATCACCGCCCCTCCTTTTTCATCTCATTGCATGGAGGTCTCCCCGACCCACTTCCAATCTTCAATTTGCTGCTCCAATGGTCGATTCCTTATCCCAAGACCGCCGCAATGTGCCAACGGATATATCACCCCGCCCCCATACGCAGGATCCGCGTTGATCTGTGGATGTTCTTCGATATATTTCATATAGCCCTTATATGGTATTCTGGATCCTTTTACAAGTGCCTTATAAACACATTCAAAGCTCATACTTCCCAAGCACAAAATATTCTTTGGCTGCAATATGGTACATAACTCCTGAAAACGCTCCCTGTCCTTATTCATGAGCTCCTTCTTCATGCCCCTGCTGTTTTCTTTATGCCGGTAGCCCAAGCAAAAATTCGTAAAGAAAAGCTCATCATACTGCTGTTGTGCAATTTCATAACCCAAATAACGAAAGAGCTCGATCAAGTTTTTATCCGTTTGAAACCCACTGTCCATTTTCTTTTCGTCACTGATATACGGTAAGTCTTTTCCGCTGATAATCTGTCTGATCCTATCTTGAAACGTCTTCGGCGCAGAATATGGGTTGCCCCAGTCCTGTCCAACCAACAAGTATTTTATTTCCGGCGTCGTTTCGGCATATCCTCTGCCCTGCCAATAGGTATAAAGATTAATTTCTTTACAAACACCAAACGTCTCATCAAGCGGCATCAGAAAAGAAGATCCATCCTGTTCCTGATAGAACTTCGGCGCGTCTTGTACAAGACTTTCATAGGCTTCACGTTTGTTCATTTCTGCCCCTCCTCATTTTATTCTAACATAATAGTATCCACTTCGACAAACAATGTCAAGGCTAAAAGTTCCATCAAAAAAGGCATGAAACAGCTTCATGCCAGTTCATGCCTAAGAACTCATTGTATTGTCATATCCTTATGTCACGTCTCAGCGACGGAATTTTTCGAGCGGCTCTGCGTGATCCGTCACAAATTCGACCGTTCCGATATACTCCCCCGCCTTATCGTACATCGCCTGATAGTGCACACGGATCGGGCGCTCACGGATGTAGCGGTGCACGATCATCTGCGTGCGCTTCTTCGCCTTGAAGTCCGCAATCAGATTGCGCACTACCGGGATAATCTCGGGCGGATGACAGTTCATTACATCCCGCCCGAGTGCGGACATTGGACGCGTGAATACCTGTCCCTCGTTCGTAAAGAAACGAACGACATCGTCTTTGTCGATGAAGGTAATATCCACAGGCAGCAGCTGCAGTATTGTCGTCAGCTGCTCCATCGAGAGCTCGCCCGTCGGGAACTGCAGCTTCCCGTCCGCCTGCGAACGCGCAAGGCGCTCCGCCTCTTGATCGAGCCACGGCTGTGCCGCGGGCCATGCGGGAATAGCGACGCCAAACGAGACGCCCATCTCCAGCAGATCGTGGTAGGCGCGATACCATTCGATCTCGGTAAAATAGCGCAGACTGAGCGGGAAGAGAATCTTCTCCTCTTTGAAAATCATCTCACGCACACGCTGGGTCAGCGCGCGGATGCGCGCTTCATACATCGGAAGCGTCTCTGCATCCTCTTTAAGCGCCTTCGTTATCACACTGAGCTCGCGCTTCATCTCATCGTCGACGCCCCACATGACCTGTGAGGGTCCTGTGACGCCGTAGTCGTAGAGGATCGGCATCAGGATTTCTTCCTTCTTGATGTAGTGCATGCGCAGATCGCCCAACGCGAGGATATGCTGGACGATCTCATCCGGGCGCTTCGCACCGTCCAGCTCTCCCTCAATCGTGTCGAGCAAAACATCGAGCGCACGGTTTTCTGCACGCAGAAGAGAGAGCGGATGTCCCTCCGGCAGCGCATCCAAATCATTCGGATCAACGGATGCAGCCTGCGCATGAATCTCATCGTGCGAGAGCGCGCCCGGAGGCGCATCCACCGCCCCGTGAAAGAGTGCTGAGTGCACATCGCACAGGCGTTGGACCTCGGTGATCGGCATCCCCCCCTTGATGAGAGTCTGCTCCGCCTCCATGATCTCTTGCGCCTCGACGTGGGCGAACTCCTTCACGAAGTCCTTTCGAACGGATTCCAGCTCTTCGCCGCTCGACAGGCGCTCAATGAATCCGCGCAGACGTCCCTGCCGCGACTGCGTATCCTCACTGATAACGGTGTATCCGCGCCCCTCGAACGCTGCGATGACCTTCGCGAGGTCGATCCCCTTCACTGCTGCACCGCGCGGGATCGTCATGATGCGCCCCATCACGTTCAGCGCGACGGGATTTGTAATCTCCTTGAACCCGATCTCCGCCATGATATCCTTAACCTCGGGATTCTCCTCCACCAGCTCAGCGACCGTCTTTTTCAAGTCGAGTATCTTTTCCATCGTCAAAGCTCCTTTTATGTAAATTGCTCTTTGTCATCTCTTTACAGCGATTATAACGCAAGTCGGTGAAGAAAGGCTGTAACCTTTGGTACGAAAAAGGGACTGCTCCGAAAAAAGAGCAGCCCCCAAAACATTACAGTGTCTTAAACGTAAAATTCTTCCCGTCGAAGCCGAGCTCTACCACATCGCCGCCGCGGACATCGCCCGCGATGATCTTCTTCGAGAGCTCTGTTTCCACCGTGTGCGTGAGCAGTCGACGGAGCGGGCGCGCGCCGAAGTCCGGGTCGAAGCCCTCCTCTGCAAGTGCCGCGATCGCATCGTCATTCCATGTAAGCTCGATATCTGTCTGACGCTCGAGGCGCTTTCCGAGCGCAGCAAGCATAATGGCCGCGATATGTTTCACGTCGTCCTTGCTGAGGCCCTTGAATACAATTGTATCATCCACGCGGTTCAAGAACTCGGGACGGAAGTATTCTTTTAGCAGCCCTCGTACCGCCTGCACGGCCTCCTCATATTTTTTGCTTAGGATTTCATGCGAGCCGAGATTGCTCGTCATGATGATGACGGTGTTCTTGAAATTCACGACGCGCCCCTTGCCGTCCGTCAGACGCCCGTCATCGAGAATCTGGAGCAGGACATTGAACACATCGCGATGTGCCTTTTCGATCTCATCAAGCAGGATGACGCTGTACGGACGACGGCGCACCGCTTCCGTCAGCTGTCCGCCCTCATCGTATCCGACGTAGCCCGGAGGCGCTCCGATGAGGCGCGAAACACTGTGCTTTTCCATATACTCACTCATATCGATGCGGATCATGCTCCGCTCATCGTCAAAGAGAGTTTCCGCAAGTGTTTTTGCAAGTTCCGTTTTTCCGACGCCTGTGGGGCCAAGGAAAATAAACGAGCCGATCGGCCGGTTCGGATCCTTGATGCCCGCACGTGCGCGCAGGATTGCCTCACTGACGGCGGTCACCGCCTCGTCCTGACCGACGACGCGCTCATGCAGCACTTCCTCAAGGCGGAGCAGCTTCTCGCGCTCACCTGTCATCATCTTCGTCACAGGAATTCCCGTCCAGCGGCTGACGACACGCGCAATGTCCTCCTCGCCGACCTCCTCCTTGAGCATCCGCTCGCCGTCCGCCTTGGCGGCAATTGCCGCCTCCTCTTCTGCGAGTTTCTTCTCAAGCTCGGGCATCTTCCCGTATTTCAGCTCAGATGCACGCGCGAGATTCTGTCCGCGCTCTGCGGCCTCCATTTCGCCGCGCACCTCGTCCATCTCTTTCTTGATGGCACGCACGCGCAGAATGGCCTGGGTCTCACTCTCCCATTTCTCCCGGAGCTTCTCCTCCTCGGCATGCAGTTCTTCCTTCTCCGCAACGAGCGCGGCAAGTTTTTCTTTGGAAGCCTCGTCCGTCTCCTTTTTCAGTGCCTCCTCCTCAATGTCAAGCTGGAGGATCTTGCGCCGAATCTCATCGAGCGGCGCAGGCATGGATTCGATCTCCGTACGCAGCTTCGCGGCCGCCTCATCGACGAGGTCAATCGCCTTGTCCGGCAGGAAGCGATCGGAGATATAGCGGTCCGAGAGCGTTGCTGCCGCAACCAGTGCCGCATCGCGAATGCGGACGCCGTGGTGCACCTCATAGCGATCCTTGAGCCCGCGCAGAATCGAGATCGTATCCTCTACGCTCGGCTCACCGACCATGACCGGCTGGAAGCGGCGCTCGAGTGCCGTGTCCTTCTCAATGTACTTACGGTATTCGTTCAGCGTTGTCGCGCCGATGCAGCGCAGTTCGCCGCGCGCAAGAAGGGGTTTTAAAAGATTTCCTGCATCCATGGCGCCCTCGGCAGCTCCTGCGCCAACAACAGTATGCACCTCGTCAATAAAGAGCAGGATCTGCCCCTCGGATTTTGCAATCTCGTTGAGCACACCCTTGAGGCGTTCCTCAAACTCGCCGCGGAACTTCGCTCCCGCGACAAGCGCCCCCATGTCAAGCGAGTAGAGTGTCTTGTTCTTCAGCGACTCGGGTACATCCCCCGCCACGATGCGGCGAGCAAGGCCCTCGACGATCGCCGTCTTGCCGACGCCCGGCTCACCGATGAGCACGGGATTGTTCTTCGTGCGACGCGAAAGGATCTCAATCGAGCGGCGAATCTCCTCGTCGCGACCGATCACAGGATCGAGCTTATTCGCGCGCGCCGCCGCTGTCAGATCGCGTCCATATTTCTCAAGCGACTGATACCCCTCCTCCGGGTTATCGCTCGTGACATTCTGCTTGCGGTTCTTCTGAATTGCCTCCTGTACAGCACTCTTCGTCAGACCAAACTCACGCGCAATGGTCTGCACCTCATCACTTCCGTCCGTGACGATCGCAAGTAAAAGATGCTCTGTCGATACGTACTCATCCTTCATGGACTTCGCCAGTTCCTCGGCGCGCCCGAGTACACGCACCATATCCATCCCCATGCCGAGGCGGTTCGTGCCGCGCACGCTTGGAATACGGGCGATCTCTTTCTCCAACCGAGCCTTCAGCATCGGCAGATCAACGCCGCAGACATCAAAGATGGTTGCAAGCAGCCCTTCCGGCTCCTTCGCGAGTGCGAGCAGCACATGTGCCGAAGTAATTTCCTGATGATAGCGCATGGCTGCAATCTGCTGCGCCGATTGGAGCGCCGCCAGCGTCCGCGCTGTGTATTTATCCTGTTCCATAATGTGTCCCTCCACCATTTATTTTTGTCTTCATGCTCCCATTATAACAGGTAAAGTCAAAAAGTCAAATACTATTTTGATTTTTTGACTTTTATTTTTTTAAAAGGAGCTCTGCCAGTTTATGACAGAACTCCCCGCATTTAGATCATATTCTTTTTATAGCATTCGTAAAGGCCCTTGAGCTCCTCCATCTTCGCATACATTTCGATCTGGAGCGCAGACGCCGTCGGATAGTCCCCCTCATTGAGCGCCTTGATGAGCAGTGTAAAGAGTGCCTTATCGTCAATCGTATCCTTTGCGAGATAGATGCGCAGATCGTGAATCTTATTCCACATATAGGCATCCTGATCCGTGACGAAGTCGCTCTTGATCTCCACCATGCGGCGGACGATCTCGCGGTTCTCCGGAATGATGCGGCTGATGAGCTCAATCTTCCAGCGTAAAAGAGCGCCCGTACGGAACGACTCGATGATCTGCGGCCGAAGGGTGTTGCCCGCTGTAAGTACCGCTACTTTCTCCGGGTAGAGTTCGAATCCGAGCATATTCTCCCAAACTGTTGCGGGCGGTTTGCCGAAGCGTGCATCGCGCTCGTCCGCCGTATAGTGCTCGAATACGTCCTCCTCACTCCGATAGGCACGATCGGTTTCGAGATAGAATCCCTTCTCCCCCGGCTGCTTTGAGAGTTCGCCGAGGAGTTCCGTCGTCGTACGCCCCGCCGTATGCTTGATCCCATCGAGGATGGCAAGATATGCGGCAGCAAGAACGAGATAGGTATTCGAATACGGATTGGTCGCACGGAGCTCAAAACGCGTTGCAAGGGGACTTTTGAGGTCGCGGATGAGACTGACGAGTACGGTGCGGTTGCGCGAAGGAATCGCAGGCGTCGCACCAAACGAGGTAACGACGCAGACCGGCGCCTCGAAGCCGGGCTTGAGACGGTTGAATGCATCATTCGTCGCGGAGACGAAGGGGCTGACCGCCTCGTAGTTCTTCAGGAGACCCATCAGAGCACCGTAGCCGACGGCATTCATATAATCCGCATTCTGATCATCCGCTGCAAAAAGGCTGTGGCGCTTGCCGTCCTTCGTGACTGCTGCGAGGCTGAGATGCGTATGCTCGCCGTTGCCCGCAAGACCGATGAGCGGCTTTGCCTTGAAGTTGACCTCGAGCCCATAGAGGCGGAAGATCTCACGTACAAAGGTGCGGATGAAAAGCTCATTGTCCGCTGCCTGCACGGCATTGTCAAACTGCCAGTCGATCTCAATCTGCTCGCAGACGTGTGTCATGCGGCCGTTCTCATCGATCTGTGCCTTGAGGCCGCCGACCTCCTTGTGCCCCATCTCCATGTGGAAGCCATATTTGTCAAGCTGGATGAGGCAGTCTTCGAGCGCCGTGCGCACGGCCCCGTGCGTACGCTCCCAATACTGCTCGTTCATCACCTGTGAGGCAGACATCTCCTCGATGGACGCGTTGTCATCAAGCGGCGTCTTGACCCAGAACTCGAGCTCTGTCGCCGAGGTAAAGACGATATCCTCAATGTTCTTCCCGTTGAGGCTTGGCGCGCCGGAGATGTCCGGATTGGCACGGAAGAAGGCGAGGAGTTCACGCTTGACATAGGCGAGCGTATCCACAAGTGCCGCACGCGAATCGACACGTTTTTCCTCGTGAATGATAAAGGAAGGAATGCGCAGCGTCCCGACGGGCAGCCCCGTCTCCTCGTCCGAGCTCTCGGGATCGTAGTCCACAAACCAGTTGACCGCAGGATCAATCGGAAGATCAACCTTCGCATTGTTGATTGTTGCGATCTTCGGCAGGACCACGGAGGAACCGTCTGTCTGTACGGCGGTTCCGTTATAAAATTTTTCGATATCCTCAATAAAAATCCGCACAGGGATCTTCTCATCCGTATCGTTGCCCGCCATATCAATGCCCACGAGCGAAACGAAGCGCACCTCCGGATGTGCCTTGAGCTGCCGAATGATCTCCTCACGCGGTGTATTGGCGGGGATTTTATAGAGAAGTTCGTTCATCTTTGCGTACCACCTTTTTCATAAAAGAATGCCGAACAGATCGTCCATGCGAAAAAACCA